>Ga0316203_1002381_pt1 | contig 9837 bp, 13 predicted proteins | sample 6monrhotite_MG_FD_204940 | JGI IMG/M metagenome (GOLD analysis project Ga0316203, IMG submission 204940) | Microbial mat bacterial communities from mineral coupon in-situ incubated in ocean water Damariscotta River, Maine, United States -... | ecosystem: Environmental > Aquatic > Marine > Coastal... | reverse complement strand
CATAAACAGGAGTTCAAAACATGACGAACATCAACGACGATTACAGTGCGAAGCTGCCGGAAGGCGCGATTGCAACCGCCAATGCGGACAATGCCCTTGCCACCGTGAAGTATAAACAGGGACGCAATACAGAAGTATAAACAGGGACGCAATACAAATTAAATTATCGTCCATATGTTGTGTGGTTACTAATTAGTATTGTGTCCCCTTTTTTTCGCGCGGGTGAGCGAACGCGTCACATCCAAAGGGTGACGCAACTCGGCCATGCAGAGCGCACATTCCTGGAAAGAAAAGGTATAGAACTCACCACCGCCGACTTGCACGTGATCGACCGAAAAATTAAGCATGTATTCCGCGACACAAAACCCGATTATCTGAAACCGGCCAACGCTGCGATGCGCAACATGCCCGCCACGATCCGCAATGCCAAGGCGGTGTTGTGGGATAAGAAAGTGAAGAACTTGCTCTATGTCTACGACGATCCCTCAGGAAAACTGGGCAAGATCGCTGTACGAGTTGGGTTTAGGCATAGTCAGGGTAAGGTCATCAAGGCACCCTTGCACGCCCAGGTCGGCGATCCTTTTGAACTTAGTCACAATCTACGGGATGCAAATAAATATGAAATCATCAAAGGAAAAATTGATTAGAGGAAGTGCTAGGGTTGCGGTGGGACGCCACACCGCTCAAAGACGGACACTCCCACATTCGGTGGCCTGGAAACCAGATACCACCGCCAGACGGCGATTTTCCTGATCTCACAACCCTAGCAAGAGTGAGTATATCATGGATTGTGCCTTGGTCCAGGTATTGCGCCTTCCGGTGCGCCATTTTTCTTTACAAACGTTCCTTCATCGGGTGATTTTCAAACACCCATTCAACTTCGCCGAATAACCGCACGCTTTGGCAAGTATAAACAGGGACACAATACAAAGTATAAACAGGGACACAATACAAATTAAATTATCGTCCATATGTTGTGTGGTTACTAATTAGTATTGTGTCCCCTTTTTTCGGACCGTGTCCCCTTTTTTCGGACCTGTCGAAATTGAGCCAAAAGGAAATGCAGGATCTCACCGAATTTCTCGCCGACAAAGGCATCAGCGTCACGGCTGATGGGATGGTGAAAGGGGTCGGTAGCGTGTTTGGAGAAAATAAACCAAAAACGAACTAGATCACTCACAATAATCGGATCGGTTTTCGAACAACCCGATCATCACCACCACGCAGGCGATATCGATTGGGGATATATCGACAGTATTTTGATGATCCCCGTTCATCCACATCAAAACGGCAACACCTTTGCTGCCGTTGGAAATGGCTTGATGCGCCCAATAGAGATACCTTTCCCGGTCTCTTTTGACGTAATAGCCCGCCAAGGCGGCTTGCGAAAGCATTCTCCCCTGGTGGGCGGATTTTTCTTCCCAATATAGCCACGTGAGAATGTCTTTAGGTCTGCCGTCACCTTTCAAGTAACAAGTGCTGAGATTGCTTTGAGCCGATGCATATCCGGCCAACGCTGATTTCTCATACCAATCGCACTCGATTTTCGGATCATCGGGAAAGGCATTTGTTCCATCATACAGCCGTCCCACCATATTCATGGCCTTGGGATGTCCGGCTTCGGCCAGCGGCAGCAAGATGTCTTTGGCGCGTTCATAATTGCCGTCGTCATAGGCTTTGACGCCGATCTCCACCTGCTTGTCCTGAGCTTCGTCGGCAATCGCGAGGGGGCTTAGGAACAAGGTGAGGAGAAGTGCGGCGCTTAAATTTCGAAACAGATCCATCATAACGCGAGCGTATCGTCGATGCCTAGACGGCGCAAGCGTTACTCATAAACAGGAGTTCAAAACATGACGAACATCAACGACGATTACAGTGCGAAGCTGCCGGAAGGCGCGATTGCAACCGCCAATGCGGACAATGCCCTTGCCACCGTGACGAAGGCGGCCGAGGCGGGCAAGGCGCATTACGTCACCGGCGTTTCGGGTGGATATTCCGCCGCCGTTGCGGGCGGGCTGTTGGTTCTGAAGGACGGCATCACGGAAATCGGGCGTTGGTACATTCACAACGCACTCGATTTGAGTTTTGCCGACGCGCCGCTCAAATGCACGCCGGGCAGCGCCGTCAGCGCGGAACTTTCGGCCAGCGGCACGCTCGGCGTGATCGGCGCGGTGAACTTGACCCTTTATACGTCGTCCTAAGCGGACGACCGGGAAAGGATATTCGTTCGTGACTTAAACCCAAGTCCATTTTTCTCCCAGCGGATAACCGCGCGTCATGGGCCGGGCTCTCGATCGAGAGGCCGGTTTTTTCATGCGCGGCCCGGTGGGATTTTTCGCGCCTTTCGCAGGCGGCGGGTCTGAAATTTTTCAACCCGGGCGACCCGCCACAACCCGCGAAAGGCGCGTTCATACCCACTTCAACCTTTAAGGAGACAGACATGTCGACGACCGTCGAACAGTCATTCGTCCGCCATTTTCAGGCGGAAGTTCATCTGCAATATCAGCAGATGGGCTCAAAATTGCGCAACACCGTGCGCACCAAGGACAGCATCGTTGGGTCCACCACCACCTTCCAAAAAGTCGGCAAGGGCACCGCGTCCACCAAGGCGCGTCACGGCAAGGTTCCGGTGATGAACGTCGATCACACCCCGGTGGAAATCAGCTTGTACGATTACTACGCCGGTGATTGGGTCGATCAGTTGGATGAGCTGAAAACCAACATCAACGAGCAGCAAGTGGTGGCGCGCGCCGGTGCGTACGCACTGGGTCGCAAAACCGACGAGCTGATCATCACCGAAATGGATAAGTCCACCAACTACGCCGGCACCGGCGCGGATGGCTTGACCAAGACCAAGGTTCTCGCCGCGTTCGAAATGCTCGGCGAGGCCGACGTGCCGGATGATGGCGATCGTTGCGCCGTGGTCGGTTGGAAGCAGTGGTCGGATCTGTTGAACATCACGGAATTCGCCGACAGCCAATACATCGGCGACGACGAGCTGCCGTGGAAAGGCACCCAGGCCAAACGTTGGCTGGGCGCGTTGTGGATGCCGCACTCGGGTCTGACCAAGGACGTGGGCAACATCCGCTATTGCTACTGGTATCACAAATCCGCCATCGGCCACGGTGTCGGCGCGGATGTGAAGACCGACATCACCTGGCACGGCGATCGCGCCGCGCACTTTGTCAACAACTCCATGAGCCAGGGCGCGGGCCTGATCGACACTTCCGGTGTCGTGTCCATGCGCTGCCTCGAAGTTTAAGGAGCTGATGTAATGGCTTATGCCTCCAAGGACCTGAGCGTCCTCGCTTACGCCAACGGCTTCACGCTGTGGCACTACACCACCATCGATCTGGCCGCCGACGTGGACACCACCGGCTACTTCAACGGTGCGTCGGACATGTTGCGCGTCGGTGACATCGTCGTCGCCAACGTCGATACCGACGGCGTCCCGGCGTCCGGGTTTTACCTGGTTAACGCCAACACCGCCGGCGTGGTCGACGTCGCCGACATGACCGCCATCGGCACGGTCGATACCGACTGATTGCTTAGCATCGGAAAAGGGAAGGGGGCGGCGCTGTCGTCCCCTTTTTTTCATCCCCAGACATCATTTGTTTTTTACTTTTTCAATCCTCAACCGAGGCGCAATGCGCGCCGCTTTGTGTAGGAGCATTCCATGCGTCCCCATCCCATCGCCACATGTTCGAAAACCCTGGCGGCGAACGCCAGCACCCATCCGCTGGATGTGGTGAAGATGAAATCCGCGCTGGGTGCCTTGGGCCATTACGCCGCGCCTGATTGGGGCGTGTCGCAATTTCCCGACGCCGCGCTGTTCGACGCCATCAAGCGCTTTCAAAAATCCCAAGGCTTGAAAACCGACGGCGCGATCAAACCGGGCGGGGAGACCGAGGCCGCGTTGAGCCAGGCCCTCATAGGCGCTGACGGGGAACACTTCACAATGGCGTACTTTTGTCGAAGCCACCTCGGCGGAGGTGCATATGCGCATTATGCATAATGCCGCTAGTGGCCAAACGGCCCCAATTTTGACCCATAAGGATTTACGAAAGATAGGATCGTATGGTGCCGAACTGATTTTCGAAACGGCTGACTTCCTTCCCTATACGAAGGGAACTTAAATCAATGATCAAAAGCAAACATCGTTTGCTCCTATTCATGAGGTGACTTTCTAAGCACCCCCCTTTTGGCCCCATTCCGGATAACCGTGCACGCTTTGGGCCGGGCTCTCAACCGAGAGCCCTTTTTTGCGCCCCAACTAAACAACTGAAATTCAAAAATTAAACCCAAGGAGAACGTTATGGCATTGAGTTCCATTGCGCTGTGTTCGCGCGCGCTTTTGAAGACCGGGTGTCGGTCGATCACCTCGTTCGACGAGGGCACGGCGGAAGCGGAGGTTGCGGGCAATTTGTATGAGCCCATTCGCGATGCGCTGCTGTCGTCAAATGCGTGGTCCTTCGCCACCGGGCAGGTTACGCTGCCGCGGCTCGAAGCGCTGCCCATCGCCGATTACGATTACGCCTATCAACTGCCCACGGATTTTCTGCGCGCGCTGTCGGCGGGTGCGGGGCGGGGGCGCGGGCTGGATTACCGCATCCATGAACGGCGCTTGCACACCAATGCATCCGAAGTGGTGCTGACCTATATCTTCCGCCCCTTGGAAAGTGAGTTCCCGCCGTTTTTCGATCAGGTTTTGATCGCGCGGTTGTCGGCGGAATTTTGCATTCCGTTGACCGACAGCACCAGCCGCTCCGAAGCGTTGTTGAAAATCGCGGAAAAAGAGTTCAAGCGCGCCAAGATGATCGATGCCATGCAAGACACGCCTCAAGCGGTGGAGGATTACACCTTGGTGGGAGTGCGCAGCTGATGGCCCGGATGCATACGTATAAAACAAGCTTTACGGCGGGCGAGGTGTCGATGGAATTGGCCGGGCGCGGAGACCTCACCGCTTACGACAACGGCGCGGGCAACCTCACCAATATCTTCGTCATGCCGACCGGCGGCATCTACCGGCGCGCGGGGTTGCGCTATGTGGACACCGCGCTGTCGGAAGGACGTCTGGTGGCGTTCGAGTTCAACACCGAACAGGTTTATCTATTGGTGTTCCGCGAGGCCATCGTCGATGTCTATAAAAATGGCGTCAAACATACCTCTATCGACCCGGCGCCATGGACGTTGGCGCAGGTTAAAAACATCACCTGGGTGCAGAGCGCGGATACGCTGCTCATCACCCACCCGGACGTGCCGCCGAAAAAACTCACGCGCGACAAAAACGATGTTTGGTCGATCACCGACTGGAGCTATTTCGAAAAAGACACGGTGATCTATCAGCCGCATCATAAGTTTGCCGATGAGACGGTGACGTTGCAGGCGAGCGCCACCACGGGCACCATCACCTTGACAGCCTCCGCGGATGTCTTCGTCGCGGGTCATGTCGGCAAGCGGTTTCGCATTGAAGGCAAAGAGGTGGAGATCACAGTCTTCACCGACGCCACCCACGCAACGGCGCTGGTTAAAGCGACACTGACCACAACGACAGCGACCAAGGACTGGACGGAACAAGCCTTTTCCGATCTTCATGGTTGGCCGGTTTCGGTGTGTTTTCACCAAGACCGGTTGGTCATTGGTGGATCGCGAGATTCGCCCAACCGTTTGTGGATGTCGAAGTCAGCGGACCTGTTCAACTTCGACCTCGGGACCGGCCTGGATGATGAAGCGATTGAGTTTGCGATCTTATCCGATCAGGTCAATGCCGTGCGTGCGGTGTTTTCCGGACGGCATTTGCAGGTGTTCACATCCGGTGCGGAATGGATGGTCACAGGCGATCCGTTGACGCCGAGCACGATCCAATTGAAGCGCCAGACCCGCGTCGGATCGCCCATAGATCGCACGGTAGCGCCGTGCGACGTGGACGGGGCGACGCTGTTCGTCTCGCGCGCCGGTGATGAGCTGCGCGAATTTTTGTATACCGATCTGGAACAAGCCTATCAGGCCGGCGACCTGGCTTTGCTGGCGCGTCACATGGTCAACACACCGCTGGATCAAGACTACGACAAGACCCGGCGTCATTTGCACATCGTGATGTCGGATGGCACGATTGCGGCGTTGACGTTGTTCCGGCGCGAGAAGGTCACGGCGTGGTCGCGCCAAGTCACCGACGGGACGTTTTTATCCGTCGCCCTGGTGGGAGCCGAGGTGTACGTTCTGGTCAAGCGCGGCACCGCCTTTTTTATCGAAGCTCTGGACGACACCTACAATGTGGATGCCGGACTTAAAGGCACGGACGTCACCCCGAAAATGACGTGGAGCGGCCTTGCGCATTTGGAAGGGCGCACCGTCAAGGTGGTCGGAGATGGTGCACCGCAGGGTGACTATATTGTAACGGGCGGTGCGGTGACCTTGGCCAATCCAGTATCATCCGTGGAAATAGGGCTGCCCTACGCGCACATCATTGAACCGCTGCCACCCACCGTGGCGTCGGCCCGCGCAGGAAGCCAGGGTGGGCACATCCGCCCCATTTCTTTTACTTTTCGTGTGCGCGATACGGCGGCGCTGCGCCTCGACGTGGGCAGCGGCTTACAAGATGTGCCGTTCAAGCGGTTCGGTTCGGGGGTGCTGGACCAGGCCACCGCAGCCTTCACCGGCGACAAGACGGTGCGCGCGTTCGGCTGGCGTCAAGGCGGGATCGCACCCTTGTGGCGCATTGAGCAAGACACGCCTCTACCGTTCGTTTTGCTGTCCGTCGCCAGCGAAATCAGTCTCAACGGCTAATCCATTTTCACAAACGACATTTTAAGGAGATATCTCATGGGCGGCACGACCACCCTCGCGCTTACGGGTGCGAGATTGTTGAAATCCAAAAAGGGCGCGAAAACCGCCAACGATGGTGGCGCAGCGCGTGCGTATCAGTTGCGCATGAATGAGGTGGCGCGTCAGCAAGCGGCTGACGCCAAGGATCGCCAAGACACCTTGCTGAAGGCCTCCGCTGCACAACGGGCACGGTTCGCCGCCCAGGGAGTCGGGGTCGCGGATGGCTCATCAGGGGCCGTTCTCGATGGAATGCGCGCCAAAACCACGCAGGAACTGAACGATCAGGCTGCTGCTTACGGTGCGAAGTCCGCCAGCATTCAAAACAGTTTTTCGCAAACTCAAGCGAGCTATTTAACCCCAAGCAAGAACAATCGAAAAGCCTCGCAAGACTACTTGATTGGAGAGAACGGCACTTTGCAGAAACTCAAGGACTGGGATTGATTTCAAGTCTTTCTAGACGTCTCGAAAGGAGCAATCCATGGCAACACGTATGCCATCGCAGGAACGCCGAGCGTCATTACGTTCAATTCCGCAATTCCGACGGGCACGGCCACGGTTGAATGCCGCTACGGTGTGCGCGCCGGAACCGTCCCGTGGTCTAGCGTCGCGCCCACGCCGACGCCGACGGCAGGATACCTCCGAAGCACACAAGGACTGAGCCCATGATCTCCGCCTTTGCCCTGGGTAAGCGTTGTAGGGGAAGTGGTGGATCATCTGAACGAAATCATCGTGGTTAAAGGATACTCATCGATGGCTAATCATATTTTAATTGGGGATGTGGCCCCGCGCATCCAGTACACGGCGGACGGCGTACAGACCCAGTTCTCATTTCCGTTCCCGATTTTTGAAAATGCAGATCTGGATATATATTTGGGCACCGACATGCAAAGTGTCGGCTTTACGATTTCCGGCGCCGGTGTAAGTGCGGGCGGCAACGTGACGTTCGCTGTTGCCCCTGTAAGCGGTGTGGTTGTGACGTTGGCTCGACGCCTGAAGGTTCAGCGCACCAGTGACTTCCAGGAATCCGGAGAATTCCGCTCAAAGGTCATCAACGACGAGCTGGATTATCTTACGGCGGCGGTGCAGCAAGTGGCCGACGATCAGTCGCGCTCGCCGCAGATGTCCATCACCGAGTCCCAAACCGTTGATACGACCATGCCGACGCCAACGGCCAATATGTCGATCGTGTGGAATGCTGCGGCGAACGGGTTCGCCAATGGGCCGTTGGTCGACGAAATTTCAAATGCGCAAACGTATGCGATAAATGCGTCCAGCAGCGCAGGGGCGGCGGCCGGCTCAGCGGCGAACGCGGCGACCAGCGAAAGCAATGCCGCCTCAAGTGCCGCGGCGGCGCAGACGGCGGCGGCGTCGAATATGTACGCAAGCAATCAAAGCAAGTCCGCGGACTTTTCGGTTCTGGCGAGCGACGACGGTACGCAGTTCCTGATCGACACCACGGCGGGCAATGTGACCGTGACCTTGCCGCTCGGTTCCACGGCGACGGATGGTTTTCGCATCGCGTTGGGCAAGACCTCGGCGGACAACAACGCCGTGATCGTGAACAGCAGTGCACCGGACACCGTCAACGGTGGGACGGCGTGGCAATTTTCCGCCCCCCACGGGCAGTCGGTGATCACGCTGGACACCACGCCCGCGCCCGACACGTGGTTCGCGGCGGGCGTCGGCGTTACGGCTCCGGTGGGGGTTGCGGATTTGCACGACAACGCCAAACCCTACGACATCGCGTTCGTCGCCGGGTTCGACAGCGCCATGGCGGCGGAAAGTCTGATCGTGCAAACCTATGGCGAATTGGTTGCGCCGCGCGCCTTTGTCACCACCGGCGTGCAACTTTACATGGACATCGCGCCGGTTGGGGCGGCGGCGATTTTCGACATTGAAAAAAACGGTGTCAGCGTTTTTTCCATCAATCCCCAGGTGGCGAGCGGGGCCAACGTCGGCACACCGCCCAGCAATGACTTGACGCTCGTTTCGGCGGGCGATCGTCTCACCTTTAAATGCACGCAAACCGGCACGACGACGCCGGGCGGCGGCGCGCGCTTCACTTTGGCGGGGAAACTTTCGTAATGGGTATATTACTCGCACCGCAAATGATCGGCTCGATGAAAGCCTACGGCATCAAGAACGCGGCTCTGTTCGATGGGACGACGGGGTATCTGTCGCGCACGGCGGGCCTGCCCACGAACTACAACAAGTGGACCGTTTCGGTCTGGGTCAAGCGCAATACGTTGTCCAGCCATCAGTGCATTTTCTCATCGGACTTATCGGGGGCGAACTATCAAGGCTGCTTTTTCAACATCAATGATTCAATCGCCGTTCAGGACGGTGTGAGCAATCTGATCTTCACTGGCTTGAGGCGCGATACGACCGGGTGGTATCACGTCGTGGTGTCCTTTGATAACGCCCTGGTCGGCAACGCCAAATACGCGGTTTACGTCAACGGCGTGGCGCTGAGCGTTGCCAGCGGTGCCATCTCCGCCACCGCGCTTTGGAATCTGAGCGTCGTTTTCATCGGCCAGGATTACAGCGCGGGCAGCCGCTTGGCCGGTGGACTTTCCGAAATGCACAACATCGACGGCCAAGTCCTGACCCCAGCCGCGTTTGGGAAAACGGATGTTTATACCGGCAACTGGATCGCCAAAAAATACACCGGCACATATGGGGCCAACGGCTTTTACCTGGGCTTTACCAACCCCGGGAACCTGGGCGAGGACCGCTCCGGCAACGTCAACACCTGGACCGTCACGGGTGGCGTGTCGCAGGTGAGCAGCACGCCGACGAACGTGGCGGCACTGTGGAATTATCTCGACAAGGGCACAAATATCACGCTTTCAAACGGCAACCGAACCATGTACTCCCCGGCAAGTACGGCGGGTGCGAGGGGCGTTCGTTCAACATTACGACTTAACCTTTCAGAGAAGCATTATTTCGAGTGCTCTGGAACGTCCGCATCAACCCAACAAATCTATTGCGGTGTTGCAACGGGTGCGTGGC
>Ga0316203_1002379_pt1 | contig 9841 bp, 10 predicted proteins | sample 6monrhotite_MG_FD_204940 | JGI IMG/M metagenome (GOLD analysis project Ga0316203, IMG submission 204940) | Microbial mat bacterial communities from mineral coupon in-situ incubated in ocean water Damariscotta River, Maine, United States -... | ecosystem: Environmental > Aquatic > Marine > Coastal... | reverse complement strand
CCATACCATCCGAGTAATACCCACTCATGTCTGAACAGTCCCAGAAGAACGCAACTGTGTTATGTTTCTCACACCAATAGAGTAAATCCACTTTGGCACACCAAAAACAATTTTTAAGCACAAACTTTAACTGATGAATGGAGTTAACCGTTATTTCTGACTCTTTGTACATTGTGGCATGTTCATCTCCTTGTTCAATAAACTTAATCTCTTTTGGAAAGGCAGAGAGTTCGAGAAGTTCATACACATCACTTAAGAAGATATCCTTTTTCTTTATGTAGTCACACGACATGTGAGTTGAGAAGAAAATAAAAAAGGAGTTTTCCCAGACCTTTTCCCATGGAAAGCGAGTCAAAAAGTCCATACCGGTAACCTGACTTTTCTTTTCTTTTCTCACTCACACCACACACTCATGTCCGAAGGAGAAGAAGAGGTTCAAACCCCAGTTGATTTCGAAATGCCTACTGCCGAAGAGTTAAAACAACTCTTTCATATTGATGAGCAAGGAAAACCTCGCCCTCTCTGCCACAATCACAATGAAGTGTGCGCGCTAAGAGTATCGAAAACAGCAGAAAATCCAAATAGACAATTTTATGCATGTCCACGAAAGAAAAGCGAAAATTGCGGTTACTTCAAGTGGGAATCGGAAGTTGTTTCTGAATATAGCTCTGCTCCCGAAGCTAATGCTAAACAACTCACTAGAATGTCGAAGATTATGGAATCTTTTCAAAAGAATATGAACTCTATGAATCAGTTGATGGCTCAAGCGGAATGGAAGTATCGAATGAGAAAAGACGACAAACCCTCGGTGAAAAATTCGAAATTTATTACAGATCCTACGACAGGAGAAGCAAAGGCGCTGAAACCTAAAGGCGGCGTGTCTAAGAAGCCTGTTAGAGCTAAATAAAACGAACCATTATGACCATGTTTGTCCCTTTAACTACATCGACAATTTCTCCACGAAATGGTGCTGCTTGAGCGGGAAGAACCATGTCTACGCCCCGTTCAACAAACTTGTTGATAGCTACAGCACTTCCTACTGCAATGCCAATGCGAATATACTCTTCTACAAACCCTGTTGGGTTGCTAATAGCGCCAGTAATAATATTAGCCATAACTTTGAAATGAACTAGATTTGTTCTGAAAAGAAATGTTTATTCCTTAATAGATTTGGGCCGACTTGGTAGTGCACAGCTTCACAAAGGAATCAAAAACAACAAAGTAATCAACAACCAATTCAGAGGGTGAACCTGGTGCATCCATCTTAATGTCCATTTGAAGTTGTCCTCGTCCATCAGCATTGTCCCAACCAGAGATAGCACCATTCTTGTCATCAGCTAATAAAACAGCAAAATGAGACGCTCCATCCCAATATCTCGTTTGGTAGTCCGCTGAAACAGAAGCAATAGCTCTAAAACCCGAAGAAATACCGGACGTGTTAGGGTATCTCTCCCAATAAGGCGCAAGAGTTTGAGGTCCCATCATTTTGTCGTTCTTTCCGAAGATCTTCGCGATTTCCCAGTATTGTTTTTCCTTGGTGTCAAGAGGGATTTCAGGGTGGTGTTGTCCATTGAGTTTCACACGTAAAGATTGAATACCAAGATCTTTGCCAAGAGCAGCAGAAGTAAGTCGATCAGTTTGTGTGGTAGTGAGACTCGCTTGATTGACGGTGCGGAGTTGAATCAAAATGTAAGCAATTGACCCTTTGTTTGTAGTGATGTTGGTTTGCAGAGTAAGTTGATTGGGAGCCATTCGATCGGAGAAAGTCTCATAACTGTGATGATGAGTAATGAGGCCAGTGGAACTCATCAAAGCGGCTTTGTGCTGTTCCTGAATTTCCATAGCAGGAACAACAGTTTCGTATCGAAGCAAGACATTGCTTAGAGTGTAGGTGGGAGTTCCTCCAACAGGTGCTGCACTATCATCAAACAAGACAATGTTTGGATCTTCCAAGTAAAGGTCAATCTTAATAGCTTGGTTTTGGAGGTGGGGCAAAGGGAGATCCTTTTCAGCAAAGAAAGCATGTTTCAATGGGATTTCAAACTTTCCAGTCAACAAATCAGCAGTAATCACTCTTTCAGTTCTTCGAGAAATGAGCTTAACACCGTCTTTGTATCCGTTAACATTGAGGTTCATATCGACATCTTGCTCACAGGACAAATAGTCTTGCAAACAACAGAAATGTCCATACTTGTTTTCGTAAACAACACGTTCCGAACCGAGTTCAACCACCAATTGTTGAATGAAGACTTTGGAGTTTTTGTGGAGAAGCCATCCAACAGGGCCAGCAGCGAGGTTGAACTCTATGACAGCATCCGTAAGATCAGCGTACTTGTCCATAGGAAGTCGGAAAGAAATGATATTAGTATTAGTAAGTGGAGTGAAAGTTTGATGATTAAATGGAGCAAGCTCGACGGGTTTTCGCTTGACATTCTGGGCGGTACGAATATTGTGATTCCACTTGAAACTGGTAGGCACATGATGTTGAGCGGAGGGGTCAATCTTCTTGAGGATGTTGGTACTCTTGTCCATGAGCGAGAACGAATGAAAATGAGTTTACACTTTATTAGTTGAACCGGATTGGTTTCAAAGATGGCTAAACTGGCAACATAATATTTGGCGCTTTATCGCCCATGATAGCTTCGCGAGTTCGTTTGGCCCTAAGTAGACCTTCGTCCATAGTTTCGTCGAATCCACGTTTAATGGAACTTCGATTGGTCCAAGCAAGAACGCCTAACCCAACTCCACCCAATAAAATCGGTCCTTTGTATGTCTCCCAGAAATTTCCAACAGCGTTAAAGGTGTTTTCCACATCTCGTCCAACGTCTTCGGCAGTTCTCGCAATGTAAGTTCCAGTAGCGTTAACTCCATCCACAATTTTTCTTTCTTCTTGCACTATGTCCTTCCCAAGATTTGTGACAGTGGTATCGATAGTCCTTCCAACATTACCAACGACACCCGATACAGTAGATCCAATACCGGCGATTCCGCTATCCAGGCGGGAAGTAGCGTTCGAAACAAAATTACCAACAACAGCAGCGTCGTGCTGAACTGCGCTACCAACCGTATTAACAACACCAACAGCCGCACCAACAACATCATTTTTTGCTTGTAGGACATCGTGATTAACTGCGACAGTAACATTTCTGACTTCTTGTTTTACTTTTCGTACGTCTCGAATAACTTCTTTCTTAATGGAAGCAATAGGATTCTTAATGAAATCAAATAGGCCCATATTGTATTAAAGGTCTTATACTAGAATATGCGAACCAACGTGATCCTTCTTTCCGTAGAAACCAAAAACAATGATTGTTAGAGGTGAAAAACCGTTCGTATTTAGTTCGAAACTTAGCCCAAGTGGTAAAACAATACTCTTCCCAGAACGACTTCATCTGCTTCATGTTGCCAAGGTCAAATAGGATGATGTAGTTGCAATTAGAACGTAATAAAGGAGGGTACATTGTGAGTTTTTGGCAAACACAGATCAAACTTAGATTTCTATGTCTTCCAACTCCGCTCCATAAACGGGAGAATTGTCCATCATGTCGAAATTGAGAAGAGCCAGCAGGATCATCAAATACAATGCATCCACGTAGTCTGGGGTTATGTCCTTTTTGCGGGTCATCAATGAGCTTCTTCAAATCTTCTTCTTTCAAAGTTAACTTTTTAGCTTGGGGTAAAGTTCTAAATAGTGGTGAACTAATTTCTCCTTCTCCAGTGCAAATATAAATAACATCGAAGATAAGGTTGTATTGCGGTCTCTTTAATAGGTTCATCACACAAGTAGTTTTTCCGGAACCGCTTGAACCCACTACAAGTAGTCTAATCGGATGGTTCATCTTTCTTTCGTTTCTTAGATTTAGGTTTGGGTTTTTCTACAATTTCTTCTTCAATAGGAACCAATTGGGATGAAGGAGTGCCCGCTCTGGCATTGATCACATGCATTGATGCGATGACAATGGTGCGCAACCAAGCGGGAAGAACCGCCAATTGGTAGGCAATTACTTGTTTCAAAGATCCAATTAAAAATCCATCGTTTGCAATTTTCACACCTAAGTTCTCTTTTCCACCAAAAGTAAGCACCAAACTGTAAAGATATTCTTGAATGAGTCTAGGGTCTACTTTCGTACTTAACCATGCTTCTGCTTGAGTCACACAAACCTGCAAATCCTCATCAGAAAGGGCCATAATTGCTTTAGCATTCTTGTCAGGTTTTACGGGTAAATTGGGGTAAGCCGCATTCAAATAAAGTAATCGTTTTCGCAAAGTTTCTGGCTCTGAATCTAACTTTACAGCTGGCTGAATCTCTCTTAGTGGTTGTTCTTCATCGAAAGTTTCTAAGTCTTCAAGCGATTCAAACTCCATGATTTATTCACGCAAAAGTAATTTTAAATATCATTTGAAAGTCGGATCCTCCCAAGTCTGCGGGTTGACCAAAATAGTCAATGAAGTTGAAACGCAAGTCGGTAATGGGTTTGCCCACGTGATGTTCACAAGTATGAAGTTTGTAACTAGGATCGAAAAAACCGGGTCTTTGGCTTAAATCGTAATCGTTGCCACCTCCACCAGCAGAACGCATTTGCACTCCAGCTGCACGGTCGTTAGTCCCTCTAATAATAGCGGTAGCAATCCAATTGGTGTTGGGAACAACTCGTCCGTCAGGAGCAAGAAACCCGTAATCCCAAGTAGTTTCAAATTGCCAATTTGCAGCCTCAGCAGGGTTTGTAATATAGATAGCTTGTTTCGATTGATACGTAGCAGCGCCTACAGCATTGCAATAAATGTCAAAACGGTGATTGGCAGCTAAAGTCGGAGCAATACCACGCGAACCAGTTGTAATATATTCACCACCAAAAACACCGGTACTAGCCCTATTAAATCCAAGCATGTGAGCAAGAGGACCCGTATTAAAGAAGATTCTTTCGGGATCGCCGGTAGGCTGTCTAAACTTCAAAGTTGCAGTAGAATCATCGGCAGCATAAAATTCGCGAGTACCGGCCGCATAGCCAAGTCCTCCAATCAACCATCCACTTCGATTTAGTGCATCCGCCCAATCTTTAGCCGTATAACGGTTCGTTTCAGTAGGATAGATGGAAGACAAATCGAAAATGACCGTATTGCTGAGATTAGTTGATCCTCCCATCCAATATTTGAAAGGATGTGCTGTTCTGGAAACTCTACCTTCTGAAATGAAGGAAATAAGTTCCAATGATTGAACCGTTGTGTTGGCTGGCCATCCATCCGGCAATTCAAATCTTAGTTCGTGGGATTTAAAGTCTTCTCGAATATTGAATTGAGCAGCAGGAATTTCATCCAATGGTCCAGTTGGGTTAAATCCATCCACCCAATGAGCGTCTAGCTTTTTTCGCAATTGTCCAGTTCGGGAATCTAGCTTGAGTATCGCCGTGTGTGGCATTCTTTTCAAACTAAAAGAACAAGCAAGTTATTATTAGAACTAACTAGGTTCAAGTAATAACTGGTTTGATCTCATATCTGATTAACTCTTATTTGCTTGTTTTCAAGTTCATTGCAATGGCTAAAGGAACTAAACGATGTAGCACCGTGAAAACGGTGGGAATGACAAAACGCACTGTCAACAAATTGTTGGCAAAACATCTCGAACGGTCATTGGCTGGTAAAGCCAGATTCAGACAGAATTACAGAGATGCAACTGGCGATAATTGGGATCTGGCAGAAACCGCAGAAAAGAAGAGATATCTGCGATCTATTGGATTAACTCCATTGCAAGAAGGTTCTGGCGGCAAACAGCCACGAAAGAAACCTGAACGTCGATTTGAATCTCAAGCAAAAGGACTTGCTAATTCAATTACAAAAGCAAAGATGCGTAGCAGAGTGTACAGTTTGAGCGGTTTCACCAACAAATTAGTTGGAGAAAAACAAAGAAGCGGTGGCGGTCGAAGAAAAGGTAAACGAAGTGTCAAAACAGAAGTTAAGAGAGAAAGACCAGCGGTTCCTCCAAGACCAGCTCAACAGTTTGGTCCCCCACCACCCGTACCAATGAAACCTAGATCAGCGCCTATTGAACCAGAAGAAGAAATGCCTCCTTTTGGATCTCCTATTGAAATTGAACCAAGAGATGTTTCATCATTTCAAGGATTCACAAGAAGGCGAAGAGCAGGAGGTGCTGCCACTAGAGAATTTGGCGAATCTGACGCAAACCGAAAGATGAAATCACAAATGTCGTTGCGATCTAGACGCAAATGAGACTAGGTTGGCTCAAATAAAAATGTAGGTTTCATTTGTAAATTTTGTCGAGCATGAGCAAGCGCAAAGCTGAAGAGCAAGTCCCACAGGAAGTGGAAGAAGCGGAAGAAGTAGAAGAATTGGATGAAGAGGAAGAAGCCATGTTAGCAGAAGCCGAAGCAAAACTGTTGGAACAAGAACGTGCAAAGAAGGATGAAAAGAACCGTAAAGCCCGAGAAGCACGCGCCGCCAAGAAAGCCAAACTCACCGAAGCTGCTGAAAAGGTGAAAGACTTTACTGCCAAAGTGGCAGAAAAGATCAAACCAAAGAAAGAGAAGAAGGTGAAGAAAGAGAAGAAGGAAAGGAAGAAACTCATCAAAACACCACCTATTGAATTAGTGGAGGAAGAAGCTGTGGAAGAACAAGAGAATATTCCAACTCAAACTGTAGTTCGCCATTCCCCACCGCCACAAAAGTTAGGCTGGTTCGCCGGTGCTTTAGCTAGTACCGGCAACGTTTTGCTGGTATCTGCTTTAATTATGGCACTAAAGCGTTCAGGGTTCACTTTGGCGAGTCTTACCGGAGACGCACACAATGTTGGAAGTGGCGGAGAAACTCATCCAAGCGAGCAAGGATCTTCCTAAGTAAAAATAAATAAAGTGACGGCTCCTCAGCCCCGGATTCGAACCAGTTCCCTTCTACTTGGAAGGCAGTTATGCTCCCTACACCATCTGCGATCACCGTCATTCTTTTATTTGTTTATTCATTGGAATAGGGAATGCTTTCAAAGGGAACAATCTTGTCATCAAAGTTGTCAGATTTAAAGAAGTGGCGACCTTCCCAAAGTTGTTGGAGAAAACCTCGGTTGATGGTGGCGGTTCGAACGTTCAAATATTCTTCACGATCTTTGGGCATAATGCTTCTTCGTAGCGTTTCCAGTTGAACAGCGTCCGGAAATTTTTCAAACAAACAGTCATAATACCAATGTTCTTTGACTTGGTGGCGGGGCACTCCTTTGCACTTCATGATGGTTTCAATGGAGTTATCCGGTCGAATCAAGCGAACCATGTAAGTTTTCGGGCCAAGATAAATAGCTTCGTAGACTTTTCCTCCTTTCTTGTCATCGTTGGCCATGTTTCCAATCACACCATTGCCCCAACGGTTGTGTTCAGCCCAAATATCCTCTACATTCTTGCCAAGGTTTGGATGATTTTGCATGTGGAGCGAATCCGTATCTGTGTAGAAGAAACTTCGAGCAGAAGCGAGCGCATAACTATCTGGAGAACTGGAGAGATGACCGTCTACCATGTTTTGAAGTTCGGTAATAATTTCACGACTGTAGGCAAGGACCGCAGGACCCAAATGACAGGGCTTATCTGCTTTGAAATCCAGAGCACTCGTTCGAACCAAATAAGTGGGAGCGATTCCTAAGAGTTGGCTGTCCTCATAATCGACGATATCCACGATTTCTTCAATGCTACTTTCTTTGAAGAGTTTTTGGAAGTCGCCAGAAGTTCGAGCAATGGCAATAGACTCGTTTTTCACTTTCTGAAGTGTTTTGCCGTAAAGTGCGTTCGCCATCAACTTAGCAGCTTCGCGTAAAGCTTGTTTTCCTTCCAGTTCAGCTTTCGCTTTGATCTTGAAACAAATGGAGATATATTCAGCAAAAATAGGTTTCGTTTCCTCATAGAAGAATCCGCGGTGGAAGTTAAGTTTGTATCCAACTCGAAGAGCTCTTTTCAAATCGATTGAAGAGTACCATCCTTTTCCTTTGCCGATTTCCCAGTGTAATCCTTGTGATTTGAGTTCACCATTGACGCGTTTGAATTCTTTGGTAGGCAGAATAGGATTCAACAAATGATCAGGAGCTTCGAAGTCAACTTGGAATATTCCGTGGGGGATTAGCGCGTCTGCAACCGAAGGATTTCGAATTATTCGCGCTGTTAAATCAATGGCACCTTCTTCAGTAAGCCAAGTGGATGGTCCAACACCGTAGCGATGGTTCTTCATAGCAGCACCGTAAAGGGAAATAACATCAGCCATCATTTCATAACTGGTAATGTCTTCAAACTTGCCTTTTCCTTGTTCAATCTGCTCGATTTGTTCAGAGCGAAAGTGGCGAATGGTGTTGTAGCATCGACCTCCATGACTAGCTTGAACGCAAGCTTCGTATTCGTCTCGGCTGGGCTTCATAATAGGAGTGGTTTTAATAGTGGGTCTCTCCGATTCAAAAGGCCAAAACATCTTTGAGTGTTTGTTAGTGTTTGGTGCGTTCATTCCCACAAAAACAGCGTATGACATCGCATTGAGTGTGATGAATTCAGTCAAATCGACATAGTAAGCGGAGTGAATCACTTCTCGCAAAGTTTTCACAAGTTCGGCAGTGGAAAGAACATCTAATTTGAGGTACTTAAGGCAATATTGTTTCATATTCCAGGGAGCCGTAGCATCGCTAGGTATTTCATGTCCTGGCCAGTAGTGTTTAGCAGGAACATCTCCTTCATAGTCGGCAATTACACGTCCAAGAGTGACAAATCGATGGGGAAAAGAGCCTTTCTGGTGTTCTAAATTGAAAGATTTGCAAGCGTTAGCAAGGGAAGTTCCGGCACCAAGAAATCGGGAAATGTCCATTACTTTTCTTTTAAAGAATTTCGGTTTTCCTTCGTGAGTAGGGATAGCTCTTTTCCAATCCATTGCGATGATGAGAGAATTGTGAACCACAACATTCAATCGGCTATCGGGTCTTTCTCGCGTATTCATCTTTTCTAGAAGCAGAATATTATCAAAACCGCTATTAAAGAAGCCAACCAGAATAATATCGTCGCAGATAGTATCAAAATACTCGTAAAAGTCGTCCAAAGAATTAGGGCCATACCAAGCTTGATAAGCTCCAGTGCCAGTGTCATAACAGCCTGCGGCGTAAACGACTTGTTTGCCGACGTCTTTCTCATCCGAATAAGTTTCAAAGTCGAAGATAACCAGACGCGTTGTAGGAAGAGTTTCGTAAAATTCCAGGGAAGAAGTAATTCGATCAGTACCGCTTTCTTTAACAATTTGAGCTTCATGGTAGTGGACATCTTTCTTATTGCAAACATGCTTGTCTAAGTTCTTTCTCCAACGTTTGCAAGTAGGACACTGTTTGTGGAAGCAGTTGTGAGTTTTGTTCTTTTGAAGGACTGATTTGCATTTGTAACAGCGTTTTAGGGAAGGATCGAGCTCGAACAGTTGGCGACCAATGAAGTAATGTCCGTCATAAAGGCAGATTGTGCCTAGTCGAGTATTGCCAGGATCTAAGACTGTTTTGAAGGAATCTGTTTCTTCGACGTAAACCATAAAACGAACAGTAGGACGAAGATCCTGAAGAAAAGACAAAGCATCACCATAAGTAACACCAGCTTCGAATTCCTTGTGGCGAGGTATACCAATAAAGTCAATAACATTTTGAAAGCATCTTCCATCTTCTTTCGTTTCGACAGAGAATAGTTGCCACTCTGCTACAATTAGTCTTTCTTCACCGCGAGCACAATTGCCTGGCGCAACAGGGGGATTAAGTGGAATTTCTTCTACTTGAATAAGAACATCTCTGGGTGGAGTTGGGGCAATTGCAATTCGAAGTCCTCCAATGATGGTGTTATCA
>Ga0316203_1002378_pt1 | contig 9842 bp, 8 predicted proteins | sample 6monrhotite_MG_FD_204940 | JGI IMG/M metagenome (GOLD analysis project Ga0316203, IMG submission 204940) | Microbial mat bacterial communities from mineral coupon in-situ incubated in ocean water Damariscotta River, Maine, United States -... | ecosystem: Environmental > Aquatic > Marine > Coastal... | reverse complement strand
CAAGGCTCCAGCAGCATCGTCTACCACGCAATCCAAGAGAACCCCCAACGCGAAGTCGCCATCAAAGTACTCCGCCCCCTCAGCTGCTCCCAGCAAGCAACCTCAAGAATCCAAGCAGAAGCGCACCTCCTCGCCCGCCTAGAGCACCCCGCGATCGCAAGGATCTACCAAGTCGGTGTCATCGAATCCCATCTCCACGCACAGCCCTTCCTCGTCATGGAATACGCCCAAGGCCAACCACTCTCCAGCTATCTCAAAGACAAAAATATCACCTTCCATCAGCGCATAAATCTGATCCTGGAACTCTGCGAAATCTTTGAATACGCACACAAAAACGGCGTCGTCCACCGAGACATCAAACCCTCAAACATCCTAATACACAAGGACCCCGATTCAGGGAAGCTCATCCCAACAGTCATCGACTTCGGTATCGCAAAGCTCATCCACGGCCAAGCAATCCCCATCGACATCCAAACAATAAACCCAGAAATCTTCGGCACCCTCCGCTACATGAGCCCAGAACGACGCAACGGCAAATCCTCAGGCGACACAGTCTCCAGCGATATCTACTCCCTAGGCGTCCTCGCCGCAGAGGTCCTCGATGGAACACTCTGCTGCGAACACTCAAAGAACATCTACAACAATCAGTCCAACGACTCAAGCCCAACATTCCCCAAGCCCATCGCTCAAGCCCTCTGTCGCATGATCCACCCCGATCCAGCAATGCGATACGAAACAGTTCAGGGCGCCGCCGACAGCTTGCTCAATGCCGTTCAGGCATCAAATCAACCCAGCTCCGGATTCGAAAGCTTTACCGAGAAAAGCCCCCTCACAAAGATCACATCCCGTGCCACAGCAATTGTCGCGCTCGTCGCAACAGTCATGATTCTCCCCGGCTCAGTCTTTGTGAATGACTTCACATACCTACAAGAAATCGAATCTGGCTATTACGAACCCGAGCCCGGCTCGATGACAGAGGCGATGAAAAACCAAAATCTAGAATTCCAAGATTCAGGACCCTCCGATAAGTATTCCGTACTCCATGCCCATATACGCCTCATAGGAGAACACGCTCGGAACGGGTATCACGAGGATGCAAGACGGTGGATTGATATCGTTGAGAGCCAATACGGTGATCTGAGATCGGTACCGAACAAGTTACAGCAGAGCTTTCTTCACGCTAAAGGCTACGCACTCGGCTCAGCCGGAAACAAAACCGACGCATTGCAAGCCTACCTCTCCGCGACAGATACCATGTCCTTAGATGGTGAACTCACAGAGCGGCTCGCTGGGGACTGGAGAGGAATCGCACACGGAATCCAATCCAGTGGTGACTACAAAACCGCCCGCACAATGTACCAGCAACTGATCGATCACCCATCCTTCAACAAACTAAAATGGTCCTTAAAGAGCACAGTTTTAGCAAACTTCGCAGGGCTCTATTGGTTAGAGGAGGACTTCCAAACCGCCGAGCAGATGTTCCGAAGGGTCATCGATTCTCAACCAGAAGTCCCGACATTCAGAGAAAGAAAGGATATTGGACAGTTCCACAACTCACTAGGCGTCGTACTGACCTCCCAAAATAAACTTAAGGAAGGCGAGCACCATATCAATCATGCCCTCGAGTTGACCATGAAAAGCCACCGAGTTTCTGACCCGGTCATGTGCAGGATGTACCGTAACCTCGCAAAGAACTACATCCATCAAGGCAAATACGAAGAGAGCATCTCGATCATGATCTCCGTCCGAAGTTATTGGGCCGCAATGCCAGATAGTTGGCCGCGCTATGTTGCGGAAGCAGATTTTCTTCTAGGGTCAGCATATCTCAAAACAGGTCGTCTCGAGCAAGCCCTAAGCTGCCTAAACAATGCCAATGAAATCTGCGCCAAACTCGAAGGGGTCGTTGCTAAAAAACTGCTCTCAAATATTCAAAATGCATTGGGAGCAGCACTCTGCGATTCAGGTGACACCCAGCAAGGCAAAGCCCTCATGCTCTCATCTTCCAGATCTCTCATGACCATGTACAGCACCCAGAATCCTTGGATTAACACCGCTATGCAACGCAATATAGCCCATAAAGACTGCAAATAATCTGATTCACCGATTCTTCCTCTCGCTACTAGGCCAAGAGCGTTACAAAATTTTCCGAATTTACCCAAACTCCATTGCGCCGAATCCAAAATTTGGTGCGTTGTTCTATGAGGCATGTATTTCCTGACTCACCCCCATCGGGCAGCCCTCTCCGGATGCCTGAACCAGTTCCGACCCATCGATTATTGGAGGGAGCTCAGGATTATTTAATATGCTTATGCATTCGACTCGAAAGGTCGTAACACTGACCGGCAAACGCCGGTCAGTGTTGTTTTTAGATCCTGTCTATTGCAGAAATACGACACAGTTGCTCAGCGCAAAAAAACACCCGGACCAAAATCCGGGTGCTTCAAGAAACATGATGTGTTCAGATTACCGGCGACGACGACCAGCAACAAGACCGCCCAAGCCCAAGAGTGCCATCGCACCCGGAGCAGGGACCTCGCTGCCGGAAATCTCAAACGAGTGCGCCAAAGCGCCGCCGTTTGCACCGCCGTAGGTGTTGTCGTTGCTGCCGACCGTTGTGCCATCACCGGTCAGGAAGAACTGGCCATTGGCACCAGCGTCATTAACAACCATCTGGATTACGCCAGAGCCGTCAACGACAAGGCCAGCGCCAAGCAGATCGATCGTGTAGATGAAGTTGCCCGCATCAGCAAGAGTGACCGAGAACGCGTCGACCAAAGTATCGCCAGCAGCGTTGTAGAACTCAAAGCTCACCGAGCTACCGCCAAGATCCACGCCGCCAACAAAGCGGAACTCGTTCATCGCGATCGAGCCAGCAATGGTCGAGGTGTAGTCATCAAAGCCGATCGCACCAGTCGCCGGTGGGAACGCAAAGTATCCACCAGGAGCGTCGATGCTGGAGTACAGAACACTCGCGGTGCCCTGTGTTCCTTCTTCGAGCGAGACCGCGGTGATCATGTCCGAGCTGACCTGGTTGTAGTTCGCGTAGTTACCGCCAGCAAGGTCAGCGCTCGCGCTCCCTGCGATTGCAACGACAGCAAGGGTAGCTGTTACTTTCAACATATCTGTACTCTCTTTCTTCTCTGGATGCCCGTCTCAATCAAGCTCAGGCATAAAGGCTCAGGGCAAACGCCCCAACTCTCTCTCAATGAGCCGGGCTCTCAATCCCGACATGAAAATACAGAATATCAGTCTGCAGAAACACCATCAACCCAAAAGCCAGTGATTTTCGAATAAATCATAAGAAAAAGGGCTCCGAGGAGCCCATGTCTACTGGAACAAATGAATCCAATCAAAAACCGACCAAGACGCCGGTCGTCAAACTCCGATCACACACCGGCCTTCGCCTTGGCGGTCGACCGAACATGCAACTCCCCGAGCTGCTCATCGTCCACAATATTGGGCGCCTCGCACATCAAATCCTGCCCCGTCATCGTCTTGGGGAACGCAATCACCTCGCGGATATTGTCCGTCCCGCACATATGCATCACCAAACGATCAAGCCCAAACGCCACACCCCCGTGCGGCGGAGCCCCATACGACAACGCATCCATCAAGAACGAGAACTTCTGCTTCGCCTCTTCTTCGCTCAAGCCGAGCAGCTCAAACACCTTCGCCTGCACATCAGCCCGGTGAATACGGATCGACCCGCCACCGATCTCCGACCCATTGCAGATCATGTCATACCCATCAGACACAATAGACTCCACCATATCGATATCACTCGCATCCGCAGACAACAACCGCTCGACCTCATAGTCAGACGGAGCCGTGAACGGATGGTGCAACGCGTGGTACCGCTCCGCGTCCTCAACCCACTCAAACATCGGGAAGTCATACACCCAAAGGAAGTTCCAAAGCCCATCAGGAATCAGATCAAAGTCCTTCGCGATCTTCAACCGAAGCTCGCCGAGCGACCGCGAAACAACCCCATAAGTGTCCGCCGCGAACACAACCGCGTCCCCGTCTTCCAATCCAAGGGCAGCCACAAGCTCGTCTTTAATCTCGCCTAAAAACTTGCCGATCCCGCCCTCAAGGTTGCCATTCATAAACTTCGTCGTCGGGATCCCGCCCGCGCCAAAGTCCTCCGCAAACTTGCTAAACGCATCAGTCGTCTTCCGAGTAAACTTCTCGGCCAATCCCGGAACCCGGAACGCCTTAACGCATCCCTTCTCCATCCCAAGAGCGTTCTGGAACACACCAAAGTCCGTCTTCCCAGCAATCTCAGAGATATCAATCAGCTTGAGATCAAACCGAGTATCAGGCCGGTCGCTCCCGTAGTTGTCCATCGCGTCCTTGAACGACATCCGCGGGAACTCCCCAAGCTCCACGCCCATAATCTCTTTCCAGATCTTCTGAGCAAACCCCTCCATGATCTCAAGCACCGCATCGCGATCCACAAACGCAAGCTCAAGGTCAATCTGCGTAAACTCCGCCTGACGATCCGCACGCGGATCCTCATCCCGGAAACAACGCACGATCTGCAGATACCGGTCACACCCAGCCATCATCAAAATCTGCTTAAACAACTGAGGCGACTGCGGAAGCGCATACCACATCCCCTCCTGCTGACGCGATGGCACCAAGAAGTCCCGCGCCCCCTCAGGCGTAGACCGGCACAACATCGGCGTCTCGATCTCAAGAAACCCCTCGCCATCAAAGTAATCGCGCGTCAACTTCGTCAACCGATGCCGAATCCGCAAGATCTCCTGCATCGCCGGGCGACGCAAATCCAAATACCGGTACTGCAGCCGAGTCTCCTCCGCAGGCAAGTTCTTCTCATCACTCGGAAGGAACGGCAGCTTCTTCGTCTTGGACAACACATCAAGCTCAGACGCAACAATCTCAATAGACCCCGTAGGAATCTTCGGATTCTTCTTGGCCCGCTCACGCACAACACCAGTCACACTGATGCAGTCTTCGTTCCGCAGCCGATCACCCGCTTCAACGAGTTCCTTCGCCGAGTCCTCGCTATCAAACACAACCTGCGTAATCCCGTCCCGATCCCGCATATCCACAAAGATCAACCCACCCCCATGCCCACGGAAGGCATTGACCCATCCGTTGAGAGTGACAGTCGATCCGATGTCAGATTCAGTAATCTGCCCGCAAGTGTGCGTCCGCATGCCCATAGTTCATCTCGCCTATGCAAAGGTAAAAACACCCGATCCAGGCCAATTCCCCGATCGAATATAGATAGTAGCCGCGGGCGGGTGCCATGTAGGTGCCGTCTTGGGCTCCGGCATGCCTTCAACCCTCCGCCATATACTAAAAAAAGAGAGGCCCGAAACGCAATAAATCACGCCCGGGCCTCACGCACAGGACTATCGAAACCGCCGGTCACCCTCAACGCTCCAGCAACCGGGACAACCCACCCCCAAACCCAGATATTCCTCTCAATCCAAAAATCATCCCCAGCCTCGCCCCTTCTATCATCGACAATGGACATCCTCAACGCATACCCAGACCGCCCAAACGACCGCCCGATCCATACCCCCCAAGGCGGCCCCCCGCAAACAGACCGCATCCCCCCAGCCGTCTACCAAGCCATGGGCGAAGAACAGATCGTCGAGATGTTCTACGCCTTCTACGAGCGACTCGCAGAATCCACCATCGCCGACATGTTCCCCAAGAGCGAAAAAAACCGCAAAGTTGCCGCCAAAAAGAACGCCTCCATGTTCGTCTTCCTCTTCGGAGGCCCGCACCTCTTCCAGCAACGCCACGGCCCACCCATGATGCGGGCCCGACACCTCCCCTTCATCATCGACGAAGCCGCAAGACAAGAATGGCTCCGCTGCTTCAAAGAAACACTCGACGAAGCCCCGGAACGCTTCTCCATGCCCGCAGAGCATGTCGAGGCCGTGTGGAAATTCGTGTATGATTTCAGCGGGTGGATGGTCAATGCGGCTGATACAAAGGAAGAGGACTCAAATGAATAGAACCATGAACCAGATCGTCCCCGCTCTCCTCACCGCCGCCTGCATCACCGCCTGCATCACCGCCTGCATCGGCGGCTGCGAAGTCATCGAAGACACCGGCGATGCCATCGGCCTCACCGGCGGCAAAATCAACCACTCAGATATCGACACCCTGCTCGACAACTGGCACCACGCCGCCGCAGTCGGAGACCTCGACACCTACATCCACTCAATGACCGAAGGCTCAATCTTCATGGGCACAGACGAGTCAGAACGATGGACCCGCGATCAACTCCAGGCCTACGCAGAAAAACACTTCGTCGACGGCAGCGGCTGGACATACACCCCAAGAGACCGCTTCGTCAGTACAAACGCCTACGGCGATGTCGCATGGGTCGACGAAACACTCGACAACACAAAGTACGGCATACTCCGAGGCACCGCCGTCCTCAGAAAGAACGGCGACGACTGGCGCATCGCACACTACTCGCTCACCTTCCTCATCCCAAACGACGCCGCCGGATCCATCGTCGATCTCATCGAAAGCAGCGGCAGCACCGACTCGGGCGGATGATTATTTCAGGACAACATAGAGCGCGTGGATGAGTCCCGGAACCCAGAAGATTAGCGTCAGGACAATGTTGATGATGAGCGGGGCGCCGATTCCTTTTTTAAGACCCACCGCCAGTGGTGGGATCAGGATCGCGATGATAACCATAAGAAGGGTGTTGGTTTCTAAATCAGCCATGTGTCTTACTCCTGTAGATTGCGATTTCAGAAGTTTGATGATAATGGAAGCAGGGATTTGATGCTTGGAATGGAGGTATAAAAAAACCGAACCATTGGCTCGGGTTTGGGTGGGTCAGGTTGGATTCTGATTAACGGCGGCGTTTGGCGGCAGCAAGCCCGGCGAGCCCCAAGAGCATTGCCGATCCCGGCGTTGGGACAGCATGGAAAGTACCAACAGAAACCTCAGTGGCGTTCCCAGCACCCCCCCCGGCTCCGAAATCGAGCGCGATCCAGAGGACACTGCTGAAATCTTGGGACGCATCGAAATCAGAGAACATAACCTCAGTCATGCCTTGGTGCGCCTCGATCCGAACCGAGAAATCGAGAAACGCCCGAGTAAATGTGCCGTCGCTCAGTTTGGCGAGCATCTGGGCACTGCCCGTTGATCCATTGGTGTCATACGCATCAAACCGGAAGCGATCGTTCTTACCACCTTCGGTAAGATCATGAGGCCCGGTACCTTGACGATCTGGACCGTCCCAGTAAGTCGTAAAGAAACTACGAGCTCCATTTGTCGCCGAGAAATTCAGACGGTTGTTTGCAATCTCACCAAAGACCTCACCAATGCCCGTAGTGTTCTGCTGGAATATCCGACGCGTGCCGCCGAGCATATCGCCGGTCATGGTCTGATCCCAAGAGTGACCAAAGTAAGGACCCTGGTCAACCGACCAGTCGTCGATGATGAGATCCGCCTGAGCAGTGGATGCGGCCGCAAGCGCGAGCGCTGCAATGATTGGAGTTGGTTGAATCTGCATGAAGTGTCCCTTTTTGAACTGATCTGATTTCTAAAAAAGCACCAAGACACCTCACGAGCGGGGCCCGGTGCGGGTGAAAGGTACATCCAGTCAATCGATTCACAAGCGCATTTGGAAATGAAATTCTTGCCATACAGGACGCTTGCATCTGAATAAGGGCGTAAGTGCTTGTGTGCTAAGAGATAGGCAAGCGTGTCAGCAGTGCCAGGTCAGTTGCTGAGTAGAAAGATTCTGACTCCATCGTACTCGAAAGTGACTGTTGCAGCCCTACCAACATGGAATCCCTCTCCCTGCTCCCCGGCTGTTGATTCAACAATCAACCACCCAGCCCCAGAGCCGGCGAGGCTGTTGATGTAGTTCTCAGAAAGATCATCTGTGGTAATCAGCCAGCCCTTCCTGTTAGCCATGTACAGAACATACGGATCAAACGCCGTGTCATCGCGGGCAAGGACCACGAGCTCACCAGCATTGGTATTGTCGGCTATCAACCCTATGAGCCGCTGGTCAGCTTGCGGCGGGTTGAGTTCCTTGCTGAAGGTGTTCCATAGGGTTCGAGAACTGAGAATGAAGAAGATCGCAGCGAGCAGGGTTTGGATTGTGGGGGCGTGCTTGCTGCGGGTGATGCCTCGGGAAAGGAAGCGGCCGATGTAGAACGCGGCGGGGACGGCTATCGGGAGCTGGTAGTAATCATGCACGCGGTGGCCCTGGGGGACGAGGACGATCTGGATGAGCATGGCGAGGAGCCATGCGTCGAAGAGAATCTCGGTTGGTTTGCGGTTGCGCATGATGAGGCCGAGGGCGGCGAGGGGGAAGCCGATGATGGCGAGGTGGTCTTCGATGATCTTGCCTACGAAGAGGTCCTTGTAGAAGGTTGGCTCGAGGAGGAGTTCGAAGCGGTTCCATTTGTCGCTTTGGCTGATGCCGAATGTGAGGCCGGTTTCTTGGTAGAGGGTGTGGGCGTGGGTGTACCAGGCGATTACTGGGATGAGGGATGCGATGGCCGCGGCCCAGAGGGTGGGGGATTTGAGGGGGTTTGTGCCGCGGGATTGGAGGATGACGGCGAGCATGGGGAGGCCTACTACGAGGGCGGGGAGTTTGAGGAGGCCTGATAGGGCGGCGAAGAGGGCGGCGGCGATTAGGTAATGGGATTTTTTAGATCGGGACCAGAGGGCGGCGGAGTAGGTGGCTCCGAGCATTGAGCAGAGCATCCAGGATTCGGGTTGGATGGATCTGGAGAAGAAGATGTTGAGGGGGAGGGCGGCGAAGAATGCGGCGCTCCAGAGGGCGGTGCTTGGATCGGAGAGGAGCTTGACTAAACGGTAGAAAATGAAGAGGGCGATGAGGCTGGCGGTGATGGAGAGGGATCTTGGGATCCAGTGGTGGGGGCCTAGGAGCGTGTAGGACTTTGCTGTGGTCCAGCAGTAGATTGGGAACTCCATTTCGACATGGCCTGTTGTGTCTTTGCGCCAGTCGACTTTGGGGTGGAGGAGATTGCCGTCGGACTGGGACATGTTTTTGGCGACGGCTGCGGTGTCGGATTGTCGCCATTGGTGATGGCCGGCGGGTGGGGCGTTCAGGTTGATGAAGCGGGCGGAGAGGCCGAGGATGAGGAGGGTTGCGATGAGGAGTTTGGCGGGGGTTGACATGGAGTGGTTTATTGGCGGCGGGTTTTGGGTCTTTGGTTTGGGGATTTGTATTGTACTTGGGTTTGGGGGTTGGCGTAAGACACGGCTTGTCGCCCCCCAAGACGGTCAAGCCGTGGCACCCGTGCTTTGGGGGGGTGGGGGAGGTTGCTTTGAGGAGGGCGGTGGTGGACTTGCGGAGGGATTCGATTGAGGGGATGTGTGTGGGGTTGTCGAGTGCGGCTTGGTGGGCGAGGTCGGCGGCTTCTCTGAGGGAGGCGATGGATTGGAGGTGGGTTTGGGATTCGATGGTTGGGGTTCGGGCGGCGTTGATGGATTGGATGGCGCTGACGGCGGATTGGTAGTCTTCGCTTTGGGTGAGTTTGGCGAGTTGTGGGAGGGTGAGGCCGTGGATCTGGCAGATGAGGATGGGGGTCATCGCGGGGTTGAGGAGGTCTTCGAAGAGGGCTTCGGTAAGAGGGGGATCAGGGATCAGCGATCGGGGATCAGGGGAAGAGGAAGAGTCAGAAAGACCCCCTCCGTCGCTGCGCAACACCTCCCCCGGAAGCCCGGGGGAGGAGAATGAAGATTGGGAGGGGGTGGAGTGAGGGGGGGAGGAGGGTTGGGAGCCCTCAGCCATCTTTGGGGGGCGGCCCTCTCCCATCAGACCCCCCAACATGGGAGAGGGAGGAAGAATTGGA
>Ga0316203_1002371_pt1 | contig 9873 bp, 22 predicted proteins | sample 6monrhotite_MG_FD_204940 | JGI IMG/M metagenome (GOLD analysis project Ga0316203, IMG submission 204940) | Microbial mat bacterial communities from mineral coupon in-situ incubated in ocean water Damariscotta River, Maine, United States -... | ecosystem: Environmental > Aquatic > Marine > Coastal... | reverse complement strand
TTCAATAATAAAAGATAAGAATGGGTTTCCAGATATTGGTTTTTATAAATTAAGTGAAAGAATTGGTTTATCCTTAGATAATTTATTTGAATTATTAAATATTAAGGAATATAAGATTGAAGATAATTGTATTGAAATTTTTGATAATAATGATAAAGAAACATATTATGAAGATTCCGATGGTGATTGGACTAAAAGAGAATTTAATGTTAATGATAATATAATTTATATAGAATATTCAAATGGTGAGTGGACTAAATGGGAATATGATGCTAATGATAATTGTATTAAAATTAATAATTCTGATGGTTATTGTGTTAAATGGGAATATGATTCAAATAGTAAATTAATAGCTGAAATAGATTCAAATGGTGGTTATATTGAATTCACTAAATAAATAATAAATTAATATACATAACATGGATATAGAGTATAAAAACATGAATGATGATGAATATCATAGAACTTTTTTAGAGAATCGTAAACGGGTTTATAAAGAAGATGTTAAGGGATATATTTTAAATGAGGAACAAGTAGAACTAAAAAAGGAGAGATATGCAAATACTTTTATAATTTGTTTATTTTTAATTATATTTGTTTTTAGTTTTATTTATCATATAAATTTATAATTTATGAAGGAACATATATTAAAGTTAATTGAATTAAAACCTAAAGTTGGTTATTATGATTTAAGTATGATATTTGGTTTATCCATAGATAATTTATTTAAGTTATTGGATATAAAGAATTATGAAATTGTGTATAATACTTTTATTGAACTTTATAATAATAATGGTAAAAGAATTTATACGGAAACTTCTGATAGTTATTGGGAGAAATATGTGTATGATGATAATGGTAATAATCAAATTTATAGAGAACATTCTGATGGATGGTGGCATAAAATTGAATATGATGTTAATGGGAATAAAACATATGAAATAGATTCAAATAGTTTATGGTATAAATGGGTTTATGATAATAAAGGTAAACTAATTTATTTTGAAAATTCATCTGGTTATAAAAGGCATTATTAAGTATATGTTATTACGGAGATTAATTAAATTAATATTATTAATAGAAACAATTATAATGGATAAAGTAACTTTATTAGAAAAATTAAATGACCCGAAATATAAATATGATAATGATTTATTAAAGAAGTGGATTAAGCATTTACCTAGTGGTGTATTATTACCTAATGATATAAAGCGAGGTGACGTTTATATGCATCCAATTTTTTCACATCCATATATATTCATTGAGGACAAGGGTGATTATTGGTTATGTGTTATACTTACAAGTAATGGTGATTTTGAGGAAGTTTTAGAGCCATGTAACAGTAGGTTTTTTCATAGGAGTTATATTGTGAAATCGTTTTTCACTATTACAGGTAAACCTGTGGGTAGATTTATGGGTGTTTATGATAACAATAAGCATTTAACTAAAGTATGTAAGAAATTAAAGGAAATCTTCAATTGATAATGAAACTTCAACGGATAATAAATATAGTTATTAATAAAATATTTAAATTTAATAAAAATAAAAAATTTATTAAGGATAATATATTAAAGTTAATTGAATTAAGCCCTAATATATTATATTATGATTTGGTTAAAATCTTTGGATTATCATTAGATGAATTATTAAAGTTATTGGGGATAAAGAAATATATCATTGAAGATGAATATATATTAATTTATAATACTAATGATAAATTAATATATACTGAATATTCCGATGGTAGATGGGAGAAATATAAATATAATACTAATGGTAGATTAATATATAAAGTAGGTTCCTATGGTGAATGGGAAAAAAGTGAATATGATGATAATGGTAATTGTATTTATATAGAAGATTCCTATGGTTTTTGGATTAAATGGGAATATGATAATAATGGTAATAAAATTTATGAAGAACATTCCGATGGTAGATGGGAAAAAAGGGTATATGATGATAATGGTGATTTTATTTATATAGAAAATTCCGATGGAAATAAATACACTTATTAATATAATTAAAATATATTTGGTAGTATTAACTATTAGTATTATCTTTGATTAAACAAAATAAGTTATTAATAAATTAAAACAAAAACATTATGGCAATTTCAATAACAGAACAAGAAATATTAAAGTTTCATAAAGATAATCCAAAGGTTGGTTATTATGGTATAAGTAAAAAATTTAATTTACCTATATATGAAATATTAAATATCTTTATATTTTACCAAATAGGTAGTGTTCAAAGTTATAACATTACTGATAAGTTTATACTAACTTATAATAGTGTTGGTAAAATTACATATAAAGAGTTCATAACTGGTGAATGGATTAAAAGGGAATATGATACTAATAGTAATTTAATTAAAGAAGAATATTCAAATGGTGATGGATATAATTAATCAATAGTTATGAAAAAAATCAAAGAAAATTTATTAAACATCATTTATATTATAATTTTATTTTTAACTATTTTATGTAATGCACAGGATAGGATAACTATTACATATGAATATGAGAATTATTACATTATAAATAAAAAGGTTTATGACCTTGGTTCTATTATAATTATTAATGATTCTAAATTAACTTTAACTAATGTTTATACTTTAGAACATATTAATAGTAAAATTTTATATAAGCTTAAGGTTTATTATAGTAAAGATGGTAAGATAGAATATTATATATTAATACCTTTGTTATTATGTTAAAAGAACATTTATTAAAATATATAGAATTAAAACCTAAAGTTGGTTATTATGAATTAAACATGACTTTTGGTTTACCAATTGAAGATTTATTAAAATTATTAGATATAAGTAAATATAAGATTAAAGATACTTATCTTCACATTTATGATGCTAATGGTAATGTAACTTATTATGAAAATTCAAACGGTGGGTGGGGTAAATATGAATATGATACCAATGGTAATGAAATTTATATAGAATATTCAAATGGTTTTTGGGAAAAATGGGAATATGACGTTAATGGTAAAAAAACATATTATGAAAATTCAAATGATTTTAAAGAAACTTATTAATTAAAATAAATATTATTTGGTTATATTAACTATTAGTATTATCTTTGATTAAACAAAATAAGTTATTAATCATTTAAAACAAAACAATTATGTCAACTATAATCACAAAGCAAGATATATTAAATTATAAAGAAAATAATCCAAAAGTTTTATATTATGGATTAAGTAAACATTTTAATATATCTTTTAAAGAATTATTTAAATTATTGGATATAACTAAATATAAGATTACTAAATACCATATTAATATTTATCACAATAATGATAATGAAACTTATAAAGAAGATTCTGATGGTTATTGGTCTAAATCTGTATTTGATGATAATGGTAATTTAATTTATAGAGAAAATTCAGATGGTACTTATGTAAAATATAAATATGATACCAATGGTAATGTAATTCATCGTGAAAATTCAGATGGTTATTGGTCTAAATGGGAATATGATGTTAATGGTGATTTTATTTATAGAGAAAATTCAGATGGTACTTATGTAAAATATAAATATGATACCAATGGTAAATTAATTAAAAGGAGTACATTTAGTAAGACAAATACGGTTTTACAGTAATAATATTTAATTATTAACATTAAAACAAAACAAATATGTCAACTTCAATAACAGAACAAGAAATATTAAAATACAAAGAATTAAAACCAGATATAGGTTATTATGATTTGGTTAAAATCTTTGGTTTACCGTTAAAGGAATTATTAAAATTATTAAATATTAATGATTATAATATAAGAAATAAGACTATTAGATTTTATGATGATAATGGTAATGAAATTTATTATGAACATTCATATGGTGTTTGGGAGAAATATAAATTTGATGCTAATGGTTATATAATTTATTTTGAAAATTCTTATGGTAATTGGAAAAAATATAAGTATGATGTTAATGGTAAATTAATTAAAAGGAGTATATTTAGTAAGACAAATACGGTTTTACAGTAATAATATTTAATTATAACTTGTATTATTCATTTTCTTTTATTATCTTTATACATATAAAAGAAATAATTATGATGAAGACGAAGAATAATTTATTAAAACCAATGGGAGTTAAAAAAGTAATAGGTTTTGACACAAGTAAACCAAGAAAAACTTATAATCAAGTTATGCATAAATGTTTTAAAAACATTTCAGACAGTAAAGTTTTAAATACCATTTATAAAGAGATGCAAATTAATGAATTAGTTAAGATAAATAATAATTTAAATAAAATAAATTATGTTAGGTTTTTTAGAGAGTCCGAAAAATAGAAAAAATGGTTTTATTGAAGGTGTTGCCAAAGATTATGGTTTGGATTATCATTTAGTTGAAAACATTTTTAAACGTTGTGATAATACACTTGAGTTTTATAAACAATTGGAATATGAATTAAAGTGAAAAAATAATTAAATAACTCATTATTTATTTGGTGGGTTATTTTTGTTTTATTATATTTGTTATATAATCAAAAACAAATAATATGTCAAAGAGGATAAAAAAATCAGAATCAACTAAATTTGTTAAAGAGCTTTCAACTTACATTAAATCTATTGGTGGAGTTATTAGGGTAGAAAATGATTACCCTTTAATATTTGATTTAAATACTATTGCTGGAAATTTGGTAATAACATTATATGATGATAATTTACATACATTTACAATGTTCACTAAATTTGATAATCCTGATAGAGCAAAAAAAATAGTATCTTGTAATTCTTTTAGTGGTAAATTTAATTTACATTTGGGTGTTATTGATGTTGATATAGCAATTGAAGCAGCTAAAAAACATTTAGAATTAACTAAAAGTTAATAAATTATTATAATATTCTACATTAAAATATATTATCTTCAACTAAAAATAAAACTTTAAATAATAAAATAGATGAAAACTTCTTTACCTAAAACAATTACTAGTGACTTTTTAAAGAGATTAAGTACATTATTACATTGCATTAATAGTATTTTCAAGAATATAAATTCTGGTGGTTGTGGTCATTTTGCTTTAATGTTAGGGGAAAAATTAATTAATCATGGTTATAACCCAGAAATTATATGTCTTCAAAAATTCATAAATGATGATGATATAAAACAAATAAAAGAGAATTTCAATTTAGCTCCTGATGAATTAATGGAATTAAATCAAATGGGGGCTTATTTAAATCATATAATGATAAAATGTGATGGTTTTTATATTGATAGTACGGGAATTTATAAAGATATAAGTAATATTTATCCTGACTTTGAAGAATTGGGGGTTGTGAGTTTTGATAAATTAAAGTCATGGTGTAATTGTGATGATTGGAATAACACATTTGATAAAAAACAATTACCAAAAATGGAACGATTAATTAATAAATATTTCGATATTGAAATTACATTAATGAAAAAGTTTAAAATAATGGTTGAAATGGTTGGTTAATTATGAGAAATAATGTAGACAATATTAAAACTTTAATAAAAGGTTATATAGAATTAAAACCAAATATATTATATTATGACTTATGTAAAATCTTTGGTTTATCAATGGAAAATTTATTTAAGTTATTAGACATAAAGAATTATTATTTTAATAAGTCTGCCATATATGTTTGTGATAACAATTATAATTTAATTTATCAAGAATGTTCAAATGGTCATTGGTATAGATGGGGGTATGACGCTAATGGTAAATTAAATTATATTGAAGATTCCTATGGGAGATGGAGTAAATATGATTATGATAATAATGGTAATAAGGTTTATGAAGAAAATTCCGATGGTTTATGGTATAAAATTGAATATGATAAATATGGTAATAAGGTTTATGAAGAAAATTCCGATGGTTATTGGGAAAAATGGTCTTATATCTTTTTTGGTAAAATATTATTTAAAAGAAAATTCCAACGGTTATAAAAGATATTATTAATTTTAATTTAAATAAATTTGGTTATATTAAATAATAGTATTATCTTTGATTAAACAAAATAAGTTATTAATAAATTAAAAGAATAAATATTATGGTAGAGGTATATTTTGAAAGTGGTAAATTTGCTGAATTAGTTGCAATATTTGATAATGAGGATATTTACATGTCATGTTTACCTGCACTTGAAGTAATTGCTAAAAACGCTAATATGGTTATTACTGAAAGGGTTATTGATACTGTTGATATAGATGAACTTAGTTAAATACCAATTATAGTAGAAACTAATGTTATAGGGAGTATTGTAAAATTTAATAATAAAAAAATATATGAATAAGATAAAGATTATTTTTAATTTATATAGTGATTTAATAAATGATGTTTCAAAAATGATAACATTTATTAGACCTACAAAGAATAATTGGTCTGCCCTTGGTAAACCTACAGACCATTGTCCAATATATGCTTATCGTGAACGATTTGATGGTGGTTTTAATCAAACACCAATCCAAGACTTATCATTAAATAATCAACTAGAGATATCAAATAAACTTAATGATGAATTCGGTGATTTAAATAATTAAAATAAAATATTATGAAAGTAGTTGGGGAATATTTATTAAAATTTATGTTACTATATTTAGTTTGTGAAAGATTATTTAATATTACTATTCTTATTGAAGATTTGCAAACTAAAATTGATGCAATCGTTTTAGTTATAATAATATCTTTATTTTTTTATAATTATGATAAAATAAAAAGGAAAGATGATAACTAAAGACCAAATAATAGCTAGTTTTGAAATAAATTTATTGGAAGGTGTTGTAAAACAATATGAAGATGCTAATCAAGTTATAAGTTTAGAAATTGTAACTAAATTATGGTTTGATTATCTTAAAATCTGTTTACAAAGTAAAGAAATAAATCAGCATCAATATTCAACTTGGATATTACCAGAAAAATATAAAGAAAGATATTAATTTAATTTAAAGATAATATGATTATAATTAATTATTTTAAAAAAATATTGATATTAATATATAAGTGTTTTAAACCTAATATAACATATAAAGAGTTAAGTTTAAACTTTGGTTTATCTTTAATAGATTTACTTGAATTATTAAGGGTTGATAGTTATAAAATTGAGGGTGATAATGTTTCATTATATGGGAATAATAATAAATGTATTTATCGTGAGAAACCATTTAATAAATGGACTAAATTTGAATACAATCATAATGATAAGTTAGTTTATTCTGAAGATTCAAATGGTGACTGGAATAAATATGATTATGATAATAATGGTAATAATATTTATTGGGAAAAATCTAACCAAGTGTGGGTTAAATGGGAGTATGATTCCAATGGTAATATAACTTATTGTTATGATTCAGATGGTAATGGTTCGAATTGTGAATATGACATTAATAATAATTTAATATATAAGGTTACTAATAACGGTAAATGGGAAAAATATTATTATGATGGAAACAATAATTGTATATATGAAGAATCTTCCTATGGTAATTGTTTTAAAAACTATTATGATAATAATGGTGGATTAATTAAACAAAAATCTTTAAAATGTGATTGGTTGAAAATTTAATTAATATTTTATTTGGTTAATCCAATATAAAGTATTATCTTTGATTAAACAAAATAAGTTATTAATAAATTAAAACAAAAAATTATGTCAACTTCAATAACAAAACAAGAAATATTAAACTTTAAGAAAGATAATCCAAAGATTGGTTATTATGGTATAAGTAAACATTTTAATTTATCATTAAAGGAATTATTAGAGTTATTGAATATAACTAATTATAAGATTGATAAGTTTAATAATCTTAATTTTTATGACGTTAATAGTAATAAAACTTATTGTGAATGGTTAGATGGTGTTTGGGAGAAATATGAATATGATAAATATGGTAATGAAACATATTCTGAAGATTCAAACGGTTTTTGGGTTAAATTTAAATATGATAATAATGGTAATTTAACATATGTTGAAAATTCAAATGGTTATTGGGTTAAATTTAAATATGATGAAAATGGTAATCAAACGTATCATGAACGTTCCTATGGTGATTGGATTAAAAGGGAATATGATAATAATGGCAAATTAGTTAAGGTAGAATATTCAGATGGTGAAATTATTAACTATTAAATATGAATTATTATTTGGTTATATTAAATATTAGTATTATCTTTGAATAAACAAAATAAGTTATTAATAAATTAAAACAAACATTATGTCAACTACAATAACAAAAAAACAAATTGAATTATATGCAAAAGTTGGTTATTTTGAATTAAGTAGAACATTTAAATTACCCATTAAGGAATTATTTAAATTATTAGAAATTAATAATTATCGGATTGAAGATAATTGTATTGAAATATTCGATAATAATGGTGATATAATTCATTATGAAACTTATGATGGTTCATGGTCTAAATGGTGTAAATGGGAATATGATGGTAATGGTAATATAATTTACATAGAAGATTCTAATGGTCAATGTTATAAACGTGAGTTTGATAAGGATAGTAAATTAATTAAAAAGGTAAATTTTCATAAAGTAGATTTTCATAAATATGAAAATAATAATAATAATAAATATGATAAATCAAAAAATGTTGACAAGTCTAAGGATATGTTACATAATTTATATAACTTAAGTAATTTATTGAACATATCTTTAGAAAAATTATTATCATCATTGGATGTAACCAAGTATAATTAAAGATAATTATATTGAAATTTATGATTCCAATGGTAATGAAACATATTTTGAAGAATTCATAACTGGTAAATGGGAAAAATATTATTATGATGGAAATAATAATTTAACATCTAAAGAAGATTCTAATGGTAACAAAATAAGTTATTAATTTAATACCAATTAATTAAGAATTATTCATGCCCTTTGCTGTTCGGGGGTAGTACACATGATGCCTTTGTACGGGAAGAACAGAGAAAAGGTACTTTCTATTGGTTAGAATGTTGTAATTTATACAACTAAAATAGGTTCAATCCCTATAAGTACCACAATTAAAATAAATATTAAAATATATTTGGTTATTAAATAAAAAACCTTTATATTTGTAGTATAAGAAATAATAATGTAATATGGAAAAGAGTGGAATAAAAAATAATATTAAGTTTTTTTTAAAAAAGATAGTTGATAAGTTAATTAAATCATCACATAATAATGTAGAAAGACACAATAGGTTACATAAAAAATTAGTAAAAATTAAAAAAGGTCAAATTAATGATTTAGAAAATAAATTAAAAAAAGAAAAAAATATTCTTAAAGAATTAGAAGAAAAAAATATAGAATATAATGTAAAATGGGGGAAAGAAATTAGTGATTCTAAAAACCAATTAAATAAATATTAAAATATATTTGGTTATTAAATAAAAAACTTATATATTTGTATAAGAAATAATTATTAACTTAGTGGAATACAGTGTGAGTATAAGGTTGAAGTGTAATTATATTAGATTGTTCACAACAATAGTAATGTATCTGAGTGAAGCTTCGTAATTAAGGTATTTTCCTACACTAAGTTAATAATTAAAAAAGGAAAGATAGCTCAGTGGTGTGACAGTAATGTCCAGAGCAATGACCTGAACAGTGGAGATGGACATATGATAATAATGGTGATGTAATTAAAACAGATGATTCCTATTGTCAGGGATATAATTATTAAATAAACAAGTACACAAATGTGTATGTAAATAAACATAAAAAAAAAATGGATTTATTGAAAATTATTATTATCCCTATATTTTTTATCATTAATAATATAACTTCACAAGTAATTGTTAATAATATAAATCTAAATGATAATGTAAACGAATTTGAAGTATGGGTAATTAAAAAAAGATTTTCATCAAAAGAAAGTATGTTTGTTAATT
>Ga0316203_1002366_pt1 | contig 9896 bp, 10 predicted proteins | sample 6monrhotite_MG_FD_204940 | JGI IMG/M metagenome (GOLD analysis project Ga0316203, IMG submission 204940) | Microbial mat bacterial communities from mineral coupon in-situ incubated in ocean water Damariscotta River, Maine, United States -... | ecosystem: Environmental > Aquatic > Marine > Coastal... | reverse complement strand
GATGGGTTGCCAGCCGGTCACAAAAGGCGAGATGGCGGCATCCACAATTCGAATCCGAATTTTTTCCGGTCGCAGTCCAAGTTTGACCATCCAATTATGATGTACGTCAATGAGCCATTCCGGCGGCGGTTGGCTCCCTGCGATCAGTGTATGAAGGGCCAATCTCTGGATGCCATAGCGCATCAGCAACACGGCCAAACCCAGTGCGTAGCTCGCCCAGAACAGCCATATCCAATCAATCGACAAGCCGGAATTCGAAGACAGTGGTTCTGCGATTTCTCGCGGTTTTGTCGGCGCCGCATTGCGGGCCTCCTCGACCTGCGATGAAGCGAGTACGGGCGGTTCAACAATTATCGATTGCTCTGGCTCGATGACCGAAGATGATGGCTCATTCGTCGATGAAAGATTGAATGCCGGAAGGTCCAACCGCGGCAAGGATGACCCCATCGTCATCGCAAAACTCGCCACCAGAAACGGAACAAGCGTAAAAATGCGTGCCGTACGCCAGAACCCAACATCGGGCGTTTTTTCATCGTCGGTGGCAAACTGCCCCACAATCCAAAATACGCCAGCCGTTAAGAAGCTGAACCCAAAGGCCAGAAGAAGAGCTGATGACCATTCGCTCACGATGCATCCTCCTCATCCAAAAGGCGGGAGAGCTCGTCATATTCCTCTTCGCTGAGCAACTTGCTGTCGGCAAAAGCCGAAGCTGGGAGTGCACCACCCATTTCCAACACCCGAACGGAGAAATTGCGGATCAGCCTGCCGAGCATATCGACTTTGCGTGCCGCAGGTAGAAACACGGCCAGCCCATGTGAATCGCGGCGCTCGACCAAACCCTTGTCGACCATGCGCTTCAAAATTGTGCGCGTCGTTGAATAAGACCACTCGCGCTCATCCCCCACCTTATTATGGACTTCACGCGCCGAGAGCTCGCTTTGATCCCAAAGGATTTTCAAAACTTCCAGTTCGGCAGCTGACGGATCGGTGGATGCAGATTTATCGCTCATGCGTTACATATGTAGCGACTTCGTGTAACTTGTAAATAGCGATTTCATTACATCGCGTTCACATGTGTTGCAGGATCGCGTGAATTCGCCTTGAAAGCTGCGATATGTTGGGCCAGACAGACATTCATGTCACGGCAAGTAGAAATCTGGGCGGTCGCGGACACGCGACGCGGCGTTGAAAATCAGGCCATCGGTTTGGCTGAAGCGCTGGCGAGAGAAGTCGGCGGGGCCATGCATCGCGTAATTATTCGCGATGACGGCTATGTGACTTTGCCGGATGCGGACAACCCGGATGTCTGGATTGGATGTGGCCGTCCGGCAATCTCCATTGCGCGCAGACATCGAAAAAACTATGGCCATTCGCGATTTGTGTATGTTCAAAACCCTCGCAGTCATCATCAGTTATTTGATGCCATTGTCGCGCCAGGTCACGACCAACTCAAAACAAGAAATGCGATCCCCATGCTTGGGTCACCAAATCGGGTAACGCATGAGCGCCTGGCAATTGAGGCCGCCAAATTTTCGGAGCGCCTGGACGGTTTGCCGACTCCTCGTGCGGCGATGTTGATTGGCGGGCCAAATAAACGTCTAAAAATGAGCGCAGGCATTCAAGGTGCCATTTTGCAGCGGGCGGAGTGGTTGGTTGGCCAAGGATATTCCTTGATGGTCACGACATCGCGCCGCACACCGGCAAAGTTGGTACGGGCAATTTCTGCGCTTTCTCAAAACAAGCAATGCTGGATATATGCAGGCGAGGGCGAAAACCCCTATTTCGCCTTTCTCGCCAGCGCGGATGTGATTTTTGTCACCGAGGACTCCACAAATATGCTGACGGAAGCCGCCTTTACTGGGCGTCCAGTCTACTCGCTTCCGCTTGAAGGCAATCCGGGGAAGTTTCGCCTACTACATAACGAACTGGAAGCCCGCGATGCCTTGCGGCCCTTTTTGGGACGTCTGGACAGTTGGACGTATTCACCGCTTGACGAAACGTCGCGGATTGCGACTTTGCTCGCTCACCGATTCCAGCTTGTTGGAGACGCCGTTCAATGACCCGCATATTTACCGCTCTAATTCTGTTTTTCTTGTCTCCGCTGGTATCAGCACAAGATCGACCCGATAGCATTGTGAGTTCACACGGAGAAATATGGATGGCGGGACAACCAACCGCTGAAGATCTTGCCGACTGGCAATCGGCCGGTGTGACGGCCGTGATCAACCTCCGACCGGCATCAGAAATGGAGAACGTTGAATTCAACGAATCCGGAGTGGCGGCGGAATTGGGGCTAACCTATATCAACATCCCAATGCCGCGGGAGGCATACACACCCGAAACCATTTCACTTATTTCCAATGCTCTAGGAAATACCAACGGTCAGGTTGTCATTCACTGCACAATCGGTTGGAGAGCGTCGCATTCATATGCGGCATTCCTGATAGAAAACGAAAACATGACGCCTCAGGATGTTATTGAATTGGAATTGTGGCCGCGTAGCGGGTTGGATGGCGACATGATGCGCCGTCTTTCGCCCCGATACGCAGCAGCCTACCCCGAATAGCGATTGCGCCTTTTAGTTCGCGCACCCATATCGCGATCTCACCTCGAGTTTGACTGGAATTTTCTATGCCTGATACCCGCCACAGCAAAGTCATTATCATTGGATCCGGCGCCGCAGGTTACACTGCCGCCATCTACGCGGCGCGCGCTATGCTGCAGCCCACGCTGATCGCTGGACTTCAGCCCGGCGGCCAGTTGACTATCACCACCGATGTTGAAAATTACCCTGGGTTTGCGGATGTCATTCAGGGCCCTTGGCTGATGGAGCAAATGCGCGCTCAAGCCGAGCATGTGGGTACAGATATCGTGCAGGACATTATCATGGAAGCCGACTTGTCCTCACGGCCGTTTACGCTGAAAGGCGATAGCGGCGCGATCTACACAGCGGACAGCGTGATCATCGCGACAGGCGCCAGCGCCAAATGGTTAGGCCTTGAATCCGAAGAAAAATTCCAAGGATTTGGCGTGTCAGCTTGCGCGACCTGCGATGGTTTTTTCTATCGCGAAAAAGACGTCTTCGTCATTGGCGGCGGGAATACGGCCGTCGAGGAAGCGCTATTTCTGACAAATTTTGCCCGCAAGGTGACGCTTGTACACCGGCGGGATGAATTGCGAGCAGAAAAAGTTATGCAGGAACGTCTCTTCAAGCATCCCAAAATCGAGGTGATTTGGAACCATACGCTCGAAGAGATTACCGGCGACGATAATCCAACGGGAGTCACGGGCGTCCGCCTGAAACATATGAAGACGGGCGACGTGATGGAACGACCTGCGGATGGCGTATTCATCGCTATCGGCCACGCGCCTGCGACGGAGCTCTTCACCGAGCACTTGGAAACAAAAACCGGCGGCTATCTCATCACCCAACCGGATTCCACGGCAACCTCAATTCCTGGTGTATTTGCAGCGGGCGATGTGACCGATGATATTTTCCGACAGGCCGTGACGGCCGCTGGTATGGGGTGTATGGCCGCGTTGGAAGCGGAACGCTTTCTTGCCGCCCTTGAATAGGCTGGACTTTACATTGCGCCGAATTAATTCGGTTGCAACGGACCATTAGGTTCAGAAAATGTAGTCGCGTGGAATTGAAAGTTTGAGGTTTTGGCATGTCAGTATTTGCTCGCATTGCACTGATTGGGTTCATCGTGCTGGCCGCGCCTTCCGCGCTTGCCACTCAATCCGATGAAGATACACGTTTTGAACACTTTAACCCGTCTTCTGGTGACCACGGTCAACAGAAAATCGACTATTCGGTTTGGTCTGACATGTTGGGCGATATCGTATTGAACGTCGGCCTATCCGATCGTCGTTCAGCGCGCGGTGATCCTGTGTTTACGGGAACACGCATTTATACGGGAAATAACAGCCGTTACCGATATGAGGGTAACCGGCTCATCCTTCATCTTTTCGAAGACTTCCATACCCAAGCTATCACTGAATATCGAGCCGAATTAGAACAATTGCCCGATCAGTTGAACTTCAGTGCTTTGCATCCAAACGAGCAGCTGGCCTACTGGCTGAACCTCTATACGGCCACCATCGTTGAGCAAGTTGCATTGAATTACCCCCACCACCAACTTGATAGAATGAATGCGCACGGCACCAGAACCCGGCTTTATGAGGCCAATATTCTAACCGTGATGGGGCAAGAAATGAGCCTCAACGATATTCAGTACAATATTGTCTACCGTTTTTGGGATGACCCGCTGGTAATCTATGGATTTTTCAATGGTAGCATTGGCAGTCCAAGAATTCGCCGTGATGCGTATGAAGGAGATTCCGTCTGGCGGCAGCTCGAATCAAATGGCCGTGAATTTGTCAACGCGCTTCGCGGCGTCGACAGCACTCCCAACCGATTGGATATTTCCGAACATTATCGCACCGCCGAGCCCTATTTTTTTCCGGACTGGGAAAATCAGATTCGTGCACATCTAACGTCACTTGCAAATGACGACGTCGCCTCGCTTGTCAGCCGCGAAATGCCTTTGCGGCCGCGCGTGAGCGAATGGGGCCTCGCGGATATGACTAACGGCTCAAGCCGTTGCGGCGGAGCGATCAGTCCAACATCGTCGACCGTCGATGGCGTGCAACGAGAAGCATCATTCTGCGGCAACCTTCCGGACAATGCCCGCATCCTTCTCGACTTTGTCATCCAACGTCGTATCCAGCAAATGCGTGATGGCCTTTCAGGCGATGTTTTCATTCGCGACCTTCCGGATCGGAGTGACCAGATCGTGATTGATCTCGATGAAGAAGAAACCGACGAAGACACCATCTCCAACTAGAAAATCTTACAATAGTAGGAATGGCGGCCCTGCGGGGCCGTTTTTCTATTGAGGAGGTGCCAAGGAGGCCATTGATCGCTAAGCTGAATGTCGAACGGGGAGATATTCATGGACCAACGCAAACTCGATGGCTTTACTGTAAATCCCATAGGCCTTGGCTGTATGGGATTATCGGCTTTTTACGGTCCTCCGGTCGACCAGGCTGCTGGCATTAAATTGCTTCACGAAGCCATTGAAAACGGTGTGAATCATTTCGACACCGCCGAAATGTACGGAATGGGCGCCAATGAGAAACTTCTTGGCGAAGCGTTTGCTGACCGCCGCGACAAAGTTCGTATCGCTACGAAATTTGGGCCGAAATTTCTGTTTGATGCCGATGGTAAACCTACCGGTACGACGGTGGATGGCTCACCTGCCAATATGCGCCGTGCCGTAGAAAATTCTCTGAGCTATCTAAAAACTGACGTTATAGATCTTTATTACCTTCATCGTGTTGATCCGACTATTCCGATCGAAGACACAGTCGGTGCCATGGGCGAATTGGTTGTCGAGGGCAAAGTCCGCGCTCTAGGCCTTTCAGAAGCCTCCGCAGAAACGTTGCGGCGCGCGCATGCAACACATCCGATCTCCGCTGTACAAAGTGAATATTCCATTTTTTCTCGCGATATCGAACACAGCGTCTTGCCGGCTTTGGAAGAGATCGGCGCGACATTGGTTGCCTATTCACCGCTTGGCCGGGGCCTATTGACCGGCTCCATGACCCGCGAGAACAAACCGTCTGGTGAAGGCGAATTCCGTCAAGCGGCCATGCAGCCGCGCTTTGCCGACGGTGCCTATGAAGCCAATCTCGCACTCGTGGACGAAGTGAAAGCCGTCGCCGTCACTCACGACTCCACGCCAGGACAAGTCGCCCTAGCCTGGATATTGGGACGAGCAAACAACATCGTCGCGATACCAGGGACAACAAAGTTGAAAAATTTGATTTCCAATATGGGCGCAGCGGATATTTCTCTGACGAAAGAAGAAACTCAACGCCTCGAAGGGCTTGCCGACCAAGTTCAGGGCGCGCGCTATAATGAATCCGGCATGTCAGCGGTTAATCGTTAGAGATCAGGGCGATTGTGATGGATTGGGACAAGCTGAAATCTTTTCATGCTGCGGCCGAAGCGGGATCGCTGACGGCAGCGGCGGAAACGCTCGATCTGTCGCAATCTGCACTCAGCCGACAGATTACGGCTTTGGAGGACCAGCTAGGCATCAAGCTGTTCCATCGTCATGCCCGCGGATTGCTGCTGACCGAGCCGGGAAAGCTGCTTTACCGGGCCGCACATGACATATCGGCCAAAGTCGCGCTGGCAGAAGCCATGGTGGCGGATTCCAGAGATAAACCCTCCGGTGATTTGCGTGTCACTGCGCCGACCGCTTTGGGCGCAATTTGGCTCGCGCCACGCTTGGCATCGTTTAATACCGCCTATCCAGATATCCGGATTAGACTGATGCTGGATGACCACGAGCTCGATGTGGCAAATCTGGAAGCCGAATGCGCCATACGACCTTGGCCCTCCACTCAAAATGATCTGATCCAGCGCAAACTGATGCAGGTGCCGCAGCACCTCTATGCCAGCCGTAGTTATCTACAGCGCTGCGGCACGCCGAATTCACCTGAGGATCTCGATGATCACGCGATCGTACAATACGGCCCGCCCTCTCTGGCGCCAATTCCAAATCTGGATTGGGCGACAAAATTGGGGCGACCTGCTGGTGCGTCTCCTCGTCCAGCTATCGTCGAAGCCAATACAATCAATGCCGTCATGAAAGCCGCCGAGGCCGGGTTGGGCATTGCCAGTCTTCCCGATTACGTCGCCCGCGAAAATGAAAAACTGGTTCGCGTTCTTCCCGATGTCGAAGGGCCGGTTTTTGAAGTTTTCTTTGTTTATCCAGAAGAATTGCGCGGATCCAACCGAATAGCGGTATTTCGCGACTTCCTGGTTGCTGAAGCAAAGCGCTGGGAAGCTTGAGTTTATTTGAACTCCAGCAGGTGTACTACGGACCTTTGCAAAATCGCATATCCGTTATTCGACATTGGCTCTGGTCAATCTCGGCTTCATCATCCATATCGCTTCTCGAACACGGCAATAGCCTACATGTTCCCTTCAGAGATTGCATACTGTCTCCTCCCCGATACCGTATGCACATAGCGCCGGGACTCTTCTCCTCCCCTAGAGCCCGGCGCGTTTATTTCACGCAAGTGAAAAACCCCGGCCATCAGGCCGGGGTTTCTTTTATTCAAATCTGAAATTCGCTTAGCCCAATGTAGACCGAAGCATCCAGCCCATTTTTTCATGAGCGGTCAAACGCGGGGTCAACACATCAGCACTCGCTTCGTCGCCTAGGTCTGAAGCTTTCGCAAGCGCCGCACGGATCGTTGTCGCGACCTGCTCGTGACCGGCAAGCAAATCAGCAAGCATATCCGTCGCATCTGATTGATTCGCCTCGGATTGGACCTTGGCGCTGTTGTCCATCTCCGCATAGGAAGATGGTGCCTTTACGCCAAGCGCGCGGACCCGTTCGGCAATCTCATCCGTCGCCGTCCACATTTCATTGTATTGCGCCTCAAACAATGTGTGGAGATCGTGGAAGCGCGGCCCCGTCACATTCCAATGATATGCGTGAGTTTTAAAATAGAGCGCATAGGTGTCGGCCAACACTTCGGTCACGGCAGCTGCCATCGTGTCTCGTTTCGTTTGATCCATACCCATAGACATTGTCATAATCATTCCCTCATTTCAGCATCGCCAACGCACTGAACTTTCTGATGTCAAACATATGCCTTCATCCCGATCATAGGGCAAATAACTTATATACGTCACAGATATTGAATTATTCTATGATAAATTCACCGCAAATTGCTGAAGCCTTCTCCCGGCCGCCTTCAAGGATTCATCATCCGTGGCGTAGGATATCCGGAAACAGGGCGAGGAGCCGAACGCGGTTCCCGGGACTGCCGCAACTGCTTGCTCGTCCAGCAATGCGCTACAGACATCAATATCGGTCGATAGCGTCAATCCCTTGAGTGTCGTCTTGCCGATCCAACCTGAACAGTCTGCGAATATATAGAAGGCCCCCTCTGGAGTGGGAGCGGTCAATCCTTCGGCAGCTCTCACATCCTTCAGAACAAAATCGCGCCGACGTTTGAAGGCTGCATTCCGGTCAGCGATAAAATCCATCGGCCCTTCAAGGGCAGCAACCGCTGCCCACTGACTGATCGAGCATGCATTCGATGTCGTTTGCGAAATCACCTTGCGCATGGCCGAGATAAGTTTTTCGGGCCCGGCGGCGTAGCCAATTCTCCACCCTGTCATAGAAAAGGCCTTGGACACACCATTCGTCGTCAACGTCCGATCATAAAGTCTAGGTTCGACCTGAGCGATCGAGGCAAACTCATACCCATCATAAACAATGTGCTCATACATATCGTCGGTCATGATCATGACGTGAGGGTGGCGTAATAAGACGTCCGTCAAACCACGCATTTCAACGGTCGTGTATCCCGCTCCCGTTGGGTTGGAGGGAGAGTTGAATATGAACCATTTCGTCCGAGGCGTAATCGCTGCGTCGAGTTGAGCTGGCGTTAACTTGAAGCCTGTTTCAATTCCCGCTGAGATGACTTTTGGCTCGCCGCCGCAAAGCCTCACCATTTCCGGATAGGACACCCAGTAGGGCGCCGGAAATAAGACTTCGTCTCCCGGATTCAATGTTGCGACGAGTGCATTATAGATGATCGGCTTGCCACCCGGCGCGACTGACACTTGTTCCGCCGTATATTCCAATCCATTTTCGCGGGCGAATTTCGCAACAATCGCCGCCTTCAATTCAGGAATACCATCAACAGCCGTGTATTTGGTTTTGCCCGCGCGAATGGCCGCTATAGCAGCATCCTTAATGTGATCAGGCGTATCAAAATCCGGCTCTCCAGCGCCCAACGATATCACATCAATTCCCTGCGCTTTCAGCTCACGGGCCTTTTGGGTTACTGCCAACGTCGCCGAGGGCTGCACCCTCGCCAGGGCATCAGATGGTTGGAATTTCATCAGGGAATCCTTTGATCGGAGATTTGCATCAAAACTAGCGGGCGAAGCGCCAACGGCCAAGCGTCTAGCCCTTTTTCCGCCTCAATTGCCCTTGTATGGCCCTGAAAGTCTTGAATTTGGCCCGAATTGGCCCTCTGTGCGCCGGGAATCTGGAGAAATCTCCAATCGTCAGATAGCAATCGGGGAGATTGAAATGGCAAAACCAGGATCAACCAGCGCAGGCGCACTAACAGGACTCGTCATTTCTGCCGCAGTATTTGCGGTCACGCTGTTTTTGAACCAGAGCCAATCGCCATCCAGTCTCGTCATGCCAATGGCCGAACAGGGGGACTTTAATTCAGACGCGACCGCAACCACCACGGTCGCGCGATAGATATAGGATCAAGGATCATGACCATTATTCGGAAAACAGCATCCCCTGTGAAATTGCCCAGCATTCGCGGGTTTGGTATTTTGGCGCCGACCGGTGGCCGGTCTGTTGCTGCCTTGCATGATGCACGTCGTCGCGCGGAAAAATCACAGAAAAGCTGAAGCACTGCCCCGCCGGGTCGTCAGAGGCCCGCCGAGAAGATAAGCTCATCTCGGCGGGATTATTGATCAAACCGGGGCAAGCATTTGCAGCTTCGTGCACTTAATTCTGTTCTCGCGAAAATTCGGCAAGCGGTGCGGCCAAGTCGCCTCACAGCTATCGGTGGCGCGCTTCTCATTCATGCTGTGATTTTGGTCGTCGCGGTCAATGCTCCCAACGCCATTTTCATTACAAGTGCCGACCCAATTGATATCGCGTTGATTTTTGAAACACCTGTATTGGAAGAATCTGACACAGCCGAATTGGCAGCACTGGTCGAAGAGCCAACGCCGGAATTCGAGCCCCCACCTCTCGAAGCCGAGGCGCCAACCCAACCACAACCGGAATCTCTTGTTTTCACGCCGGAAGCGGAACCGCCGGTGGAAG
>Ga0316203_1002359_pt1 | contig 9922 bp, 9 predicted proteins | sample 6monrhotite_MG_FD_204940 | JGI IMG/M metagenome (GOLD analysis project Ga0316203, IMG submission 204940) | Microbial mat bacterial communities from mineral coupon in-situ incubated in ocean water Damariscotta River, Maine, United States -... | ecosystem: Environmental > Aquatic > Marine > Coastal... | reverse complement strand
ACGCATTTTGAATACGCCACGCGATACATGCAGTTTTTGTGTGGCGCGCTGAATGTGCGATTTGATTAGGAACGCGCACGAAATAACGCCCCTGTTTGGCACCTGTATTTAGTGCGTATCCGTTCGTCCTGATTGAACAAAAGAGCGGGAATACCCTCTGAGGCACAAGTCGTCGTTCTATTTCGGGCTTTTGTGATTGAAGAACGGGCGCCACCAAAAGTAGGCGCTTTTAGGCGACAGTCGGTGCTTTAGGCAGAGATGGGCTGCCAAACAGGGGCGTTATTTCGTGCGCGTTCCTTAGATCGTTTCATTCCCTCGACGCCACACTCCCGACTTACCACCACGTTTTTCCAACAGCCGTACATCCGTCATTACCATGCCACGATCCACCGCCTTGCACATATCATAAACAGTGAGCAACGCGATCTGCACAGCAGTCAGCGCCTCCATTTCCACACCAGTCTGACCGCTGGTATGCACCGTGGCCTGACACAGCACCGCCCTTGCCGCCTCATCCGTTTGCAAGTCCACCGTTACTTTGCTGATTGCCAACGGATGACATAACGGCACCAGCTCCGACGTTTTTTTCGCCGCCATAATGCCCGCCACTCGTGCAATACCCAGCACATCACCCTTGCCATGCTGGCCACTGACGATAAGCCGCAACGTCTCAGGCAACATCACGATACGCCCCTCCGCCACAGCAATGCGCTGGGTTACAGGCTTATCACCCACATCCACCATATGTGCCTCACCAGCACTGTTGAAATGACTGAGGTTGGAATGAGTCGATTTGGAAGAGTCTTTATCCATACATGTTGCCCGTGTGTGTTTTAAAAAGTTAACATGAAACACAGTATACTGCTTAACTTGCCTTGTTAAATTAAACGCACCCAATACGGGAAACCTCCATCATGAGCATCACCGTCAAATTTTTTGCCAGCCTGCGAGAAACCATCGGCAAAGCAGACGTTAGCCTGGACACTGACAACATCACCACAGCGGCTGATGTCTGGCAAATCGCAACCGATAATCATGAACCCATCGGCAACATGCTCGTCGCCATCAACATGGAATATGCCAACCTAGACGAAAGCGTAAAAGACGGCGATGAAGTCGCCTTTTTCCCGCCAGTCACAGGAGGCTGATCATGTCCGTAGAACTGCGTGGCGAAGCTTTTGACCCCTGGCAGGAATTACAAAAATATCAAAATTCCAAACCGGAATTAGCTGGAAAATTTGGTGCTACATCCATTTTTATCGGCACCATGCGCGACTTCAACGACGGCAATGATGTACAGGCTATGATTCTGGAACACTACCCAGCCATGACGCAAAAACACCTGGAAACTGTTTCCAATGAAGCCAGGCAACACTGGGACATACTCGACACGCTGATCATTCACCGCTATGGCAATATTCAGCCTAACGACCCCATCGTATTGCTTGCCATATGGTCAGCACATCGCAGCGAATCATTTCCCGCCTGTCGTTATCTGATCGAAGAATTAAAAACGCGAGCTCCCTTCTGGAAACAGGAAAAGGCAGGGGCAAACTCACATTGGGTAGAACACAATACGCTGGGGTAATTACTGATTACCCTCTATCACTCATCGATAAAAACTGTTTTCTGCGCATGGTGCGCGTCTCTTAAGTAGATAACACCGTGCAGAACGGTGCGAATACAGACAAAACCAGACACAGACTGATGATTACGATAACGGTAGCGAACAGACTCAGCGCGTCAGCACACTCACATTGGCATCAACGCCACATTGTAATTTCCTTTACCACCTCGCATCACGCATTACACTGTTGTATTTTCCCATTGTTTTTTAGTGATTTCATACAACACATGTTCTCTGAGCCGGTGACCCTTGGGAATAATTGGGTGCTCAAAATTAGTTTTGGTATTTTGCATATTCAAACGTGCCATAACTGAGCGGGATTTTTCATTTAATACCGAAGTAAATGAATACACTTCATTCAAATTCAGCTCCTCGAACGCAAATTTTAAAGCTGCCTTAGCGCCTTCGGTTGCATACCCATTTCCCCAATATTCCTTTCCCAGTCGCCAGCCAATTTCTACACAAGGCGTGACGGGTAATTCATAGGTCGGTTTATGAAGCCCCACAAAACCAATAAATTGTTTTTCTTTAATCAGCTCAACGGCCCAGAACCCCCACGACCTTTTTGCCAATAGTGACTCAAGCTTATGAGCCATGGCATCGCTTTCTGTTTCAGTTAAGACATCAGGGTAATATTCCATAACAAGCGGGTCGGCATTCATTGTGGAAAATATCGGGAAATCTCTTTTTTTCCACTGCCTCAACAACAGTCTCTCTGTCTTAAGTTCAACTATCTTAGTCATCCGCATTTTCTCATCAATATCTTTAATTGGCAGATGTTTTTTCATGCCAATGGGAGCGAGCCTCATTCATCGGACACAAAAAACCAGGGGCTTATTTAAAAAACCTGATTAAACGATAACTGAACAGCAAAATATCGCGCTTTATCAAGGTCCAGCTTGTCACTCGCCAATTCAACTTGCATTCCATATCCTTGATATCGCAAACTCAGTGCCTTTATTGTTGTATTGTAGAGACTTTGAAAACAGCTATGTCGACTGTGACACCATTCCGCACCGGCACTGGCAAATTGTGCAACTTTATAATCTTGTAACTCGGCTAATAATCCAATACTGGGTGACCACTGGTACTTGGTCGCAATAAATATTTTACGTGGTAGGGTCTGAGTAAAGTTTTTATTTGATTCAAAACCGGAGACCACCGGTTCGTACCGAACATAGCCATCCTCACCAAATGTCTTAGTATCCGATGTGGCTGTTGCGGTGGTGAATGGCGCATTATCCCAAAACATCTTTCCAATAAGATCAACAACATCAAGTTGAACCGTAAAATATTTATTTGGCTGCCAGTCAACATTGAAATCCAGACTGTAACCATTACCATCTGGTGATTCTACATCCCGTTCAAAGAGTATATCGCGGGAATAAAAGTAGTCAGCATCAAACTGAAAGTCATAATCTTTTTCCGCCGCTACCTGGGCGCTCCCCCGAATAGTACCGTCAGTAAATGCTTTGCCTTGCAGATATGATGCAGCTAAACCAACATTGATGCGAGAAGAAAATTTGTGTCGATATGCCAAGCGCACGCCTCGGCTGTAATTATGTTTCGCCTTAATATACAGTTCGTACTCCCTACCCACCTCAAGCGGTAAACGATTTTCAGCAAGGTAAATTAATTCTGCCGTTTCCGATGAAAACTCAAGCTGATAATCCAGTCGTTCCAACACCCCCAGCTGCCAATTACCCCACCGAAACCCTGCCTCTACCTTATTATAAGTAAACGCTTTATTTCCTTTAGTGAAAGGTGTCTGTCGTTCGCCCAGTAAAAATTTAAGAACAACCGGTTCACTATATGAAACACTCTGGGCCATTATGTATGGTCGATATCCATCCGCACCTGCGTAAGTCGCAAATATCATCAGCGTTAATACTAAAATTAATCGAAAACACATGTCGTACTGATTCCACTCAGAAAAAAGGGCGGCCAAATGGCCGCCCAAACGATTACCTGTTATTGCTTTTTATAAGATTTCGAAAGTACCGTCAGTGTAAGTAATTTTTGCCGCACCATTGTCCATCTGCTTAATTTCCGCATGCTTGACACCATCAAGCAGCACATCGCCCTCTAGCTCACTCAACGTTCCATCGACATTCATGGTAACGCCATCCTGATTGGTAATGGCCACGTCACCCACCGCTATAATGCCTTCCGTGGAATTTGCAAGATCACTCGTAATCTTAATCTGACGCGTACCATAGGTGATGGTAGTAATGACGTCACCCTCTTCGCTGCCTGCCGTCTTGGTACCGTTGACATTAACAGAGGCCTCCGGCAAACCCGCTAATTGCATGGTGAAGTCAAAACCCGTTTTGGGCGTCGCCAAATCCATCCTTCCGGTAAACGCAAAGATTTCGATATTCGCGATATTAAATGTGAAGCTGGCATCAAAGCTGTTACCAGCCGTATCACTGACATTGCCACTTATTGTCAAAACACCGGGTATGATCTCACTATTATCATTACTTTCACCCGAAACAACAGCGGGATTAGGATTAATAAACGTGGATAATAATGTACCCGCAAAGGTTATTGCAGACTCCAGGGGCGTGCCGAACTCATCTTGCTTCTGCGTCAGAGTCATATCAAAATAGACTGACCCTGTCACAATACCGGGCATAACAGCGCTACCCACATCAATCGCTGTCCAGTCAACGATATACTCCGACGCCGGATTAAGAACAACTTTCCCGCTGTTGATGGTCGCATCCGTTGTGGCACTTTCAAAACTGGCAGAAACAATCTCGATGGTAAAGCTTGAGCCTGATGCTAACACTTTGCCATCTTCCGGCAATCTCATGCTCATATTGACAGTAACGCCGTCAATAATGCCATCGGTAATGGTAATCACGTCATCCGATTTTGCAATGCTGCCCGCCGTAAATTGCGGATCTGTCGGCGACCCTGTTGCATAATCAGCGAGGTTTTGAGAAATATTCCTACCGTGGAAATGCGCTTCTATGGCTTCAACGGAAGCGAAAAAGGCCGGACCAAACAGAAAATCCATACTAAGCTCAGCAGCGCTTGTTATCAAACCAGTCTGTAAGTCAAAGGCACCACCGTTAACGCCCGTTTCACTCTCGATGGCGGAGCCCCAGGTACGCACGTCGCCGACAAAAGACTTAACTTTAACCAACGCGGCCTCATCAGCCGTGTTGCTCGGTTCCGGATCGACAGTACCACCATCGGGGGCTTCCTCAACGTCCGTCAGCAATTTGCCAAGAACACCTGAAAGATCAGCTATGCCCATTTCACCAAGGACGCCCATCGCACCATCAATAATTTCTTGTAACGAGATGGCGCTATCATTCTCACCACCATCGTCAGCAATGATCTCGCCACCACTGAACGAATCCGACAAGGTCTCCAGAGCGCCATTAATATCCGGGTTGCCTCCTCCTTCCGCGGTATCAGCTAATACCGCAGCCGAAACCGCAGCATAGACAACTTCAGTCGCACCGCCATTGTTAATTGCCGTTATGTCTGTGATATCCACTGGCTGGGTATCGAGGATATTGAGGCCCAACAAATTGGATACCTCGGAATTGGCATCATAAACTTTGGCAGGTGTCAGTGAGCCTGCATCCTGGGCACGACTGGTAGCCGCCGCCCCACTGGTGATCAAAGCATGATTAGCCGCCAGATCGGTATAAGGCGTAATATTGACATCAATAATACTATTGGCAGCAGCTTCGGCCACCAACGCCATCATATTCAGGCTACCGGGTTTGTACCACTCACCAAAATCAACAACAATGGGATCGAGCACATCCTCTAATCCATCAGTCCGTGTGCCACATCCCCCCACGATATCGCACTTCATCTGAGTCCTCGTGTCAGCACTTACGGTGACTTTGATAGGGCCGCCCAAATAGGTATCATTGACTGAAAGGGAATAATGACCATCAGCGTCAGTAGTAGCACTACCCACCTGCGCAAGAACAGTGCCGTCTGCTTTTAATTCCTCGGCGACCACGTTACCGAGCTTGATAATACCTTTCGCAGCAATACCGCCAAGAGTGACATTGTCGACACCAGTCGGGCCTGAATCGTCCTCTGAAGAGGGAACCGGATCACTGCAGCCGCCCAGCAGCATAATGATCGCAATTCCCATAAACCCGTTACATATTACTTTTACATCCATGATTCTACTCCTTGATAATATACCTTAAACGCTCCATTGCTCTGAAAGTCTCCAACTATGTTAAATGCACCTCCATTAATCACATTTTTTATAGGGAATATGCTATGATCACACACTTTATCGGCGATTCAAAAGAACAATGGGGCATAAAAAAAGACCGCTTTAGACGGTCTTTTTTTATGCCCCACTTAGTGATTACTAGTGGTTATCTTAGTGATTACTAGCAGTTATCTTGATGATTACTAGTGGTTATCTTTAGTAATTACTAGTAGTTACTCTGAATGTCTTTACGCAATCATTGTACCCTTCATTTTTTTCATGGCATTGGCTTCCAGTTGGCGGATGCGTTCTGCGGAAACACCGTATTTATCAGCAAGATCGTGCAAGGTCGATTTTTCTTCGGACAACCATCGGCTCTTTACAATGTCCTGACTACGGTCATCCAAATCACCCAATGCACCGGCCAGCAAATCATTATTATGCGCTTTCCAGTTTTCTGCCTCCAGTTGCGTGGCAGGCTCCATGCTCATGTCTTGCAGGTAACCAGCAGGGGCAGGTTTAAAATCGCTGTCATCATCGACACCATAACCATCAAAGGCCGTGTCCTGGCCGCTCATACGCTCTTCCATCTGACGAACGGTCGCTTCAGGTACACCCAATTCTTTCGCGACATGCTCAACTTCGGCTTGAGTAAACCAACCAAGACGTTTTTTGCTTTTACGTAGATTAAAAAATAGTTTGCGCTGCGCCTTGGTAGTAGCCAATTTGACCACGCGCCAGTTACGCAGAATATATTCATGCATCTCGGCGCGAATCCAATGCACCGCAAAAGAGACCAAGCGCACGTTGTGATCAGGGTCAAAGCGTTTAACCGCCTTCATCAGACCAATATTACCTTCCTGAATCAGATCCGCCTGCGCCAGTCCGTAGCCGCTGTAACCTTTGGCTACATGAATAACAAAACGCAAATGTGACATAACCAGATGCCGCGCAGCACCGAGGTCTCCCTCGTCACGCAGACGAGTGGCCAAATCACGTTCTTCTTCCACGCTAAGCATGGGCACCCGCGCCGCAGCCGAAATATAGGCTTCAAGACTACCGGTAGGGACGGCAAGATCAACTGTCAAATTTCTATTCATGGATTCTCCCTCCTTCCTCTATATAACAGCATTTTAGCAATCAGACGCTAAGAGTGCCAAGCTGAATTAAAGTTCCTTTGTAATGCATGTATGGAATAACTTCCTGACTCGCTACGCGCCCTTTGCCCACCTCGTCAGATAACGTCAAGAGTACAAACTCTAGTCAACCAACAAAATAAATCAAGAAGGTTCAATGGCTTGCAGATGTCTACCCACTGCCAGCCAAGAACCCAGCAGGCCTAGGGCAATACCACTTCCCAGCAACATGGCCACTGTTTCCAGATCCAGCCCACCCAACGAAAACTCACTATTGTACAGAAACGACAGTCGATTCACCGGGTCACCAAGCAAACTCAACAAGATCGCCACCAACAACCAGGCCAACACAGCGCCCATCAATCCATACCAAAACCCCGTATAAAGAAAGGGACGCCGGATAAAGGCATTAGTGGCACCAATCAGTTTGGTGACGATGATTTCTTGACTACGGCTGAGAATGGTAAGCCGGATAGTATTACCCACCACCAGCAGAATCGCCAACGCTAACAAACCTCCCAGCAACAACACACCACGTTTGCCGACTTCGATAATACCGCTGAGGCGACGCACCCATTCCATATCCAGCTGCGCCAGATCTACCGAATCCAGCTTTTGCACCTTGCCCAACAGCAATCCCATCTGTATCGGCTCTGCGGCCTCGGCGGTAGGAAACAGCAGCAGCACTGCAGGTAGCGGGTTTTCGTCTAACGAATCCAGCGCACTGCCAAAACCAGACTGTTCGCGAAACTCTGCCAGTGCCTGCTCGCGGGAAATGTAACGCACCTCAGAGACCCCCTCCCAACCACGCAACTTGTCCGCCAGCGACTGAATACGTTTTTCCGGGACATCTGATTTAAGGAATAACGACATCTGCGCCGTACCCTCCCAACCCGTGGAAAGCTGCTGCACGCTTTGCAGCAGCACATGCAAGCCGGTAGGCAAAGCCAGAGCAATACCAATCACTGAGGCGGTCATCAACGTTGCTAATGGCGTACGCCACAACACGCCAAGGGAGGATACCAACACCCATAAATGGTGGGTCAAGTAAGCGTTTACTCGGCTACGGGATTTTTGCGTGATTACGCCATCCTGCGCATCAAGACTAGAATGATTGGTGTTATTTCGCCTCATAAAACCCCAAAAATTATCAATTTTTCCTAGATTTCATGTTTTTGCCCGTAATATCTGCATTTCAGACGTCCGTCCACCCTGCTCCAATTTGCCCTGCTTAAGGGTAAGCAGGCGATAATCAAGCCGCGAAATCAAATCGTGATCATGAGTGGCAATCAACACCGATACTCCCACCTGATTAAACTGCTCGAACAAACCCATAATCTCCCGCGATAACTCTGGGTCCAAGTTACCGGTAGGCTCATCGGCCAATAACAGAGGCGGTCGATTCACTACCGCGCGGGCGATGCCGACACGCTGCTGCTCACCACCCGAAAGTGTAATGGGCATCAGCCGCTCCTTACCCAACAGCCCTACCTTATCCAACGCAGCACGCACTCGTCGTCCCACCTCGCTCTGATGGTAACCCGCAATGATCAACGGCAACGCTACGTTGTCAAACACCGTGCGGTCATAAAGCAGGTTATGGCTCTGAAACACCACGCCGATCTTGCGGCGCAATGCGGGGATGTGACGACTTTTCAGCCTAGTGAGGTTTTGTCCGTCGATGATCACATTGCCGCGCGAGGCCCGCTCGATGCACGCAATCAATTTCAACAGGCTGCTCTTACCTGCTCCGGAATGCCCGGTGAGAAAAGCCATTTCTCCCGGTTCCAGGTGAAAGCTCACTCCGGATAGCGCTTCGTGGCCGCTAGGATAGCGTTTGTTGACGTTATCAAACTTAATCATTGCTGTTTGATCTATGCTTCATCTCGTGTAAGTAAGGCATCCACAAACTCATCCGAACTAAATGGCCGCAGGTCATCAATACCTTCACCCACACCGATGAAGCGAATAGGCAGACCAAGACGTTTGGCTACAGCAAAAATAACACCACCTTTAGCGGTACCATCGAGTTTGGTAAGGGTAATGCCGGACACCCCCACAGCATCGCGGAACTGTTCGGCTTGCACCACAGCGTTTTGGCCGATGCCCGCGTCCAGCACCAGCATTATTTCGTGGGGAGCAGTATCGTCCAGCTTGGTAATGACGCGGCGTACCTTTTTGAGTTCTTCCATCAAATTTGACTGAGTGTGTAAGCGTCCAGCCGTATCCGCGATAAGCACATCCACACTTTTGGATTTAGCAGATTGCACAGCATCAAAGATGACCGAAGCAGAATCCGCACCACTGTGCTGGGCCACCACAGCAACTTCATTACGACGTCCCCATTCCTGCAACTGTTCCACCGCAGCAGCACGAAAGGTGTCTCCCGCTGCCAACATCACAGACTTACCTTCGTTCTGGAGTTTTTTCGCCAATTTACCGATGGTCGTGGTTTTTCCCGCGCCGTTAATACCCACCATCAAGATCACAAAAGGCTTGGCGCTGGTATCGATTTCCAATGGCTGGACAGACGGTGCAAGAATAGCGACCATATTTTCACGCAACGCAGCAAACAGGGCGTCGGCATCCGCCAGTTGCTTGCGCTGAATGCGGCTGGTGAGATCAGCAACAATTTCCTGAGTAGCTTCCACACCCACATCGGAAGTCAGCAACAAGGTTTCAATCTCGTCCAGCACATCGTCGTCGATCGCCTTTCTGCCCAGCACCAGATCGGCCAAGCCATCGGTAATATCGCTACGGGTACGGCTAAGCCCTGCCTTGAGACGGGCAAATAAACCCTTTTTTTTATCAGGTTGGGCATCGGATTGTGGTTCCGCTGCTCCAGATTGAAGCTCATCGATAACGGGAGTTTCAGTTGACGATGCTTCCTTTGTAGGAGAAGGCTTGTTTTTTTTGAATCCAAACATGAGTTTTTGCGGCCACAGCTGCTGGTAATTG
>Ga0316203_1002358_pt1 | contig 9927 bp, 7 predicted proteins | sample 6monrhotite_MG_FD_204940 | JGI IMG/M metagenome (GOLD analysis project Ga0316203, IMG submission 204940) | Microbial mat bacterial communities from mineral coupon in-situ incubated in ocean water Damariscotta River, Maine, United States -... | ecosystem: Environmental > Aquatic > Marine > Coastal... | reverse complement strand
AAGCCATATTCCGCGTGACCAGCAAAGAAAGTAAGCGACGACTATCCGCACGCAGCACGGTGAATTCCCATTCACCAAATTGAATGATTTCACCGCGTTTGGGAAGCTGACCTGCTGCTTTTAAAACTAGACCGCCGATGGTGTCATAGTGTTCGTTGCTGAATTCAGTTCCGAGTATTTCGTTGAAGTCTTCAATTTCGGTGTCAGCCTTAACCCGCCAATGCGTTTCATCCTGAGGGATGATGTTGTCCTCGTCTTCGTCGAAGTCGTATTCGTCAGAAATATCGCCGACGATTTGCTCAAGCACGTCTTCGATAGTCACCATGCCGCACACGCCACCATACTCATCTACCACCAGAGCGATATGGTTGCGGTTGCTGCGGAAGTCGCGTAGCAGGATGTTGAGGCGTTTTGATTCCGGTACGAACACGGCAGGGCGCAGCATGTCGCGCACATTGAATTCTTCACCCGCGTAATATTGCAGCAAATCTTTCGCCAGCAAAATACCAATAATATTGTCTTTATCTCCGTCAGTGACGGGGAAGCGCGAGTGCGCGGTTTCGATAACGTAGGGGATAAATTGCTCAGGCGGCTGGCTTATGTCGATGACATACATTTGCGCGCGCGGAATCATGATTTCGCGCACTTGCTGCTCGGAGACTTGAATAACGCCTTCCATCATAGAAAGTGCTTCCGCATCTAGCAGGTTGCGCTCGTAGGCATTATGTAAAAGCCCGATCAACTGTTCACGGTCTTCTGGCTCGCGTAACAACATCGTCGAGAGCCGTTCTAACAAAGTTGGTTTACTACTACTGCTACTGTCTGAACCGTCCATTACCCAACATCAACTAATAAGATAAGGCGCAGCATACCTCAATTTCAGCATTAACGCAGTTTCACGCGCTTCCATTATTTCGGCATCATGATCTGTTTCATGGTCGTAGCCTTGCAAATGCAATACCGCATGCAGGGTGAGGTGGGCATAGTGCGCAAGTAAGTCCTTAGCTTGCTGCTCCGCCTCACGCGCTACAACAGCGGCGCAGATGACCACATCGGCATACAAAGGCACGCTATCGTCGTAAACAAAAGTCAGTACATTCGTTGCGTAATCTTTGTTGCGATAGCTCAGATTGAGTTCGCGGCCTTCAACTTCATCCACGATGCGTAAAGCGATTTGCACATCTTGCTCAAGTGAAATTTTCACCCAACGACGAAATTGTGCTCGTGTCGGAAGCCCTGTGGCATCGCTGGCATATTGAACGGCGAGTGAGAGCTGGTGGGAATTGTTCATCATTTGGTTTTTTGGCATATTAGCTAAAGAGTGTATTCGCGACTAACTGGGGCAAAGACTTATGCGGCTAGCAGCAAGTCGATTTCGGCTTCAAAAATTTCGTCAAGTTCAGCTTGCTGCGGCTGCCGCCCGATTTTCTCCGCGTGTAGATCGAAGCCGCTGCGCAGCAGATCGAACACGCGCTTTTCACCGGAATACATTTTCGTGTGCCGCGCATCCAGCGCACCCACCAGCTTGCCTGCCGCTGTGCCGTGATCTTCTGCTGCTTGCAGATGCAAACGCATTAAATCGAGAGGGATCACGTTGTCAGGCAGGGTGGCGAGAATTTCACTGGCACGGGGGAGGTCATTGGAACGCAACGCCAGCAAGGCTAGCCCTCTATGGAATAGCGCAGTTTCTTTCGACCCTATCGCCGCCTGCAAACCTTGATTTAGGGAGTTGCGTGCATCTTCTATGCGACCAAGGTCAAGCAAAATCATGGCGCGCAAATGCAGGTCGTAACCGTCTCCCTTGGACTCTGGCAGCAAAGTCAGCGCTTCGGCATGGCGCTTCATTTTGCGCAACACGTTGGCCAAGCCATGCTTGGCAACCCGGTTGTTAGGCCAACGGGTCACATTGTTGCGGTATTCCGATTCAGCAGCATCGAGTTCACCGCGCGCTTTAAGCACGTCGGCTAGACCGCATGCCGAGACCTCGTCGTTAGGCCAGCGCGCCACGTTTAGGCGATATTGTTGCTCCGCCGCATCCAGTTCGCCGCGCGCTTTGAGCACGTCGGCTAGACCGCATGCCGAGACCTCGTCGTTAGGCCAGCGCGCCACGTTTAGGCGATATTGTTGCTCCGCCGCATCCAGTTCGCCGCGCGCTTTGAGCACGTCGGCCAGCCCACAGGCCGAGACCTCGTTGTTGGGCCAGCGCGCCACGTTTAGGCGATATTGTTGCTCCGCCGCATCCAGTTCGCCGCGCGCTTTGAGCACGTCCGCCAGCCCGTTAGCTGAGACTTCGTTGTTAGGCCAACGGGTCACATTGTTGCGGTATTGCGATTCAGCGGCATCGAGTTCACCGCGCGCTTTGAGCACGTCGGCTAGACCGCATGCCGAGACCTCATTGTTAGGCCAGCGCGCCACATTTAGGCGATATTGTTGCTCCGCCGCATCCAGTTCGCCGCGCGCTTTGAGCACGTCCGCCAGCCCGTTAGCTGAGACTTCGTTGTTAGGCCAACGGGTCACATTGTTGCGGTATTGCGATTCAGCGGCATCCAGTTCGCCGCGCGCTTTGAGCACGTCCGCCAGCCCGTTAGCTGAGACTTCGTTGTTAGGCCAACGGGTCACATTGTTGCGGTATTGCGATTCAGCCGCATCCAGTTCGCCGCGCGCTTTGAGCACGTCGGCTAGACCGCATGCCGAGACCTCGTCGTTAGGCCAGCGCGCCACGTTTAGGCGATATTGTTGCTCCGCCGCATCCAGTTCGCCGCGCGCTTTGAGCACGTCGGCCAGCCCACAGGCCGAGACCTCGTTGTTGGGCCAGCGCGCCACGTTTAGGCGATATTGTTGCTCCGCCGCGTCCAGCTCGCCGCGCGCTTTGAGCACGTCGGCAAGGCCACAGGCCGAGACTTTGTCATTATGATTTTCTTGGCAAGCTTCACGCAACAGTGATTCCGCCCATTCCAAATAACCGAAACGCTGCACGATAGCGCCCGCTTTGGCGAGGGTTTTGGCGGTATGCAGATGCCGATCGTGAAGAGGTGAATTGCGTTGCTGTTCGAGCAACTCATCGAGAAAACGGCGCGCGTTGACTTCGTCCCCTGCGGCTAAGCGGCTCTCGATTTCGACAAGAGTTTGATTAACTGAATTGAGTCGAGCCAAGCGGTCAAACGATGCGCGCCGCGCGCCGCGCGCGGGTTTCTCCTTCTCCCAGTCTTCAGGTTCGTGCTGCTGTATATTGCGCGCGGCTTTTTTCTCGGTAGGCCACAAATGTTCGCCTAGCTTGGTGAGCAGGGTGCGAACTTCTTGCGGCGACTTGTCTGCAATTACGGGAGGTCTGAAAATAAGGTTTTGCAAAAATTTCCGCCCTCCCTCGGCGGCATTGCGCCTAAGAAAGTCGTTCATTTCGCTTTGCTGATCTTCGCTCATGGCGACCCACAACGCATTGAGATCGCCCAGCAGCGGCGGCATGTCCTCGTGCGCTTTGGGTTCCAGCCCAGGCCAAGTGCGCGCGGCGACATCTTGCAATAGTTCCGGCCATTCATTCCAATAGGGCGCGAGATAATTAATCCAAGTAAGAGGGTCTAGTGGGTAAGCATTTTCTAGCCGCCACACCGCAAGTTCCAGCAAGTCGATGGCTTGGGGATGGTGTTCTACGCTGCCGTGCAGGGCGCATAAGCCTTGATCTAGTGTGTCCAGAGCATCTTGCTTGTCGGCGGTAAAGTCAAAAGTCCCCAGCAGTCCGTGCCAAGCTTCAAGCAATTCGGTACGACGCGCTGGATTCCATTGGCGATTTTTTTCTTGCAATAAGTCCAGCCAGTAAGCGCGCAAGCTCTTGTCGTGCTGCTGTTCGGCTAGCGCGCGGCGTAATTGAAAGCCTACCCGGTTGTTGATGCTGGCAAGGATGACTTCGCGCTTGAAACCGATATCGTGAAAATGTTGCAAGCCACTGAATAACTCCTGTTCGCGTGGCAAACGTGCAGCCAGTAGGAACAGGTTGAACACGTAGTTTTCATCTTGCAGATAAGTGGGCTCGTACACCTGTGCGCTGCTGCCGCCCATGCCCGCGCCTTCCAATGCCGCGAGGCGTTGTTCGAGCGATTCGGCGCGGTGTAGAACCAGCTTGGCAAGCAAATGGGCAATGCGCCGCGCTAAGCTGGCGTAATGATCTCCAGATTCCAGTGCGTCGCGAATCTGCTCCGCAGGCTCGGCATCGCGCGACAACGCAGGTAATCCTGCGCCGCTCAGTAGCGCTTGTAATGCTTCAACATTGCCGCTGTTGGCGATGCGGGTGAGCTGATCTAGCAGGACGGCGCGCGCCGCTTGGTTGATATTTATCATGGCAGGATGGCGTGGCGAGTCAGCCAGTTTTGCGTGTGTGGCGGCTGATGCTGGACGAGATGTTCGGCGTGTTGGTGCCGCCGTGTTTGAAACCATGGGGCGAGGCCAGAGCTGGTACGTAGCGCTGCGGGGTCACTTTGCACTTTTCCGAAACCGATGCAGGATTCGGCGTTGATGTCGCCCTTGAGCGGTGCGTGAATTAGCTCGCGCACGGCGGGTAATCCTTGTTCTAGCGGCATGGTGATGCCGTAATTTACCAGCGGTGGCGAAGGAAAATGAAAGGCGTAAGCGCCCGCTTCGGCTACCGTGGGGCGGTAGAGTTTGCCAATTAATTCGGGTGAATAACGCCAAGCAATCAGCCATTCGCCGGGTTCGATGTGGCCTTGCCCGGTTTTTCTGACCGCATTCGTCCAGTCGTCTGTGGCGCTCAAATCGCCGATTTCATGCGCGAATGCCGCCCACCAATGCGGCTCGGTATCGCCCAACGCAGTGGAAAGTTCGCGTGCAAATTTCTGGATGGTGTCGCTGCCTTGTGTTTGTAGCGCTTCAATCAATCTTTCGGTTTCGGCACTGCTGGGGTGTGGCGACAAACGAATTCTGGAAAGTCTGAATACGGCTATTTCAAAGTCCGCTTTGCCAGCACAGTTAGCACCTAGCGCAAACCCCAATAGACTTTTCACTGGGGCCAAGTGCAGCAGCTGATGATTGCGCGCGGGGCGTTGCTCAGTCGGAATTAGATTGCCTTCGTTGGCGTTTTCCGCATAGGCGGAGCGTGGTGCGACAAAGGAAGAGCGACACAGAAAATGGGTGTAGTAATCGCGGATAGCAGCATCGAAACCGCTTCCAGAACTGCCTTTAGGAAAACAGCCCGCGCCGTCAAAATGTGTTTCGCGTGCTGCATTTATGCGTGAATCCATTCGCCAGTTTTCTGCTAGAGCGCTATGCCCGGCCACTGTGCTGGCATGCAGGGCGTTTAGCGCCGCAAGCCAAGGGTGCGAGCAACGGGCGCGATCAAATAGGTAGTTGCTAGCTTGAGTGACTGGCAGTATGGGGGCGGTCATGGCGTTTAAATACAAATTATCTAGGTGTATTGGACAGTTAGCCTAAGACTGAGAACGTTAAGTTAGCACATTTTTTGAATTTTTCGTATATTTCATACATCCAACGACTTTCGCTACCAACAACATAGTGCTTATATTCCCCTCACCAACTCGCCGCGCAAAGTGTGCATGGAAACAGAGCTAATCGAAACTTCGACAAAGCGCCCGAGCAGATCAGCTGAGCCGGCGAAGTTTACGACGCGGTTGTTGTCAGTGCGGCCAGCCAGTTCACTTGCGTCTTTTTTGGAGATGCCTTCGACTACGATACGCTGAACTGTGCCGACCATGGTTTCGCTGTAGGCATTTTCTAGTTCGTCGATTCGCGTTTTTAAGCGTTTCAGGCGAGCCATTTTTGTTTCGTGGGACACTTCATCCGTCATTTCTGCAGCGGGTGTGCCAGGTCTGGGGCTGTATAGGAAGCTGAAGCTGACATCAAATTGCACGTCTTCAATGAGCTTCATGGTCGCTTCGAAGTCGCTTTCCGTCTCGCCGGGAAAGCCGACGATGAAATCTGAGGTGATAGAAATGTCAGGGCGCAGTGCGCGCACTTTGCGAATGATGGATTTGTATTCCAGTGCCGTATAACTGCGTTGCATATTCGCCAGAACACGATCTGAACCGGATTGCACGGGCAGATGTAGATGGTTCGCCAGTTTTGGCGTATCGGCGTATAGCTCAATTAAGCGCGCTGACATTTCTCTTGGGTGAGAGGTCACGTAACGCACGCGTTGCACCCCTTCAAGATCGGCAATGGCGCGGATTAAAAAGGCTAAGTCTACGGTTTCGCCGTCGTCATGCTCACCGGCATAGGCATTAACATTTTGACCCAATAGCGTGATTTCACCCACACCTTGCGCGACCAGTCCGCGAATATCGCGCATCACATCGGCCATCGGGCGCGAGATTTCATCACCACGCGTATAGGGTACGACGCAAAATGTGCAAAATTTGCTACAGCCTTCCATGATGGATACATAGGCTGAACCACTGGTAACTTGCGGCGTGGGCAGGCTGTCGAATTTTTCAATTTCGGGAAAGCTGATGTCCATCTGCATGCGTCCGCTGGCGCGTCGCGCGGCAATTAGTTCCGGTAAGCGATGCAGCGTCTGCGGGCCGAAGATGACATCCACATACGGTGCGCGGCGAAAAATAGTCACGCCTTCCTGACTGGCGACGCAGCCACCTACGCCGATAATTAAATCTGGCTTGGCAAGTTTGAGTGGACGTACCCGACCTAAGTCCGAAAACACCTTTTCTTCGGCTTTTTCGCGTATCGAGCAGGTATTAAACAGAATGATGTCGGCATCTTCTGGCTTGTTCGTCAGTTCGATACCCTCGCTGGCACGCAATACATCGGCGATTTTGTCCGAGTCGTATTCGTTCATCTGGCAGCCGAAGGTTTTTATAAATAGTTTTTTTGTCACAAGTAGTCTCAAACTGACACCGACGAAGCGGCGCGAAAATTAGTAAGCGGAAGTGCCGTGTAGTGGCAAGGGGCAGCGATTTTCACAAGAAACAGTTAAACCTAAAAAGCTCACCACAGAGACACAGAGAAAAGCAAAACATTAACAAGCAATATTCTCGGTGCAACTGCGGTTTTAAGTTTAGTGACGTGAATTGCTTCCTTGCGTTCAGTGTGAATTATACTAGGATTGGAGTTTGAATTTTGAAGTCGTCTTGTGAGGAGGGAAGGTCAATGAGTGTAATCACTACGGTATTTGCGATTGCGGTGTTTTTTATCGTGATCGGCTTCGCTCTGTCTATGATTAAAGAGTTGTTCAAAAGCAAATGAACAAATGCCCTCTGGATATGAAGAGCTATTCATCCTGAAAAAAGCTTTTGTCCGCAGATTTCACAGATTTTCGCCGATTAAACAACAGCTAATACTGAACTACTAACTCACCCATAGGATGCGAATGTAAAAACCCGCAAGCCCTTAAAAATCTGCGTTAATCTGCGAAATCTGTGGATTGAACTGCGGTTTTGTCGTTCCCGCGAAAGCGGGAATCCTTTTAAATAAAGGCGCTGGATCTCCGCGTTCGCGGAGATGACGAATTAATCAGCGCTTCCCTACTGTATTTTACTTTGGAAGAGCCAAGCCAGCGGTCTGGTAGAAAGCGGTCAAATCACTTAAATCATCAAACACTGCGGCTGCGCCGGTGAAGTCATGTTTGCTGGTGTAGGGGTTGATGGTGACGTAGGTCTTGATTCCAGCAGCAAGGGCTGAGCGCAAGCCGTTGTTGGAGTCTTCTAGTGCGATGCACTCGCTAGCATCAAGTTTTAATTCGCGTAACACCCAGTCGTAAATATCCGGTGCGGGCTTTTTGTTTGGCACGATGTCGCCACATCCGTTAGCGGAAAAATACTTTTCCCAGTCCTTGCCCAGACCAACCTCAAGCAAGGCGGAAACGTTTGCGGGTGTGGTGGTGGTGGCGATAGCGAGCGTGATGCCTGCTTGATGGGCTTCGTCGATGAATTGCTTAATGCCAGGGCGTAGGGGAATGAGACCATCGCCCAGCATGCCAGTGTAGTGGGCAGTTTTAAGCACGTGCAAATTTTTCACGAAGCCATCAAAGTCGGCAGGCTTGTTGAAATTAGTTAAAAAGCTCTCGACGAAATATTTGATGCGCTCTTTGCCGCCCGTGACTTTGAGCAGTTTGTCATACAGCTCAACATCCCAATTCCAGTCCAGATTACTTTCAGAAAAGGCTTTGTTGAATGCGAGACGATGCGCGTCTTCAGTGTCGGCAAGTGTGCCGTCTACGTCGAATATGATAGCTTTGATAGTCATGATTAAATTATCCAGAAAAAATTTAGAGAAGCACCGGTTTATTTGGGCTTGTCGTTGCCGCGAAAGCGTGAAGCTAAGTTAAATAAAGGCGCTGCATCTCCGCATTCGCGGAGATGACAAATTAACCTAAAAAGCAGTTGTCCACAGATTTTCACCGATTAAACAACATCTAATGCTGAACTTTCTACTCACTCATTGGGTGCTGAGGTGAAAATCTGCGTTAATCTGCGTTAATCTGCGAAATCTGTGGATTGAACTGCGGTTTATAGGATTAATCAGCGAAGCCTTAGCGCATGCCAGGCAACATGCCCTTCATGCCGCGCATCATTTTTGCCATGCCGCCTTTGTTGAACATTTTCATCATTTTTTGAGTTTGCTCAAACTGCTTGAGAAGCTGGTTGACGTGCATAACTTGTACGCCTGAACCGATGGCAATGCGACGTTTGCGTGAGGCTTTGATGAGTTCTGGACGTGTGCGCTCAAAGTGGGTCATTGAATTGATGATACCTTCGGTGCGATTGATTTGACGGTCATCAACTTGTGCGCCAGCGGCAGCTTGGGAAAGTTGTGAGGGCAGTTTTTCCATCATGGCACTGACTCCCCCCATATTTTTCATCTGTACGATTTGCGCTTTGAAGTCATTCAGGTCGAAATTCTTGCCGCTTTGCATTTTCTTGGCGAATTTCTCCGCCTCGGCATGATCAACACCACGCTGTGCATCTTCGATTAATGACAGCACATCACCCATACCGAGCACGCGCTGTGCCATACGATCAGGATGGAAAGCCTCAAGGCCGTTCATCTTTTCGCTTACGCCGACAAACTTGATAGGCTTGCCCGTGATGTGGCGCACAGATAATGCCGCACCGCCGCGCGCATCACCGTCTAGCTTGGTGAGGATGATGCCAGTTAGCGGCAGCGTTTCACCGAAAACTTTAGCTGTGTTAACCGCGTCTTGCCCGGTCATCGCATCAACTACGAATAAGGTTTCGATAGGGTTCAATGCGGCATGTAGCTGCTTGATCTCTTCCATCATTGCCGTATCCACTGCCAAGCGCCCAGCGGTATCGACGATCAGCACTTCGTGATGATGTTTGCGCGCAAAATCAAGCGCGCCTAAAGCGATGTCTTGTGGTTTTTGGCTAATGTCGGAAGGGAAGAAATCGACTTCGACTTGCTCTGCCACCATGCGCAACTGTTCAATCGCAGCGGGGCGATACACGTCGCAACTTACTACTAGAACTTTCTTTTTGTTCTGTTCGCGCAGGAGCTTGGCAAGTTTACCGCTGGTGGTGGTTTTACCCGCACCTTGTAGACCAGCCATCAAAATCACGGCGGGAGGGACGGCGGAAAGGTTGAGCGCGTCGTTGTGTTCGCCCATGAGCTTGGTTAGCTCGCGGTTTACAACGCCGATTAAAGCCTGCCCCGGAGTCAAACTACCGATAACTTCCTCACCGAGGGCGGCTTGTTTAACCTGAGTGGTGAATTCTTTGACGACAGGCAAGGCCACATCGGCCTCTAGCAAAGCAAGGCGCACCTCGCGTAAAGTGTCTTGAATATTGGCTTCGGTAAGGCGCGCTTGACCGCGTAATGATTTGACGACGCCTGAAAGGCGATTAGTAAGGTTATCTAACATGGTTATTTTCCTGCGCTGACACAGTATGAGTTTAGTGTAGAATTCGCGAAGTCTAAAACATCTGCACG
>Ga0316203_1002356_pt1 | contig 9932 bp, 8 predicted proteins | sample 6monrhotite_MG_FD_204940 | JGI IMG/M metagenome (GOLD analysis project Ga0316203, IMG submission 204940) | Microbial mat bacterial communities from mineral coupon in-situ incubated in ocean water Damariscotta River, Maine, United States -... | ecosystem: Environmental > Aquatic > Marine > Coastal... | reverse complement strand
GCGCTTCTGCTGTACCCACAGGATGAAGCCTCTGAATAACTACTGCGTTTTTGGTATCGTAGGTTTCTGGTACTAAACCTAAGAAAGTACTACGAAAAAGCGGTTGTGCTGAATACAAACTAGCCGAAAAGCTTAAAAATAATAATATGAGTTTAGTATATTTCATTCCATCTATACCTATGAGTTAAGCCATGACTGGCAACATATATTTTTGTTTTATTAACTATTGTTGAGTTTATTATTCCTTCAATTCCCTAACTAAGATGATAATTTGGGTGGAGATTTACATATTCTTGCCACAACTGTTTCAAAATATTTAAAACTTTAAGGAGTAACAATTTATGTTAAAAATAGTTGTGGTGTTGATACTGTTATTAGGCTCTGGGACATTGTCTGCAGAGGCTGAACGCTTGAATGTTGCTCAGCCAGCCTCAATAAAATTTGGACAACAGCTATCTATCTCTAAACAGGCGTTAGATAATCTGTGTGACACAATGAGTATTCGTGAAATTAAACCAGCACAGATCCCAGGTGTTTTAAAAAGACAAATGCAACTGGATTGTTATGGGTTTATGATGGCAGGTAAGAAGCGGCTAGCTGAATTTGTTTATAAAGATGATCAGTTATTATTGGTCTGGATCTTAGTTGACAAGCAAGAACTTCCTGAAATTGAAAAGGCTATGGTCGAAATGTACGGCAAAGCAAAGTATCAGTCTTCAGCCTTTAGCGCTTTCGCTGAGCACAGAATTGCTCTGAGAAAAGATATACCAGAATTCTTATTTTATGCACCTGAGGCCAGCGCGCAATTTGAAGCCTGGTTTAGTTCAGCAAAATAAACCCTTATAATCATCAATAAATGGCTAATAAAACAAAAATTTAATTATGAATAATACGGTATTGAGCATTTTCTATTTTATTGCATTTAGCCATGCCTTGATGCTGATTATTGCCTTATGGCATCGCTCAGGTAATGATCAGTCTGGCAGAATATTGGCCGTGGTGGTTGCACTTCTTGCGTATAAACTATTTGAAGGAGGCTCTTTATATTCAGGCCTCTATCAATATATTCCTCATTTTCTTGACCTCATGCCAGGAATGGTACTACTCCTAGGTCCAGTGTTTTATGGTTATGTGCGGAAAGTACTAGGATATCCGGATATGGAGGTGAAAGTTTGGTTGTTGCATTTAACTCCCTGGATAATCCTGATGGTAGTCTTCAATGCTGATTCAGTATTGCAGCCAGCGGAACAAAAAGTTGCTATGTGGCATGCAGTTCTAAATTCCTATTCTGAGACAAGAATACTACCCTTAGAAATAGTGGTTAGGTTGCTCGCAATTAAAGTCCATCTAGTGACTTATCTATTACTTAGTTGGAAAGAATTAAGTAAGCTCAAAGATAGTATCGATAGCATTCGCTCGGATAATAGTGCTGAAATTTTGATGCAACTTAGACTATTGGCAATCACTTTTATCGCTTTAGAGGCAATTTGGGTATCATTATTCTTAGCACAGCAATACGCTGGCTTAGGTACCTTGAATCAGGTGAGTGAGATATGGTTATTATTCATTGGGGCAGTGGTTATTGCTATGGGCTTTAGTGGTTTACAGTACCCCGATTTGGTGTTCACACGAGAAGAACGGGCACTCGTTGATATTAAAGTGGTACCTGTAGATTCAGAGAAAATTAAATACATACATTCTTCTCTATCTGAAAATGTAACCAATGAAATAGCCAAACTCATCGAGTCAGGAATGCAAAATGATCATTTATATTTAAATGACAAGCTTACTTTGAGCGACCTGGCTAAGTTTTTTGATTTGAAATCACATACTCTTTCTCAGGTGATTAATCAGGGCATGAAAACCAATTTCTACAGACTAATAAATGGCTATAGAGTACAGCATGCAATTGATTTATTAGACAATGAAAACATAACATGGTCGATCGAACGAGTCGCTCTTGAATCTGGGTTTTCAAATAGAGTTACATTTAATAAAGCTTTTAAAGATCAGATGATGTGTACTGCCTCACAATATAAAGAAAAGACAAAACAAAGACAGGAGACTGCTTAATAATAAGGAAAGCTTAACCCACCTTATCAACTAGAATGACTCTTTAATTGAATATTGCCAGTAATTATAATTATGGAGATATTCAAATGTTTAAAACAACACTACTCACCCTAATAGTTACATTTTGTATTTATACTCAATCAGCCGCTGCAAAGCCCAAGACCATCAAGGTTTCTCATCTACAAAATAGACCCGCAATAATGCTTAAGATAAACGATTTTAAACCGATGTTATTTCTAGTAGATACAGGCTTTGGTGGAAAAATAATGCTTGATAACAGCATTGCAAAAAGCCTTGAACTAGAACATTTGGCAAGCAGAACAGTAAATAACCTTGGTATGGGTAATATTACAATTGAAAGCTATGCTGGAGTTGAGTTAAAGGTTGAAGATATCACAATTAACTTAGATGAGATTGAAGCACAAAAAAATATGTCTCAAATGCTCAATCAAATGGGAACAGATAAGCATGGTAATAAACCTGTTGGTGTAGTTAGTCCTTGGCTGCTAACTCAGGGAACCATTACCTTTTATTCGGATGGTTTGTCCATAGAGATAGATGATGAAGCAAGCCTTGAGCAATCTGATCCATCTGTTCTAAATTATAATTTTGCTGCCGGCATTCCTGCATTTCAATCAAATATCGGTGGAAAGTCCTACAGAACTCATCTAGATACTGGTTCACCAACACAATTAATCTTACCGTCTAAGTTAATAAATGACTTTGAATACCTTGAAGAACCACAAAAAAGAGGTGGTGCTCAAACAGCAGGACGGAAGCATAATTTATGGACTGCAAAATTAAAGGGGAAAGTAAATATTTCCAACATCACATTTGACAACCCTGACGTTCTATTTATAGAAGACTTTCCTGCTGTAAATGTCGGATTAAAAGCACTCAAGAATGGTTCAGTAACCATTGATCGTAAAAACCAACTAATCAAGTTTCAAGATCAAGGTTGACCAGAAAACGTAGTGTTACTGTAAAATGCTCAGGATTTCACAGAGATAATATTGCCTTTATTATCTCTTTTTCTGTGCTAGACACCTATCTAAATGTCCGCCAAATGCTTTGCGGTCATTTTGGTTTAGTGCTGGTGGACCGCCTGTTTGTATGCCGCTGCTGCGCATTGTTTCCATAAAATCACGAACATTCAAACGCGATTTAATATTCTCCTTACTGAACAACTCGCCACGGGGACTCAAAGCTAATCCGCCTTTAGTGATCACTTCGTCAGCCAGTGGAATATCACTGGTTATTACCAAATCATTTACTTGCATGCGATTGACGATCTCGTTATCTGCAACATCAAACCCTTGCATAACCTGTACGTAACTAATAAATTTAGATGGTGGAGTTTTTATAAAATGATTTGCAACAAAGGTCGTTATTGTTTCTGTCCTATCAGCAGCTCGATAAATAATTTCTCGAATCACTACGGGACAAGCATCAGCATCAACCCAAATCTTCACGGTTGTAACACCGCTACTATTTTAGCAATGACTTCATCCTGTTCTGATTCTGTCATATGGGCATAAAGAGGAATACTAATAGCATCTTGATAATATGACTCAGCTTCCGGAAACTGACCCACTTTGAAACCAAGTTTTCTATAGTAAGGTTGAATATGTATGGGAATGTAATGCAAATTAACACCAACACCATTGGCGCGTAACTGATCAAATACTTCTGGATGCGTTTTATTTAACTCAGATAACCTCAATCGAATAATATACAGATGACGAGCACTAATTCGTTCATCATCGATAAGTGGTAGTTTTATAGGTAACCCACTGAGCGCTTTGTCGTATCTTAATGACAAATCATTCCTAGCTTCAACAAATTCATCAAGGCGTTGTAACTGACTTAATCCCAAAGCACCTTGAATATCGCTCATTCGATAATTATAGCCAAGAGTAATCTGTTGGTAATACCAGGCACCATGTGATTCTTCGGTCATGAGTTCTTCATCTCTGGTGACACCATGACTTCTAAATAACTGCAATTGCTCGGCAAGTTTTGGGTCGTTGGTAGTGACCATCCCACCTTCAGCAGAAGTGATTATCTTAACGGGGTGAAAGCTAAATATGGCCATATCAGAAAATTGGCAATCACCCACTTTACGACCATGATAACTGGCACCAATGGCATGGGAGGCGTCTTCGATTACTGCAAAGCCGTATTGATCGGCGAGTTGACTGATGGCTTCCATATCACAACTCAAACCAGACATATGAACCGCAATAACTGCCTTTGGAAGTTCGCCATTTTTGTTCGCTTGAATTAATTTCTTTTCTAATTCTGAAACACTGAGGTTATAAGTATTTGAGTCTATATCAACAAAGTCGATTTCTGCGCCACAATATAAAACACAATTGGCACTAGCAACAAATGATATAGGTGAAGTCCATACCACATCACCCTCTCCGATTCCCAATGCTAAACAAGCAATGTGTAGTGCTGAGGTGGCACTATTGACAGCCACAGCATAGTTAGCACCACAGTAATCAGCAATTCCCTGTTCAAATTCTGGTACCTTGGGGCCCTGTGTTAAAAAATCAGAACCAAGTACTTCGAGGACGGCGTCTACGTCAGCCTGATTTATGTGTTGTTTACCGTATGGAATCATTGATCAAGACTTTTATCCATGGAACGAATTTCATCGACTGAAAGAAAATGTTTATTTGTTCCAGAGTTATATTCAAAACCTTGCTCGACTGGCTTACCCTTCTCACCGAGTTTATTCACTTTAAAATCACCTGCGGCCCGATAAAATTTGATTGTTGGTCGTATCAAATAATGATCATCAAACTCAATGGTTAAATGTGAATCATCACTGGGACACATTATTTCATTAAGCTTCTCACCAGGGCGTATTCCAATCACATTAATGGGTAAATCTGGTGCATAGGCCTTGGCCAAATCCATAATTCTGACAGATGGTAATTTAGGCACAAATAGTTCGCCACCCTGCATTCGCTCAAACTTTTTTAATACGAAATTTACACCCTGTTGGATGGTAATCCAAAACCTCGTCATGTCCTTATGCGTAATTGGTAGAGAGCTCGCACCTTCTGCAATCAACTGTTTGAAAAAGGGCACTACCGAGCCACGAGAGCCAACCACATTTCCGTATCGAACAACTGAAAAACGTGTTTCTCCCTGGCCAACCATGTTATTTGCCGCTATAAATAATTTATCTGAGGCTAACTTACTCGCTCCATAAAGATTTATGGGATTTGCCGCCTTATCCGTTGAGAGTGCAATAACACGAGTAACTTTTTGATTAATAGCAGCCTTAATCACATTTTCTGCGCCATAAACATTGGTCTTAATGCATTCCATTGGATTATATTCAGCAGCAGGGACTTGCTTTAACGCAGCAGCATGTATGACATAATCAACGTCTCTCATCGCTTGATTTAATCTGTCAGGATCGCGTACATCACCAATAAAATAGCGCATACAGTCTGCATTGAAACGCTGTTGCATTTCATACTGCTTAAGTTCATCGCGCGAAAAAATAATTATGCGCCGAGGTAGATAACGCTCGAGCATGGTGCGGGTGATGGACTGACCGAATGAGCCAGTACCACCAGTAATCAGAATACTTTTATTATTAAACATGTTCAGGCTCTATGTATTGAATTCATAAAGGCTAACCTGAACAGGTCACGACCAAATATAGCCGTGACCAGCAAGACTAATACTTGTAAGAATCGACCTTGTAGGGTCCATTAACATCTACATGAATATAATCTGCTTGTTCTTGTGTCAACCTTGTAACTACACCACCGAAGCCTGCAACCATATGTGCGGCCACTTCTTCGTCTAGCTTTTTAGGCAATACTTCTAATGTAATCGTATCATTTGGGTTATCGGCATATTTTCTTTCATATAAATATACTTGTGCCAACACCTGATTTGCAAAGGAACCATCCATAATACGTGATGGGTGGCCTGTTGCATTACCTAAGTTAACCAGTCGACCTTCAGAAAGCAATAGTAAATGATCATTTGTCGCCTTATCACGATAAATCATATGAACCTGAGGCTTTACTTCTTCCCACTCCCAATTTTCACGCATATAGGCCGTATCAATTTCATTATCAAAGTGACCGATATTACATACCAACGCACCTGACTTTAAGCTTCTTAACATCGGCGCATCACAGACATTGTAGTTACCCGTGGTGGTTACGACTAAATCAATGTTACCCATTATTGCTGAATCAATGGCTGAGTCGGTACCGTCATTAAGTCCATTTTTATAGGGTGATACCACTTCAAATCCATCCATACAGGCTTGCATAGCACAGATTGGATCGATTTCTGAAATCTTAACAATCATGCCTTCCTGACGTAATGATTGTGAAGAACCTTTACCTACATCACCATAGCCAATGACTAGCGCTTTTTTGCCAGCAAGAAGGTGATCCGTGCCACGCTTTATGGCATCGTTTAATGAGTGGCGACAACCATATTTATTGTCATTTTTTGACTTAGTCACTGAGTCATTAACATTTACCGCGGGTACTTTAAGTGTGCCATTGTCTAGCATTTCTTGTAATCGGTGCACACCGGTTGTTGTCTCTTCGGTAATACCATGAACATTTTCAAGAACCTGAGGATATTGATTATGCAGCATTAAGGTAAGATCACCTCCATCATCAAGAACCATGTTTGCTTCCCATGGTTGGCCGTCTTTTAAAATTGTTTGCTCAAGACACCAGTCATACTCTTCTTCAGTTTCACCCTTCCAAGCAAACACAGGTACACCAGCAGCTGCAATTGCAGCGGCGGCATGATCCTGAGTAGAAAATATATTACATGAAGACCAACGTACCTCTGCACCCAACATGATAAGCGTTTCAATCAACACACCAGTTTGAATGGTCATGTGGATACAGCCTAAAATCTTAGCGCCAGCCAACGGTTGGCTACCCTTGTATTTAGCACGCATAGCCATTAACGCAGGCATTTCAGTTTCTGCAATGGCTAATTCTCTACGACCCCAGTCTGCTAGACTAATATCGGCTACCTTGTAATCGGTTGTCATTTTTTACTAATCCTCAAATTATAATGCTGCTTTCAGGAGATTAACTTTGTCAGTTTTCTCCCAGCTAAACTCGTCTCTACCAAAGTGGCCATATGCAGCAGTAGCCCTGTAAATAGGACGTTTAAGATCTAACATTTCAATAATACCCTTTGGTCTTAGATCAAAATGCTCTCGAACAAGTGCCACAATATCTTCATTAGAGAGTACACCTGTACCAAATGTGTTGATTGAAATTGAAGTTGGCTCAGCAACACCAATGGCGTAAGAAAGTTGAATCTCACATCGGTCAGCAAGTCCAGCTGCAACGATATTCTTTGCCACATAACGTCCTGCATAGGCTGCTGAACGATCGACCTTTGATGGATCTTTTCCTGAGAAAGCTCCGCCGCCATGTCGTGCTGTACCGCCATAGGTATCAACGATAATCTTACGACCCGTTAAGCCACAATCACCAACTGGACCGCCAATAACAAATTTACCCGTGGGATTAATATGATATTGTGTTCCTGAATGTAGCCAAGCTTCTGGTAGGATTGGTTTGATAATGTCTTCCATAACAGCTTCTTGTATATCTGTTAATGAAATATCTGGATCATGCTGTGTTGATAACACTACTGCATCGACAGCTATCGGCCTACCATTCTCATAGCGCATACTAAGCTGACTCTTGGCATCAGGTCGCATCCACGGATGCTGGCCGGATTTTCTTAATTCTGATTGTCTCTTTACCAACAGGTGAGAGTACTGAATTGGTGCAGGCATTAACACATCTGTTTCATTGGTTGCATAACCAAACATTAAACCTTGGTCGCCAGCACCCTGTTCTTTATCAGAGCCTTCATCAACTCCCATAGCGATATCAGATGATTGTTTACCTATGGCATTTATTACGGCACAACTATTGCCATCAAAACCAACATCTGAGGAGTTATAGCCTATATCTAAGATGACTTCACGTATGAGCTCTTCTAAATCAACATAGGTATTGGTTGTCATTTCACCTGCGACGATTGCCATGCCTGTCTTGACCATTGTTTCGACAGCGATTCTGGCATTAGGATCATCCTTAATTACCGCATCAACTACTGCATCGGAAATCTGATCAGCCATCTTATCTGGATGACCTTCGGAAACGGACTCTGATGTAAATACTGCATATTCAGACATATTCTTTCCTCATTACGTTCCTATCTTAGATAGGAGTTTAATAAATTGTCTTAGTGCACAACAAAACAATTTTGCTGCCCCACCTAACTACAGGCGCTATCTGTAAAGCCAGTAGCATATTCTATCTTAGATTGCATAACTGATAATTGGCCATCAAAAATAGCGATTGGTTGCTTGAAAGAAACCACCGTAGAAGGACTGGATTTAAGTACAATTTTCACGGCGCTAGTGTACCAAGCAAAGCCTATTTTCTCAAACGACATCGAAACATATCGATAAAGATTAATACGCCAATACAGGCCCAAGCCATGTTTCAGTGTCCTCTACCAATTCCTTCCTACGAGAAGCATAATCTTCAACCTGCTCCTTAGTTACTTTACCGGTACCAAAATATCGGCTCTCTGGATGACTGAAATACCAACCAGATACTGCTGCTGCTGGATCCATTGCTAGTGATTCAGTTAGGGTTAGGCCAATATTTTCATCAGGCTTTAACATTGACCAAATGGATATTTTTTCCCTATGATCTGGACAGGCAGGATAACCCGGAGCTGGCCTTATACCTTGATACTTTTCTTTGATTAAATCCTCGTTAGTCAAAGACTCTGATGATTGATAACCCCAAATTGTTCGTCTCACTCGTTCATGTAGTTCTTCAGCATAGGCTTCAGCGAGCCGATCAGCTAATGCTTTCAGTAATATAGCGGAATAATCATCATGCTGCTGTTCAAACTCGGCGACTCTTTCTTTTAGACCGTCACCGATACTGACAGCAAACATGCCTAAGTAGTCTTCTAATCCTGTTTCGTGAGGAGCGATAAAATCACTGAGACAATAATTTGGTCGTTGACCTTTCCTCGGCCCCTGTTGTCTTAATTGAAAACTTCTATATAACTCCTTTTCTCGAGTACTATTAGAATACACAACGATATCATCACCCGCAGAGTTAGCTGGATAGAAACCATACACGGCTGAAGCTTTTAGCCAAGATTCAGAAACTATTTTATTGAGCATGTCTTGTGCATCTTTGAACAATTCAGTTGCCTGCTCACCAACTATTTCATCATTTAAAATATTTGGATACCGCCCAGCTAACTCCCAGGCTCTAAAAAAAGGTGTCCAATCAATTTTGGGTACGAGTAAATTCAGATCATAATTTTTCTCTACACGACTGCCGATAAAACTAGGACTCTTAGTCTCGAACTCTGACCAGTCGGCATTAAATTTATTATTTCTACTGCTTTCAAGATCAATCAGCTCTCTAACTTTTTGTCTTTTAATATGGTATTGACGTTTACTTTCATATTCTTCATCAAGCTTCATTTTGAACTCTTTAAGCTTGTCTTTATTGGTTAATTGATTCGCGACATTAACTGCTCGTGAAGCATCATTTACATGAACCACAGTCCCTTCAAATTCTGGTGCAATTTTAACTGCTGTATGAGTTTTTGAGGTCGTTGCCCCACCTATCATTAACGGTAATTCAATTTTTAATCGTTGCATTTCTTTTGCAACATGGGCCATCTCATCTAACGAAGGGGTGATTAGGCCAGATAATCCAATCACATCGCAATTATGCTGCTGTGCCTGTTCAAGAATATCTTCACATTTAACCATCACACCGAGATCTACT
>Ga0316203_1002353_pt1 | contig 9936 bp, 9 predicted proteins | sample 6monrhotite_MG_FD_204940 | JGI IMG/M metagenome (GOLD analysis project Ga0316203, IMG submission 204940) | Microbial mat bacterial communities from mineral coupon in-situ incubated in ocean water Damariscotta River, Maine, United States -... | ecosystem: Environmental > Aquatic > Marine > Coastal... | reverse complement strand
GGTGTTTCAGATTTACCTACCTATTTAGAGATTATTCGGGTTGCTGATTTATCTTCTAGGTTTAAGGGCGCTAAAACATTTGTTGAGAATTGTAGCAAAGAATTCCCCTCGTTTTATCAAGATGTTGGTCAGCACCTTTCTAAGTGGGTAGCTAAAGCTCCTCAAATAAAAGAGAAAGAATCATCTAGCTCTAATCTTCCTACTATCTTAAATCAAACAGAAGAAGCTGTTGCTGTCTCAGTGCCGTCAGAGGATCCAGATAATTCCAATCAGTTACTCTGACCCTATTGATTTCACTACTTGATTAGAGCTCGTACATAAGTCAGCGTTTATTTCTTCGTTTGGTCGTAAATTTATTATTGACACAGGGGGAGTCCACATAAATTACGTGGCTTGCAAGTTTGCAGATTTTAATATCCAACTCTTAAGACTATTAACTGAAATAAATAAAAGGAAATAAAAGGAAATAAAATGTCTGATCTTGATATAACCAAAATTCCTGAGATTATGCGTGCTAACAATTGGGAAAATGGTGCTAAATTAATGGAAAAATGGTTTTCATCAACCGAAAAAACCTTGCCTTCATCCAAAGCCCCTCCTTCAAAAAACATAATAAAAATGCGGTGGGTACTTAGTTACTCAAGAGCAAAAAAAGTCTATACAAAATTAATTAGGGAAAAAGCATGGATAAATACTGCGGCGAAAAAAGAAATTATAAAACTTTTAAGGAGAAAGGGACTTCTGGGTAATAAAAAAAAGAATATTGGCTTTCCCATATTGCCTCTTCCCGCTATAGACTCATATTCAATACAGTATAGAATGGTAGGTGGTACGTGGGATATGATGACTGGAGACATGGATGACCTAAGAGCTGCATTAGCAAATTTCGTATTTAAAATAATTATTATAGGAAATGTAGATCCCATTCTTACCGATAAGAAAAAGCTTACCGGAGAATATATTGTTACTATTGATGAAGTTGGTATTTATGTCAGAGATTCCTATGATTTTAATGATGAAAAAGATGAAGACCAGGAACTAGGAAACTGGGATATAGATGATAATTCAGTAGGTAGAACCGTTTTAAATGGTGGAGAAACTATAAAAAATTCAGACTTCAGAAATTGGCGTTCCAAAAATAAATTAGGAGGTGACTTTATTGTTTACTCAGATATAAAATATTTAAAGCAAACAAAAAACAATACTTTCATTTTTAAAAAATAGGCTGAATAGTGAGCTCAAAAATAATTAAACTAGTTACAGGCGTATTAATATTAATTATTTTATCCGTATTATTGTTAACTAATTCCTTTGTCAAAAAAATATGCTGCGCATCAGAATACAGAACATTATACAGCCCAAACAACAACTATTATTTGAAGATTTATCGATACAAACCATTTTATATGGTTATGCCTGGAAGCTCAGGTGACGCACCCGGCTATATTCAACTGTATAATAAAAATAATATATTAATGCAAGAAAAAGAAGTAGAAATGGTTCAAATGGTTGACGATATTCGATGGAGTAAAAACCTGGTTGATATTAAATTTATTGCTAGTTGGGAACTGCCTGATCCATGAAGGACCTAATACAAATCATCTGTAGAAACGGCCTATCTGTTTCCGCCCCTTTCGTCTGGCGGTGCCTCAATAACCATTTCATGGATAACTTCACCAGCCCTCCCTCATCAAACCGTGCATACGGTTTTCCCGTACACGGCTTTCCATAATCATTGGGGTCATAGTAATTAATTTTGAAACCAATATGCAATCAACTACTCCCCAATGATTCAACAGTTTCTTCCCCTGAGTTTTGAATTAACATGATAACTCTCAAGGAATAGGGTTTGGACAAAAATAACAAACCAAATGTGCCTTAATAATCCGTCAATATCAGGATATCAGGGAAAATTGACGGGTTTTTTATGATTAGCGGGCAAATGTACCCGATTTCTCGTACAGTACTGTGGGTAGCAAAGCAAAAATGCCTAGTACTCACAAGTTAGCGATTCCCGAGGGGGGTGCAAGGAATCAACGGGGTCAGAGTAATTAATTTTCTGTGTTATCGACGTTATTCTTATTTGAATTTTTTTGACGTGGAAAGCTGACGGCTCGATTACCCCGACTCAATTTTCGGGGGTGATGGGAAATCAGAGCAATATAGAGAAAGAAAAGAAAATCATTGACTCTGACCCAGTTCATTGCCCAGTTCATTGGGCAGTTTCTTTGACTGTTTGATCAACGCCGATACCACCGTTTGTGTGTGTTTTTTTCGACCTTTGCCAACATGACGTAACGGGTATGCCGTTCGACTAATGTGGTGATAAAGTTATTGTTTGTCCCTTGGGTTAAGTCGCCTTCCCAATGCCCCGGTACAGCTCTATCTTCAACCGATGCCGGCCGCTCACTGATGGATATGGCATTCGGTATTTTTCCAAGCCCTTGTCTTTTTAAGCTCGATGTTTTTCCACGACGCATCACACGCTGCGTTCGAAGGTGTTTGAGTAATTCTTTCTTCAGTGCGCCACGAGACTGAATAAACAGTGTTTTATAAATCGTCTCATGTGACACGTGATAATCCTCATTCTCAAGATATTCTCGCTTTAGCCAACCCGCTATTTGCTGTGGTGAGCATTGTGATTTAAGTTGTCTTGCAACAATGCGAGCTAATGGTTTTTGGCAAACCAGCTTACATCGCTTGGGGTATTGTGCACGATCCCAGGCAGCTTTATCGGCGAGCGCAGAACTATAAATATAGTAACCACCATTGCGCTTAATTTCACGACTTACCGTCGAAGGGGAACGCCCCAATTGAGTGGCAATTTCGCGCATTGAGAACCCAACTGATATGCCTCGAGAAATGTCTTCTCACTATACCGCCGGTTTCTGACAGTATGTGAGAAATGGAGGAGTGGCCTCGATCAAACAGTCTCGCAATGGCATGTAATGACTCACCTTTTTGCCATCGGTCCCACATCAATGATTTTTGTGACTCTGTGTAAAAGGTTCTCGTTCTGTCCTTCGAAGCGAGCCATTGTGTATTTACCCCCCCTAAATACTCGAAAAGGGAGGCCGTCAGGTAGCGTCCTCTTTTACGGTAATGAACTGTATACTGTAATGACGGGTCTCGATTTTCTCAAACTAATAACGGGACAGGATAGGGTTAATTTTATTTGAAACTTAGAAAATTATTATATCGGCTATACGGATCGGAAGAGCCCGTATAGTAACTGTTAGGCAAAGGAGTAAAAATGAAAAAGAATATTCTTGTCATTTTAGGCCATCCCGATAAAGATAGTTTTTGTGGCGCGCTGGCCAGGGCATATATCGAAAGTACAAGGGCTATGGATTCTGATGTACGTGAACTTCAGCTTGGAGAGTTAAAGTTTGATCCGACGCTTTGGAAAGGATACAACAGAATTCAAGAACTCGAACCTGATCTTGTTAATGCCCAAGAACTTATTCAATGGTCAAATCACATGGTTTTTGTTTATCCGAATTGGTGGGGGACGATGCCAGCTTTGATGAAGGGTTTTTTTGACCGGGTATTTTTACCAGGCTTCGCTTTCAAGTATCGTGACAATTCTGCACCTCCGGACAAGTTGTTATCTGGACGCACCGCCCACTTGATCGTAACAATGGATACCCCATCTTGGTATTACCGTTGGATATATCACAGGCCGGGGCATAACGAAATGAAAAGAACAATTCTTGAATTTTGCGGCATCAAAGTCACTCAGATTACTGAGTTTGCTCCCGTCAAGGAATCCACGCCTCAACAAAGAGAAAAATGGGTTAATATCGTCAAAGGTCATGGGGCGAATGCCTAAAAACAAATTAACAGTGATCGTCGAAAGCGTGGCTTAATTGTGACGTTAGCATTTTGAAAAGTTGAGGAGATTCATTTTGAAGAAATGGTATGAACAGCTTTTCGAGAATTACAGTAAGAAATATGATGAAGAGCCCTTCACTCAAGGAACAAAGGGCGAATGTGACTTTATCGAAGAGGAAATAAGTCGCAATAAGTCCATTCAAATACTTGATATCGGTTGTGGCACAGGCAGACACGCCATTGAACTGTCAGAAAGAGGATATTCGGTTAAAGGAATAGATTTATCTCAAGCCCAAATCAATCGAGCTATAGAAAAATCAAAAGAAAAAGGATTGAGCATTGAATTTAGCGTGGCTGATGCCCGTAACTTAGAGCTTGAAGCGGAATTTGATCTAGTAATTATGATATGTGAGGGTGGATTTTCTCTCATGGAAACAGATGAAATGAATTATCAAATTCTGAATAATGCATCAAAAGCACTAAGACCAAAAGGTAAGCTTATTTTTACCGCATTGAATGGGTTATTCCCACTAATTCACTCTGTTAAAGAGTTTATAAACTCAGGAGCAGAAAAAGGTCAAACCTCTGAAAACACATTCGATTTAATGACATTCCGAGATCATTCAGTATACGAAACAGAGGATGACTCAGGAAATAAGTTATCGTTAAAATGTAATGAGCGATACTATGTTCCTTCTGAAATCAGCTGGCTTATTAAGTCGGTTGGTTTTGCCAAGGTCGATATTTATGGAGCCAAACTCGGTCAATTCTCTAGGTCTGATGCTTTAACCAGCGAGGATTATGAGATGTTGGTGATCGCGGAGAGATAAAATGCTAACAAAAGGCACCAAGGGGCTTTTCCCCTGAGACTAAGCTGTAGTAGTTCAGACTTAATCTGAACTACTACATCTAAATTCAGTAACCGCTAGTGCGTTGCACAGGTTTCAGCATTAGTTTCGGGGTCATAAGTCAAAATGCCTATGCACTTAGCTCAGTACGACTTTATTGGTGCATGAATAACTGCCAAGTTTAACAATCGGTTAGGGATCTCAACTTCAAAAAATCGCCGGTTAAATCGATAACAGAACTCATCAAGATATTCTTGCAGGTGTTTTCCTGATACACCGTGGAAAGTACCCAATAAAAACGTCTTTAAATTACCGATCGTGATGTGCACCCAGGGAAGCCATTGGTCGACTTTGCTTGACGGTGTCACGCGTGCTTCATGCTCATGCATTTCACCAATGATATTGAGTGCGGCTAGCCCGTCAGTATGAATCTCTTGGCCTTCAACAATGCGTTTGCTGACAAATTCTTTGACGCTATTGTGACTAACGCTATCAACTGCTTTCATTGCAACATAACCCGCTTGCTTTTTCTTGCTTTCGCAAGCAATCAAAATCGGCGCTTTGCCTGTCGCACCACGTCCTCGTTTGCCTGAACGTTTACCACCCACTAGCGCATCGTCTACCTCAATCAGGCCACTAAGCTGATATAGGCTATCCCTGTGGGCCATGGCTTGGCGCAGTTTCTTGAGCATCAACCGGGCGGTTCGCCAATTGACCTCAATCAACTTGCTTAACCGCATGGCTGAAATGCCGCCCTTGTCTGAGCCGATGAAATAAATTCCCCAAAACCATTTCCGCAAAGGTAGATGGCTGCGATGAAAAAGAGTGCCTGCTTTGACGGATGTTTGGTGCTGGCAAGCACTGCACTGATGGAGCGAGCGCGTTTGGATAACGTGAGCATGGTCATGGCCACATTGGGGGCAAATAAACCCATTTGGCCACTTCAGTTCTTGGAGATAAATCAAGCAATCATGCTCTGTTTGAAAGTGTGACTGCCACTCGAAAAAGCTTATTTCTGCCATTTTCATGGGAACCCCCTATTAACAAACTGTTTATATCAACGGTATAGCAGAGGACTGAGTTAAATGCAGAGGCATGTAAGTCAATGGACTGTCGATATCCGTTACGCAAACTGTGTAAGTTAAAGCTCTTGTGCTTGTTCTACGTGTCTGAGCGGATCGAAGTACCGCAAAACCCTCTAGCCCTGTAACTCCACTTACAATTTCGTCAATACGCCCGGTCAGTTCCACGGTAACCAAAGCGCCTTGAACAGGTAACCCCTGATCATCTACGACGACTACTGTGACTTCAGCGCCTTCACGGATTCTGCCATTACGACGCTGTACGATGTATGACCCTGTCTGGATCGTCTGGATTCCAACCGTTTCGAAGGGGTCTTGCGGAGGATCAATTGGCTCTGGGTCTTGTGGAGGATCTACCGGTTCTGTGCCGCCAGCCAAGTCAAAAATGTAGACCGCTCCGGCTTGTTCACCGTTTGTTGGGTCGCCCTCTGCTGCCACTAGCACCGTATTGCCATCCACAGCGATAGTCCAGCCAAATCGTGAATCTAGTGTTGGGTCACTCGGCTGTAGCTCCGCAATCAAGCTACCCGTCCCGACATCAAATACATAAGCGCTTCCGACACTACCAACAACTAGGCGGCTATCATCCATCGCAACTCGAATACCAAACGATGTCGCTCCGGGAAGAGTGATCTTGTTGAGTTGTTGGCCGTTAATAGCATCGAACAAATAGACCGCACCAGCACCAGGGCCAGCTGCGTCATGTAAAGGAGCACCTGCCGCAATAACATTCCCTTCGATAGCCACACTCCAGCCAAAGTGATCTCCCGCCAAAGTATCAGTAGGCCTGATTTTAAAGGTTTCAATCCCGGTCGCTGTGTCGAATACGTAGATCGAACCAAAATCAATGCCATTGTTATCATCAAAGGGGGAAGAGCCAACTGCCACCGTATTTGTGGTAGCAACGGAATGGCCAAAATTATCCCCAAAGCCGGCATCACTAGCGAATACCTTCTGTCTATTCCCATTGCTAAAAATGTACATCGCACCACCGCCGTAGCGTGAACCAGCATCTAACTGCCCGGTGTCGCTTCTCGCTCCTGCTACCATAGTGGTGCCGTCACTCGATAAGTTCACCGAAAAACCGAAGGTGCTATATCCAATCGAAGCAAAGCCGGTCGGATCAGCATCTCGCACAAAGGGAGTCAGGGTGTTAATTTGCTGGTTGTTACGAAACACGGATGCCGCTCCTGCACGTGTGCCTGCGATTGGAGAGTTAGGAGCGCCCACGAGCATGTTGCCATTCTTTAGCGCGACAGACTCCCCGAAGTTATCTCTCGACACACCACGATCAAAAAGAAGCTTGTCAATAAATGCGCCTGATTGAGAATCGAAAACGTAAGCTGATCCTGAGTCATTCCCTCTGTCATCATCGAAGGGAGCACCTACCAACACAGTTCTTCCTTCAATTGCAACCGATTGACCAAACTGATCAAAAGATGCACCATCAGGAGCAGTGATTTTAATTGACTCCAACAGTAGCTCTTGAGCATTGGCATTGGCACATAGCCCTCCAACTACAGCAAGAACGCTAGCCATTTTAAAATGCGATTTCTTCATAATAAATTTTCTCTTATGATGATTGTCATGTTTGGTAGAACCTTCAACCCTAGTCAACTACTACAATAGATTCATCACAATTTGATAACAATTCGCAGTATAAGGATGGGGTTTAGCGGACGCTTACGATAAAGAAGCAGGAACGAAAATTTTGTCGCGATGAATGCTGAGTAATTACGCTTAATCTGGACAGCTACGCAGAATAATTCACAAAATATAAAAAGCCGCTTTAGACAGCGGCTTAATATTATTTTAATCTCTCCGGGTTGAATTCCCCGCAGCTTGCTCCGGGGTTTTTTATTAAATTTAGTTCGGGATTACCGGTGAACGGGGATTTGCAACACAAAAAGCGCGTCTATTGTCAGTCTTTCCAACACAACGTGCATTAGAGTCACATTCGCGATTTCGTCCTTTTCTATCTGTAAAGCCGCAACGCTGGCCAATTCCAACGATTTTAACAGGGTCCAACTCTACAACCGGGCGAATAATTACGCCACCCGATGAATTATTAATCACTCTTACCAAATTCCCTTGCTCATCAAGAAACAACCCGTTGCCAAGTCTTGTTAAAAGAACACCATTAACGCTTTCCATGTTATTTTCGGCTAATCGATCAGCCTCAAGTTTACGCTCTAGCTGTATCTTATGAACTCGAATCGATCCCATTATAGATTCCGCTGCATTTGTTGCCGATGTGCTATTTGGGTGATATCCATCACCTAAATGATTCATCCCGCCCCATGGATTAGCGCCGACCACTTCAACAGAATTTGTTAATACAGCTAAGCGATTTCTAAATGTATTGCTAATTTTATTGTATTGATGATTATCCGCTACCCAACTCAGCGAAAATGTTTGCTGGAACAAATTTAAATCAAGGCGCTCATATCTTGGGAAGCCAGATATAACAGGGGTGATTCCAAGTGACAGGGCATATCGCGCAAGCTCAATGACTCTATCTACCGAAGCATTGATATCATCTTCCGAGCAGGGAGGGTTTTCAAATTGTGACATATTAGATACACCTGAGTGAACACAATCACTCGGCACATCAATAATGACGTAATCTGCATTATATCCCAGCACATTTACAGGGTCATGAGTGTCTCGTATAGCAACACGATTTAAAGCATTTTCAAACTGAGTCCGGTAGCTCGGTAACGTTCCATTCGCAAATGTAGTGCTTCCTGCGCGCGCTTCATTTATTACCAGTTTTCCTGCTTGCACTAAGGCATCACCAAGACTTAAATAACTACCTGATTCAACGGTTGAACTTCCTAAAGATGTCGTGTTGAAGCCATTGATTTGAGTATTTCCATTAGCATAGGATGATCCAATAACAATGAGTGGTTTTTCATTGGTACTTTCCGCATAAGTAAGAGTTGAAAAACATGTTATTAAGAGGGAAAGCACGCCCTTCGAGAGGATAGCTGATTTTTTCACGATCTATATACTCCATATATTAAAAAAATTCTTATTACTGACGCTAGGCTTAACTTTATTGAGAGGCACAGGTTATTTACCCTTCGCTGGTGCATGGCAATAATCGTAACTGTGAGATATGGAAAAAATGATTTACAGCTGAATAATATTTTCCAGAACAATATCGTGTTTTACCGTACAACAAAAATATCACAAAGTGATCACGAGCTTTTATGTTGTGACAGGGTTACGGTAGGTTAACAACTTAAGGTTACTTGATTACCCATAAAGTTCAGCTATCTTCAGCAGCTTTTCAGGCATGGATGGAGTTCTCACCGACACATATACCCGTAGCGATTGGGATTTAGGTCTAATTGCACGCCCTATTTGCTCCATGGCTGCGTTGAAATTCCTTGCAATAGAGCGACTATTACGCGTCATTTCGCCTTGCGATGAAGCAAATAGGGCGTGCAATTAGACCTAAATCCCAAACGCCACGGGTATATAAAAACCTTGGAAGCATATATTCCAATTTGAAGCGGCGATTGAATCGGTAGCAAAATTCCGCCAAGTGACGCGGTAAATGTTTCGGATTGATGGCGTGATACACACTGCGGATTCAACAGGCAAGTACAACTCATATGAAGTCTGGGACAGGGACAAGCTGGGGGTGTCTATATTCCCTGTTACTTTCAGACATGCTTTCAAATTCGTGCCTTGATTGCGAACTTAGCATTATTATAACGCGACCCCATTGGGCGTCAGCAACAGGTGGTTCTCTGCGACAGCCGGAGCCCTCTTCATTTCAGAATCCGGGATGCCCGCAGTCCAACCTCGTCTGTATCCCGGTACCATTCGATCAGACGCAGCAATCCTTCTCTACATTCGCCAATGGCGAGGTGCGAAGCACCCGAACCTGTCCCAGGTCACCGCCCAGCGGATCAACAAAGCTGCCGTTGGGCTCGGGCAACAGCTCTACGGAGAGCATCGTCAACGCAGTCTCAGGGTCGAGGCCTGCGAGCGTCAGCGCGTCTTTGATCTCCTCGGCCGTCCAGTCGGCCCGCGCCTGCGGTGCGATCAGGGTGCTGCCGACCTGTTTTGCACGATAAGCCTGTTTCAGGCCGATTTGAACATTGCGCCAGCTTTCCGCGTCGGCCTGCATGATGCGGGCGTAAAGGACAAACCAAATC
>Ga0316203_1002346_pt1 | contig 9964 bp, 13 predicted proteins | sample 6monrhotite_MG_FD_204940 | JGI IMG/M metagenome (GOLD analysis project Ga0316203, IMG submission 204940) | Microbial mat bacterial communities from mineral coupon in-situ incubated in ocean water Damariscotta River, Maine, United States -... | ecosystem: Environmental > Aquatic > Marine > Coastal... | reverse complement strand
CTTTGCCACGTAACCTGACGGGAGACAGCTGATGTCACGCATCGGAAAACTGCCTGTCGAAATTCCGTCAGGCGTCGAAATCAACCTTTCCGGCCGCGATCTCGCGGTCAAAGGCCCCAAGGGTCAGCTGTCGCTGGTCCTCAATCCCGACGTCACGGTCTCGAAAGAGAGCGAGGGCGTCGTGGTCAAGCCGAACGACGATTCAAAGCGTTCGCGCGCCATGTGGGGCATGACCCGCGCACTGGTTGCCAATATGGTATCGGGTGTCACGGACGGATTTACAAAAACGCTGGAACTTGAAGGCGTTGGTTATCGTGCCCAAATGCAGGGATCCAGCTTGAAGCTGGCGCTCGGCTACAGTCACGACGTGATCTATGACGTGCCGCAGGGCATTCAGATCGCGACACCCAAACCCACCGAAATCACGGTGACGGGTGCCGACAAACAGCAAGTTGGCCAGGTTGCCGCGGAAATCCGCCGCTTCCGTGCTCCGGAGCCTTATAAAGGCAAGGGTGTGCGGTATGCCGGTGAATATATCCGCCGCAAAGAAGGCAAGAAGAAGTAGGACGCGCGACGATGAAATCGAATCGGGAAAAGACCCAACGCCGGGCCCTGCGCAATCGCGCACGGCTCCGCAAATTTGCCAATGGCCGCGCGCGCCTGTCTGTGTTTCGCTCTTCGAAGCATATCTATGCGCAGATCATTGATGACGTTAACGGTGTGACGCTTGCGTCGGCTTCCAGCAAGGAAGCTGAGACCAAGGGTACGGGTGCCAACGTCGCGGCAGCGGAAGCTGTCGGCAAGCGTATCGCAGAGCGCGCCAAAAAGGCGAAGGTGACAGATGTCGTCTTCGACCGTGGCGGTTACATCTATCACGGGCGTATCAAAGCGCTCGCAGACGCTGCCCGTGAGGGCGGCCTGAACTTTTAAGGGAGCGGCTCATGGCGCGTAATAACGAAGATCGCGGACGTGGACGCGGTCGCGGCCGGGACCGCGAGGAGCAAGGCGACGAACTTGTCGACAAGCTCGTCCATATCAACCGTGTTGCCAAAACCGTTAAGGGTGGCCGGAACTTCCAGTTCGCGGCGCTTGTGATTGTTGGCGATCAAAAAGGCCGTGTTGGCTTCGGTCAGGGCAAGGCCCGTGAAGTTCCCGAAGCCATTCGCAAGGCAACGGAAGAAGCCAAGAAGTCGATGATCCGGGTTCCGCTTCGTGAAGGCCGCACGCTGCACCACGATGCGTCCGGACGACATGGCGCTGGCAAGGTTCTGCTTCGTGCTGCACCTCCAGGAACCGGTGTTATTGCCGGTGGCCCGATGCGTGCGGTTCTCGAAACCCTGGGTGTTCAGGACGTGGTTGCCAAGTCAAACGGCAGCTCGAACCCTTACAACATGATCCGGGCAACATTTGACGCGCTTAAAAACCAGCGCAGCCCGCGTTCGGTTGCATCCAAGCGTGGCCTCAAAGTTGGTGATGTCGTCGCCCGTCGTAATGATGGTGCATCGGCTCCCGAAGCGCTTGAGGCGTAGGAGGCGATTATGGCTGCCAAGAAAAAAACCACCTTGCGTGTGCGCCAAACCGGAAGTCCGATCCGGCGCCCCAAGGATCAACGTCAGACGCTCGTCGGCCTCGGCCTTGGCCGTATCGGCCGCGTGCGTGAACTGGAAGATACACCGTCGGTGCGTGGCATGATCGCCAAAGTCGCCCACATGGTGGAAATCGTCGAAGAGAAGGCGTAGAGCGCCTGGCTCTTTGAAGGAGAACGATATGCGTCTCAATGAATTGCGCGATAAAGACGGCGCCAACAAAAAGAAAATCCGCGTCGGTCGCGGTATCGGTTCCGGCAAGGGCAAGACCGGTGGTCGCGGCGTGAAGGGGCAGAAGTCCCGTTCCGGTGTTGCCATCAAGGGTTTTGAGGGCGGCCAGATGCCGATCCACATGCGTTTGCCCAAGCGTGGCTTCAACAAGCCGAACCGTGCCAAGTTTGCTGAAATCAACATTGGTGGCCTGCAAAAGGCGATTGATGCCAAGCAGATCGACGCAAAAAAAGCGATTGATGAAGCTGTTCTGGTTGAGGCGGGCGTTGTCCGTCGCAAAACAGATGGCATTCGCCTCCTTGCGAAAGGCGCTTTGAAGGCCAAAGTACAGATCACCGTTGCCGGTGCGTCGAAGGCTGCGGTCGAAGCGGTGGAAAAAGCTGGCGGATCGGTGACGATCATCGCTCCAACCCCGGCTCCTGAAGCTAAAGAGTAAGCGGCGCGTATTGACCCACGCCGATTTGACAAGGAGTCGCCATGGCCTCCGCCGCTGAACAGCTCGCTGCGAACATCAATTTCTCGTCCTTTGCCCGCGCAAAGGAGCTGCAGAAACGTATCCTGTTCACGCTCGGTGTGCTCGTTGCCTACCGCGTTGGGACATATATTCCGGTGCCGGGCATTGATCCGGTCCAGTATGCAGCGATTTTCAGCCAGCAATCCGGAATTCTGGACGTGTTCAACGTCTTTTCCGGTGGTGCTGTGGAGCGTATGGCGATCTTTGCCCTGAATGTGATGCCGTACATTTCGGCATCAATCATCATGCAATTGATGACGGCAACAGTTCCCAAGCTTGAAAAGCTGAAAAAAGATGGCGGCGAAGCCGGTCGCAAACAGATCAACCAGTATTCGCGTTATCTGACCGTCCTGCTGGCTGCGGCCCAGGGATTGGCGATCGCGATGGGTATGGCGCGTCCCGACGTTTCAACCGGCGCGACGATTGCGCTTGATCCGGGTCTGTTCTTCATCGTCACAACGGTCACGACCTTTGTCGGCGGTACGATGCTGCTGCTGTGGATGGGTGAGCAGATCACCGCCCGCGGCGTCGGTAATGGTGTCTCGCTGATTATCTTCGCCGGAATTATTGCTGAAATGCCGCGTGTTCTGTTCGCGACGCTGGAGCAGGGCCGTATTGGCGCGCTGAACCCGGCTGTTGTCGTGGGCATGATTATTGGTGTTCTCGCCATTCTGGTTTTTGTCGTGTTCATTGAGCGTTCGCAGCGGCGACTGCTGGTTCAATACCCCAAGCGACAGCAAGGCTCACGCATGGTCGGAGGCGAAACCTCCTTCCTGCCGCTCAAGCTGAACACTGCGGGTGTGATCCCGCCGATTTTTGCCTCATCACTTCTGTTGCTGCCAGCAACGGCTGCGGGCTTCATGTCGCAATCAGGCCCGCCCTGGATGCTGACCGTCACGGCGTTGCTGGGACCGGGCCAACCGCTCTTCCTGTTCCTTTATGCTGCGATGATTATCTTCTTCGCCTTCTTCTACACGTCCATCGTGTTCAATCCGGAAGATACGGCTGACAATCTTCGTAAATATGGCGGCTTCCTGCCGGGTATCCGTCCGGGCAAGCGCACAGCCGAATATCTCGATTATGTCCTGTCGCGCCTGACCGTCGTGGGTGCCATCTATCTGACGATTGTCTGTCTGATTCCCGAGATCATGCGTGGCCAGACCGGTGCTTCATTTGCACTGGGTGGTACGTCGATCCTGATTGTTGTGTCCGTGACCATGGATACAGTGTCACAGATCCAGTCACATCTTCTGGCGCACCAGTATGAGGGTCTCATCAAGAAGACCAAGCTGCGGGGCAAGCGTCGATGAATCTGGTTCTGTTCGGACCGCCCGGCTGTGGCAAAGGCACGCAAGCCAAGCGCATTGTAGACGCGCGGGGCTGGGTCCAGCTGTCCACAGGTGACATGCTGCGCGCTGCCATTGCGTCGGGATCCCAACTGGGCCAACGCGTTGATGGCATCATGGCGAGCGGCGCATTGGTATCCGATGACATTGTGATCGAGTTGATCGCAGAACGCCTCGACGAAGCCCAGGCGGCTGGCGGCGCGATCTTTGATGGCTTTCCGCGCACGCTGGCTCAGGCCAAGGCGCTGGACACACTTTTGGAGAGCCGCGATCTCAAGGTTGATTCTGTCATCCGCCTGATCGTGGACAATGATGAACTGGTTGACCGCATGGCCAAACGATCGGCTGAGCAGGGTCGTGCAGATGATACGGTGGAAGCGTTTAAAACGCGCCTCGCCGTTTATGAAGAACAGACGGCACCTTTGATCCCTTACTACAAGGACAAAGGGGTCTTGAATGACGTGGATGGCATGGGTTCGATGGACGACGTAAGTGCGTTGATCGCAGACGTGCTGGACAAGGGATGAATAATCGCGCTTGACCCCGTTGACGGGGCTAGGCTCGACACTATAGATAGCGCCCTTCGCGAAACGGGCGACGAGTGGTCAATCTCTTTACGAAAAGAGGATGGGCACACATCGTCCGTATCAGGCGCGACCAATGTTAGGAGAATACCGTGGCTCGTATTGCCGGCGTCAACATACCGACGAATAAACGTGTTGAGATAGCGCTTAGCTATATCCACGGAATTGGCCCGTCAAAGGCCAAGGAAATCTGTGGCAAGGTTGGTCTCGCGAGCGAACGCCGCGTTCAGGACCTGACCGATGCTGAAGTGTTGCAGATCCGCGAAGTGATTGACCGCGACTATATGGTTGAGGGTGATCTTCGTCGTGAAGTGGCCGTGAACATCAAGCGTTTGATGGATCTCGGCAACTATCGTGGTCTGCGTCACCGTCGTGGTTTGCCGGTGCGCGGTCAGCGCACTCACACCAATGCGCGCACGCGCAAAGGTCCGGCCAAGCCTATCGCTGGCAAGAAGAAGTAGGGCGGGAGTAGTCTTATGGCTAAAGAGCCAACACGCATCCGTCGTAAAGAGCGGAAAAACATTATCTCTGGCGTCGCGCATGTGAACGCCACGTTCAACAATACGATGATCACGATTGCGGATGCCCAGGGCAACGCGATTTCCTGGTCATCAGCAGGTGCCAACGGTTTCAAGGGATCACGCAAGTCGACCCCTTATGCGGCGCAGATTGCCGCTGAAGAAGCGGGCAAGAAAGCGATGGAACACGGCATGAAAACGTTGGCTGTCAACGTTTCCGGTCCGGGTTCAGGTCGCGAATCAGCGCTTCGCGCCCTGCAGGCTGTTGGATTTACCATCACGACCATTCGTGACGTCACGCCCATTCCGCACAATGGCTGTCGTCCACCGAAGCGCCGCCGCGTCTAAACCGGCAGCGTTTCAAAACTGAATATGTAGCGCGCGACCGGAACCGGTTCCGATGACAGCGCGGCAGAGAGGGGCAAGACCCGTGATTGAGAAGAACTGGCAAGAACTCATCCGTCCGATGAAGCCGGAAGTGAAACCCGGTCACAATCCTGAGCAGCACGCGTCGATTATCGCGGAGCCTCTGGAGCGTGGCTTTGGGATGACGTTGGGCAATGCCCTGCGCCGCGTGCTTCTGTCATCTCTGCAAGGCGCGGCGGTGACCGCACTCCAGATTGACGGCGTGCTGCACGAATTTTCGTCGATCCCGGGTGTCCGTGAAGATGTCACCGACATCGTTCTGAACATCAAGCAAATCGCCCTGCGTATGCATGGCGAAGGCCCCAAGCGCGTCATTCTGCGCAAGACCGGCCCAGGCGTTGTGACGGCAGGCGATATTGAAGAAACGGCAGACGTTGAAGTCGTCAACAAGAAGCATGTGATCTGTACCCTCGATGAGGGCGCTGAAATCCGCTTCACCCTGACGGTCAATGTCGGCCAGGGCTATGTCCCGGCTGACCGCAATCGTCCGGAAGATGCCCCGATCGGCTATATCGGCATTGATGCGCTTTACAGCCCGGTCAAACGCGTGGCCTACCGTGTGGAAAACACACGTGAAGGTCAGGTGCTCGACTATGACAAGCTGATCCTCGACATCGAGACAGACGGTACGGTCACTCCGGAAGATTCGGTCGCCTATGCGGCGCGCATCCTTCAGGACCAGTTCCAGATATTCATCAACTTTGAAGAGGCCGTTGAACAGCGTCCGGCAGAAGACGACCGCCCTGAGCTCGATTTCAACCCGGCGCTCCTGAAAAAGGTCGACGAACTGGAATTGTCAGTGCGTTCGGCCAACTGCCTGAAGAACGACAATATCGTCTATATCGGCGACCTGATTCAGAAATCCGAAGCCGAAATGCTGCGGACCCCGAATTTCGGTCGCAAATCACTCAATGAGATCAAGGAAGTCCTCGCTCAGATGGGCCTCCACCTCGGTATGGAAGCGCCAAACTGGCCGCCAGAGAATATCGAAGATCTCGCAAAACGGTTCGACGAGCACGCTTGAGCCATCTGGCCAAGCACCGCTCAAAGGAGACTACGCCATGCGTCACGGCATCGCCCATCGTAAACTCGGTCGCACAACCACGCACCGCAACGCCATGTTCGCAAACATGGCCGCGTCGCTGATCGAGCACGAACAAATCGTCACGACCTTGCCGAAAGCCAAGGAAATGAAGCCCTTCATGGACAAGCTCATTACGCTTGCCAAACGCGGCGACCTTCACGCGCGTCGTCAGGCCATTTCCAAGGTCCGCGACACCACGCAGGTCGGCAAGCTGTTTGAGACACTGGGCCCACGTTATGCAGAGCGCCCCGGTGGTTACACCCGCGTTCTCAAGGCCGGTTTCCGTCATGGTGACAATGCGCCAATGGCTGTGATTGAGCTGGTGGATCGTGACCCTGAAGCACGCGGCGCTGGCGATCGTGCCCGCGAAGCCGAGTTCGAGGCTACGGACGAGTAAGACTCTCGTCATCATGTGTTCATGAGAAAGGCGGCTTGCTTGCGCAATGCCGCCTTTTTCTTATCTGATGATGCGTAATGCGAACAAACAAGGATGCCGCCATGACCCGATTTATTTTTCTTGCTGCTTCGCTGCTCTCACTGGGCCTCGCCACGGCCTGCCAGGCCCAGGAGGTCGATGATGCCGTTCTGACGTCGTCGACGGGCGTCAGCGATACACTGGCCGAGCCGAGCTTCCGGACAATTCCGGAAACGCAAGGCCAGATGCAATTATCCTTTGCGCCGATTGTCCGCGAAGCGGCGCCAGCCGTCGTCAATGTGTTTTCATCGCGTACCGTCCAGCGCCCGGCCATGGATCCCTTTTTTGAGCGCTTTTTTGGCCGCCAGGGTCCACGCTCCCAAACCCAGAGCTCACTGGGTTCAGGCGTAATCATCGATCCGTCGGGTGTGATCGTCACCAACAATCATGTCGTGCAGGGCGCGACCGAGTTGCGCGTTGTCCTCAATGACCGCCGAGAATTTGACGCTGAAATCTTGTTGGCTGATGAGCGCACCGATCTGGCCGTGCTGCGGATCAATCCAGAGGAGCCCTTGCCCGCACTGCCATTTGCCCAAGCCGGCGCGGCGGAAATCGGCGATCTGGTGCTCGCCATCGGTAACCCGTTTGGCGTCGGCCAGACCGTGACATCAGGCATTGTCTCGGCGCTCGCCCGCACCGAAGTGGGTGTCTCTGACTTTGCCTTCTTCATTCAGACCGATGCGGCGATCAATCCGGGTAATTCCGGCGGCGCTCTGGTGAATATGGATGGCGCGCTGATCGGCGTGAATTCGGCAATCTATTCGCGCTCAGGCGGGTCAAACGGCATTGGGTTCGCCATTCCGATTGAGATGGTGCGCCGTATCGTTGATGCCGCCCTGACCGAGGGCGAACTGATCCAGCCCTGGCTGGGTGCGCGCCTGCAAACCGTCACAGGCGATATCGCGGCATCTCTGGACCTTGACCGCCCACGCGGCGCGTTGATCTCCGATATTTATCCAGGTGCCGCCGCTGACGAGGCCGGATTGCGCCGCGGTGACATTGTACTGGCGATTGATGGTGTCGATATCAATGACGAGCCCGGCGCGCGCTTTCGCTATGCCACACGCGCTGTGGGCGATAATGCGGATTTCACCGTGCTGCGTGATGGATCGGAGCGCAGGCTTTCGGTCCCGGTTGGAATGGCGCCGGAAAGCCCGTCACCGTCGCGCCAGATCATAGATGGCCGCAATCCGCTGGCGGGCGCGGAAGTGGCGAATCTCTCGCCTGCGTTTAACGAGGAGATCGGCTTTGATCCCTTCGCGCGCGGCGTGATCGTATTGTCGGTCCAGCGTGGCTCGGCGGCGGATTATTTCGGCTTCCGTCCCGGCGACCGTGTTCTGGAGCTTCAAAATGCGCCTATCGACAGCGTAGATGATCTGACCAACACGGTGTTTGACGCCGACGACATGAAGGACTGGCCTATCGCGATTGAACGTCGCGGCCAACGGATGGAGCGGACATTGCAGCTTTAGGCGCTACGATCTTCCTTCAACGTCACGAAAGCCCAGACATGGCCGAACGGGTCGCGAATTTTGGCATTGCGGCCATAAAACTCGTCTGACGGATCGCGCACCGATATCGCGCCGGCCTTGATGGCGCGGTCAAACCAGGCATCGGTATCGTCAACCGTCAGATTGATGGTGAATGTTGTGCGCCCATCCAGCGTATCGGGCGCGACATTGCCGATTTGCGCTTCCATGTCAGGGAATTCATCGGCCAGCATAACCACACCGCCATTGATCTTCAGCGTCGCGTGACCGAGCTTGCCCTCCCACTCATAGCGCTCGAGCTCTTCTGCCGCGAATGCGGTTTTGTAGAATTCAATCGCGGCGCTTCCACCACGCACACTCAAGTAAGGGGCAACAGCGTCCATCATGTCAGGTCTCCTCTTCGCGGTCTGTGCGAATACCCTTAAGCTACACAAATGAGCAATCTGTTTGAAGCCGCCGGTCTGGATGATGGTGCGCCGCGTCCGCTGGCCGACCGTCTTCGCCCCAAAACCCTCGATGAGGTCGTGGGGCAGGACCATTTGCTGAAAGGTGAGGGGCCGATTGCCCGCATGCGCGCACAGGGGCGTATGGCTTCGATGATATTGTGGGGGCCGCCCGGCGTTGGGAAAACCACGATTGCGCGGTTGTTGGCGACGGATTCCGGTCTGGAATTCGAACCCATCTCTGCGGTTTTCTCCGGCGTGGCGGATTTGAAGAAGGTCTTTGAACGCGCGCGCGCCCGCCGCGAGGGCGGACGCGGGACATTGCTGTTCGTTGACGAGATCCATCGCTTCAACCGCGCCCAGCAGGACGGCTTTCTGCCTGTGGTCGAGGAAGGTGTGATCACGTTGGTTGGCGCGACGACAGAAAACCCCAGTTTTGAACTCAATGCGGCGCTGCTCTCGCGCGCTCAGGTGCTGGTCCTCAAACGTCTCGATGAAATGGCCCTGGAACAGCTTCTAAGCCGCGCAGAGGCCGAAACCGGCAAATCCCTGCCGGTGACACCACAGGCACGTGACGGGCTCACAGCGATGGCTGACGGCGATGGGCGATATCTACTCAATCTGGCCGAAGAATTATTCACGCTGGATCGTGATACGCCGATGGAGATGGCCGAAATCGGCGATATCCTGCAACGCCGGGCCCCGGTCTACGACAAGGATCGCGAGGAGCATTACAACATCATTTCCGCGCTGCACAAATCGGTGCGTGGCTCGGACCCCGATGCGGCGCTATACTGGCTGGCGCGCATGCTCGATGGCGGAGAAGACCCGCTCTATGTCGTGCGCCGGATCGTCCGCATGGCCAGCGAGGATATTGGTCTGGCCGACAGTACCGCCATTCATGCCGCACTAGCGGCCAAGGAGACATACGATTTTCTGGGCAGCCCGGAAGGTGAGCTCGCGATAGCCCAAGCGGTCGTCCACATGGCCTGCGCGCCCAAATCAAACGCGGTATATACCGCCTTCAAGAAGGCCCGCCGCACGGCGCGCGAAACGGGCTCGCTGATGCCGCCCAAACATATCCTGAACGCCCCGACCCAGTTGATGAAGGATGAGGGCTATGGCTCGGGCTATGAATATGACCACGACGCAGAAGAGGGTGTGTCGGGGCAGGACTATTTCCCTGACGAAATGAGGGAGCGCCCGGTCTTTTACGAGCCGCGCGATGTCGGACGTGAAGCCGCGATCAAGGAGCGTCTGGAGCGCT
>Ga0316203_1002342_pt1 | contig 9970 bp, 9 predicted proteins | sample 6monrhotite_MG_FD_204940 | JGI IMG/M metagenome (GOLD analysis project Ga0316203, IMG submission 204940) | Microbial mat bacterial communities from mineral coupon in-situ incubated in ocean water Damariscotta River, Maine, United States -... | ecosystem: Environmental > Aquatic > Marine > Coastal... | reverse complement strand
TCCACAACGAGACACTTTGGCTTCGGCTTCCATAGTCGGTCATTCAATAGCCCATAAGAAAAAACCATTCAAAATGGTTATCAATAAATTTTTACCCCTCGCTGCTGCTATTGCGACCGTGGCATTAATTTTTCCACTAATTGTTGATAAAATTGATACTAGTAAAGTACAACTAACTGAGGCGCTTGACACAAAACTGTCAGGCCAAGAGATACAACTTGCGAATGCATCAGTCATGACAATTATAATGACCTTTGAGAATAAACAATCTCAATTATGTCGTGAATATGTCATTCGTGAAGATATCAACATATCCAACTCTAAACAGGTAATCTCTTGTAAAATAGATCAGCAGTGGCAACAAGTAATTGCAGCGGAATATACCGTTGTTAACTCAGATGGGTTTCAGCCAGCCAGTAGTAATAGCTCACCGGAAATTGAGTCCTGGCTAGATGTTCATATGGATGGTGAAGTCTATTCACTCGAACAAGAGGAAACCCTCATTAAGGGTCTTGACAAGTTAACTTCTCAAAATTAAAAAAAGATTAATAGGACAGTCATTTCTTAACCACGATAAATCGATTAATAGGACAGTCATTTCTTAACCAAACTATACATCACCTTAACTTTTAGATGCTATATTCGTATCATTACCTGATTGATTTGCATTGATGTTAAGAGATTGCCCTGGCATCCTTTAAATAGACGTGATGTCTAGACATTAATATCCCTAGCACTAGAGTCACTTAGCATTCTCAATTGTTCTTAAATTATTAAAACTAGATTTTTTAAGGTAAAAAGCTAGCCAAAGCCATACTGACGACCCTTTCCCTGCCCCGATAACCACTTTCTACCTACTCTAGTGGCGAATGCTTTGACGCGCTCAGTTGAGCCAACAGCAAGACAATACCGCATTCCAAATTGATTCTGCGACTGCAGCCAGCTGCTTTCACTGAGCGCTAATCTGCTTAGTATCGGTGCCAGATGGTTTGGAATAGACCCTCGCTTATTAAGATGCTCTGCTCGTCCTGTCCAATCAACCAGTGCGAGGTAATTATCTAGGTCAAGAGGAATGCCGTCCCCATCATTTGCCTGACCAATCATCGGCAATAACCATTCAGCATGCGTTGTGTTGCCTTTTGCCTGCTTGATTAGCCCCTTTATACGCGCCTGTATGGAGGTATAGTCTGATTGTTCTGGCGTGCTCGCCATCTTGGCTCTGATTGGATTTAAGTCTACATAGGCCATACAGGACATCAATGCAGCCTCGTCTAGTAAGGCCTGAGACTTAAATCGCCCTTCCCAGAAGTGACCAGTACACTGCTCTTCAGCATTGGCCCGTCTCGAAATATATTCATTGAGACATTTCATAAACCAACTCAGGCTACACAGGTAACTACCCATTGTCTTCGGTGCTCATAATTCTTGCCACTGAATTCATCCGTACCACAGAGAAAGGCGCGGCGTACACAGCGACCAATACAGTGATAATAGGGTGTATCTTCTACTGAGACTAAGCGACTTCTTGGTTGGGTCATGTTTCCTCCTTGAAACAAATCCTTTGGTAGCTTATTAATAGAGTAACAAAGTAGATGCTCTGTGCAAGAGGTTGGGTAGGGTATGCCTGTCCTATTTATTTTATGCCTGTCCTATTTATTTTCAATACTGAAAATTGAAAATTTCCACCTGATTTAACTCGCTCCATACCGAATACATGGGTAATGCTTTCGGTAAAAAAGGATTTCTGACAGTTAACTTGTCAATACCGTTGACAGTATCCAACAAACTATTATCATACCGTTCCTGACTGATAATAGATCAATTATTAAATACATAAGATATGAAACTGCACCATAATATTTGGAAGTTAGCCATCGTAAAGGCATCTAAATGGCTAATGCTTATTATGCCCATCATCTGGCTATTTTATGAAGATAATGGCCTGACCATTACTGATTTATTCCTGATACAAAGTATTTACTCCCTAACTATTGCATTAATTGAAATTCCCTCTGGCTATGTGGCAGATATTTTAGGACGTAAACTCGCCATTATTCTTGGGACATTTTTTGCTGTAGTGGGCATGAGTATCTATTCAATGTCATCTGACTTTGAGTGGTTCCTGATTGCTGCACTTTCATTGGGTATTGGACAAAGTTTCATTTCAGGATCTGACACGGCCCTTATGTATGATTCTTTATTAGAGTTAGGGAGAGAGAATGAGTTTGTAAAACTGGAAGGTCGGATTGTTGCAGTAGGCAATATATCAGAAGCTCTGGCCTTCATTATAGGGGGGCTTTTGGCTGAAATCAGCTTGAGAACACCTTTCTATGCTCAGGTTATTGTTGCCTTAATTGGATTTCTTACCGCCTTGACGATAGTAGAGCCTAGTGTTCATAAACCAATAAAAAATAATACCCGTACAGTAGCGAGGAAAGCATCTTTTGATGAGATAAAAAACATTATTCACTATTCGTTAGTTAAGCATATTGTTCTCAGGCACTATATAATCTTTTCAGCAGTTATTGGTACTGCAACCCTGGCCATGGCTTGGTTCAGCCAGCCCTTGTTTATGTCAGTAGGAATTGTCAGTGCCTTTCACTTTGGACTTATTGGCGCTGCTCTCAATACTGTCGTTGCGATTGTATCCTTCTATGCTCATAAAGTTGAGACCATTATTGATACTGGTATTCTTCTGGTTGCAATTTTGTTATTTATAAGTGGTTGTTATTTATTACTCGGTATTAAGAATATGCCGTGGACATTGGCGATACTGGTTATCTTTTATTTAATTCGTGGTGTTGCGACACCCGTATTAAGGGATTATGTCAATCGATACACGCCCTCCTCCATGCGTGCCACTGTGATGTCGATTCGAAGCTTTATTACTCGGGTTATTTTTGCCGTGCTTTCACCATTCCTAGGAGCTATTGCTGAGGCATACAGTGTGCAACAGGCATTATTTTTTGCAGGATTCATATTCTTTTTCTGCTGCCTATGGAGCATCATCTTCCTGCTCACATTCAAGAGTGACAACATACCTAGCCCTGAACCTGTTGGTAATTGAATGGCAATGTCGGCCTAAGTTGAACCATTCTAATATTTTGTTATTCTGAATTGAAATTACTTAGGTATATGTTTCATGGAAGAAACAAATTCTTTGGTAGCTTATTAAAGAGTAACAAAGTAGATGCTCTAAGCAAGAGTTTGGGTAAGGTATGCCTGTCCTATTTATTACGTTGAAAGGTTTTCTCAGAACCAACAGAGTTATACAGAGCGTTGAGGTAATTTGGTGATATATGCATTTTTTGTTATAGTTGGCTGTAATGCAGACAAGTAGACGGTCTGTTTACATGTTCATAATTGGCAAAGTATTTAGGGTATGAAAATGAATTGGCATGAGAAGAAGAAAGCTTTAGTAAAAGGAATTGTTTCGATACTTTTGTTGAGTTTGACCTCAATTTCAGTCCAGGCAAAGTCCAAACCAAGCCTCGTAGAGACTGAGGCTTATATAGAGGGATTTGTGAGCAAGTATACACGTTGCGTAGGTTCAGAAGAACATGTTAGCAGTATTTCAGTTAAAGATGGCAAGATTGATTACACAAGAAAGGTGTACCTGAGCCCCGAGCAATATTTCATCAGTAAAGCACAAATTTCGATACTTGATGTTGGAGAACTGGAGATTTTCAAAGATCCCGACAGTACTTGTAGTTCGACATTTTTGAGCTGTTCTGGTCGGGTCAACTGTGTCAAGGAACAAAGGTTGAAAGGTGCTGGTTTACCCACTGAAGAGCGCAGTGACACAACTAATTTTCTGGCTATTGATACCAGCGCTGACCTCGAAACCTTACAAAAACTTGTACGGGCTTTGAAGCACTACAATGGACTCCATGGTGGTGTTTTGACTGAAGGATTTGATGAAGACAAGTTCTAGCTAGGAGCAGAAACTTAACACAACTTTTTGCACTGCAATCTAAGAAAGTCAAAAAACCGGCGCCCTCTATGACTCGATTGCACATATATTCAGTCTGATTCGCAATTCATATATAACAATAACACTACAAGTTGGAGGTATTTATGATTTTCCGGTCGTTAACCCTCATAGTAATTATTGCATTTACTAATGCAACTTTCGCGAAAGAAATTCATAGAAAAAAATAAAAATGCGAGAAAATGAACACTTCTCATCATGATTACTATGAACGAGAAAAACTAAAAGAAGCGTATAGAGAATGTAAGAATGACAGCAATCTTGAATTTGAAATTACAGGAGAAGATATTCAATATAATTTAGATGAATGTTATGAAGCCGCAAAAGCATATATCAACTAAGTTATTCCTATATTATTCTGACAATCAATAAAAAAGATAAGTCATAAACTAAAAGAGATAATATAGAAACATAACAGAAAGGCTGCAGACGAATGTACTCTGGAATTTGGCAATTTGGTAACCTGTAAGTACTGGTGTCGGAGATTAATTAACAGGGTATTAAGAAAAAATTGCTTTCTAAGAAGGAAGATAGAACTATGAAATATATTAAGACAATTGTTATCGTTGCTATGCTTTTAACACCTTCTCATGCCTTATCAGAGAAACCCTCCTTTGAAGCAACGAGAGACTGGATTTTATCTAAGTACAATAAATACTCGACTCCTTGGTTTACTCCAGATAAAAAAACAGTCGCAAATACTAACGAAGGTGTAGCAGGAGGTATAACTCCACCGAAACTAACCATAACCGAGTGCAAAATATACACCCTTATTCCTATTGTTCGTAATCTTCAAGGCCCTGTTTATGGTGATTCTTCAGAGAAAAATTTTGTCAAATATCATGTATATGACAATTTCAAATTAAAAGACTTTTCTATACTACAGGTAACTAAACAAGGGGAATACTCAGGTGACTGGCCTAATTTAGAACTTTCTTTTGAGACTGCGGGCACTGACATTTATCATGATTCCAGGCGTGTACGAAAGACAACTAGTTCTGAATATAAAATGCGCATTTTTTTTAATTACAACTATAGTGAAAACAATCTTTTCGATAGATTAGAAAATGCTTTTGATCGTTTAAAAGAACTTGCTGGAAAAAACCCCAGATGCATTGGCCCTAAGGAAACCTTTTAAAACGTTCCATAGCGTTCCATAGGACACCCATATCTTAATCGTAATATTGAACCACTCTAATATTTTGTTATGCTGAATTGAAATTACTTAGATATATGTTTCATGGAGGAAGCAAGTCCTTTGCTTGCTTATTAATTGAGTAACAAAGTAGGTGCTCTAAGCAAGAGGTTAGGTAGGGTATGCCTGTCCTATTTATTATTAAATGAGACAGTTAAAACATTTACCGAAGTCATAGGTGGTTCCACTGATTGTATCTCTCTGAAAATCAAAACACCTTGTCTAATTCAGTTACCCACAGAAGTAATACAAGTGATTTTTAGGAACCTGATTTCCAATGCGATTGCTTATAGTGAAAATAAGTCTGCAAGAATCACACTCAATGGGAAAACTGTGACTGTTACAAATACACTAAACAGCATCAATGGAGAAAAAACAGTAGGTTTTGGCGTGGGTCTTACAATCGTGAACCGACTGTGCGAAAAATTTAATATTTCAATCGACGCTAAATCAAACGATTTTGAGGCAGTCATCGTACTAGACTTTGCCGAGCTGTTACCCTAGTAGGTTTCCTAGAACTGACGCAAAACTGAAATTTAAGTTTTACATTTATAGTCATTAGTATCCCGAGCTCTAGAGTCCCTTAGCATTCTCAATTGTTCTTTAATTATGAAAGTGCTCAGTGCAAGAGGTTGGCTAATGTATGCCTGTCCTACTTACTTATCCGACTCATAATCGATGGGCTAGTCGGCAGCCCTTCTGTACGTAATTGTAAAAGTCTGGAAGGGCGACCATCATCTCCCTAGATAATCATTTGAATATAAAATCCAACAAACTAAATTGAAAATCTCCAAAAGTTTTGGTGTATTGTGTAAATGCTCATCCCTGAACGATGGATTCCTTGGAGTTAACTTGTCAATACTTGACGTTTTTATGTGCTACATGGCTATTCTTTGATATCACAAGTCTTTAGTTTAATACTTAAAGGCCTAAAGATTCCCTCACTCAATACTGCAGCATAAAATAAAACAACTAAATTAACCGCAGATGCTCTTAAAAACACAAAGTTATCATAAGTATCAATATTACCAAGTATTGCAATAGAGCCAATGATTAACCCAATTAATGCTCCACCATATAAAAATTTAACCTGACTACTGTATACCTCTCCAAGATATTTAGCTTGTGTTCCTCCTACCATTTCTTCTGTAAACAAGTACTTAAGTCCAGATAATGACTTAAACATTCCGCTTGTTCCAAAGGTTATGATCGTCGCAGCATATAAGAATAGAATTAAATATAAGCCTGAAGCTATATCCATGTAATTTTTTACATTAGCTCCTAGAATAATTAACATCCCAACAGCTCCAGATATCATTAACAATGCAATTAAGTTTTTCATAATCATTTTCCTCGTCCAATTAACTTCAATTTCTGTAGAAGTTGCTCTCAATGCTTGAGGAGATACGTTAAAAACAGATGCAATAGCAAGTGTTGATTCAGCAGATGCTTTACCATCAGCTTCTATACGTTGAATTGTTCTTACTGATAAATCAGTAGCTTTAGCGAGTACCTCTTGTGACCAGCCTTTTTCACTACGTAACATTTTTAATTTATTTGTTGAAAGAAACAAATCGCTCTCCTTTAAGAGTTTGAAAACAACGAGGCGAATTATGTTCCTCTTTATTTTTATATCTAGTTATATCTAACGACATTTTAACGACACAACATGACAAATCAATAAAATCATCAGGTTAAGATGTTAATGACTAGCACTAATAATATGCAGCAGCCATCTCTTGAGACAACACGGATGCATATTGACGCTCATCGCTGGATATTATTGATATGATGTGTGTAGTCACATTAAGCCTTTGGATCTCCCTTATCTGTACCAGCCAACTGCCAACCCATTTTCAACCTCCATGCCTACACCAACGGCCTTTAATTCTCCATCAATGAACCATGACACCTCGAAAATATCTCCAATTTTCTCTATAACAAGATCATATTCATCTGAAAAATCACCATTCTCATAGAAGTAACGGACACGGTAACTTCCCGCATAGCCCTCTTTAGGTCCACCTGTTGCTATTCCTGGCCCACGGTACTTATTTCCGTACATCCACCTTGCATTTAGAGTGCCTGGAGCAGAACTTTTAGTATAAAGAACAAAGCCAACCTTTGACATGTCAGGCTGTTCTGAGGCAAGAGTAATGCTTGAGCAAGTTGTTGTAAGGAACAGGCATATTAATAATATTGCGCTGTGAAATAACCTAATCATCTTTTTCACCTATTTTTAATTTAGTGCACTAAAACGTGCAGACAAACTAACTCCTGACTCCCAAAAAATCCAGCGCGCCAACTTCCTAAAACTGCCACTACCTCTCCCACTGGCTATCAAAGGGCTACTGACAAGTTAACTTGTCAATAGCTCCTTGAACTAAGGGTATCTGTGAGTTAATTTGTCAATACCTAAGTAAAGCATTTCCTTAAGTATGCTACATTTAAACAGCAACATTGATAAGCCATAGCTTTAAGCAAGTATCGATTTGAGATAATTAATAGAATTCATCGGGATTAATAATCAGAATGCACTACTATCGCGTTACAATCGCCTATAAAGGCACACACTATTTTGGTTGGCAGGCACAATCCAAAGATACTTTGGATGAACAGAAGCCAACGATTGAAGGTACAATTTTAAAGTGTCTGAAGAAAATGACAAACTATCAACCCTGTACTATTTCAGTCGCTAGCCGCACAGATGGAGGTGTTCATGCTCAAGGTCAAATCACAAAAATAACTATTCCTTTAGCAATTAGTCCAGAGCATCTATTATTGGGGCTCAACTCTGTTTTGCCGTTCGATATCCGAATTCGCAACTGCGAGCCTTCAACAAAAGACTATCAACCCAATAAAAGCAGTATTAGTAAGGAATACCATTATTACTTCAATACCGCACCAGTTGATAATGTAGCCAGTTGTGATATTGCTCAGCACCTACCAATCAACATCAATGATCCTGATGTTCTGGCTTTGCTGCACTCAGCCTGTCAGTTATTTATTGGCCAGCATGATTTTTATAATTTCAGTAGCCGCGATAAACACATAAGCACAACCTACAGACAGATTTCTTACTGTGATATCCATCAAGCCAATTTTTTACCATTAGCTGACAACATGTATTACCTTAAAGTTATTGGAAATGGCTTTCTAAAACACATGATACGCTATCTGATGGGTGCTTTAATGGAATTGGTCGAGGGGCGAATTACCCTGGATGATATCTCTCGTTATCTGCAGCAACATCAAGAACTTAAATTAACCGCTAAAGTGAAAGCCAAAGGTTTGCATTTAATTCAAATTAATGAACACAGTGTATAGCATTTAGTGGTCAACAGCCCCTAGAATGAGAACCTATGTTTAAGTTTCTAACTAAAGCTTTGTTAACCGGATTTATAACTTTATTACCTGTGGTACTATACCCGCGATTTCTATAATAAATAATTTAAAGGACTAACCTCACATGGCGAAGCTCACATGTGTGATTAAAGTGTTTCTAACTGCATTATTGGTACTTTTATTACCATCCTGTGGCGGCGGAGGGGACTCGTCTACCAGTAACCCCCCACCAACAACAACTAATCCACCACCAGCACCGACTGTATTCACAGAAACCAATACTCCAGAAATTGGTACACTGATGATTCTTTTAACAGAAGGTGTAGTTGAAGTAAGTGAACTGATAGAATCCGAGTTTATATGGTTTTACCATGCACCGGACGGCATTACGGTTCGAAATTGTCCAGAAGGCGGCACCGTGTCATGGAATTTACAAACCTCCAGTAAGTTAGCAAATTCTGGTACAGTAATATTCAATGACTGTTTATTAACTCCTCCCTCGCCTTCAGGTGCAGAAACTACGGTTATTAACGCCGCTGTTAGCATTAGCTTTGATCTAACCCAGTATGATCAAGTGTTGGTCAATTCAAATCAAAAGCTTATCCAACAATTTACTATAACAATGGCTTCAAATGAGTTTTTTGTTGGCGCCCATAACCAAAGCGGTGTGGCACAAATTCGTTTCAACATGAGCTCTTCAAGCGAACAATCATGGCAAGACACTAGTGTTGAATATCCTATAAGCGCACTAAAAAGTAAGGAAGTTACTATCGATGACTTTTCATTGATGGTTGCTGACAATCAATACGAATCAATTACTCAAGGGACTCTAACTCAATATGAGTCACCCACCCCCAATAGCAATGGGTATATGTACGAGTTAAACATTGATGGTCGCTACACCAGTGACCCTTATGCTGTAAATGCTGATTTGGAAGGTATTGTTTTCCTTACCGATCTTCCTATTACTACTAACTACTCAAATAGAAATATTACCGGTAATTTCTTCGTCACTCAGGGTAATGAAAATATTGCCGCATCCTTTAATAATGAATGGATAACCCTATCTTCGTCTTCTGGGTTTAGTGGCTCGGCTCTGACCTATGAAGTGGTTGAGGATCTATTATTCCGGCTTATCAATAACCGCTTAATCTTTGAGGAAATACAGAAAGTCACACCACTCGTATTGGTTGATATCTCACCCTCAACGCAGCAACTAGAGACAACAGAACAAAATATAACCCTAACTTTCAATAAGGATGTGACTAGTACTGCTGTACGCGTGTTTGATCCGATTAACTTCTCGATTGCGCCTGAGTTCGTTACTCTTAATGAACATCAACTCACCATTGAAGCAGCAGGTATCAACCAGATTAAAACACTGTTTGAACTGGATAATTTAGATTTATTTGTAATTTTATACACAGCAACTGCCAGCT
>Ga0316203_1002337_pt1 | contig 9999 bp, 6 predicted proteins | sample 6monrhotite_MG_FD_204940 | JGI IMG/M metagenome (GOLD analysis project Ga0316203, IMG submission 204940) | Microbial mat bacterial communities from mineral coupon in-situ incubated in ocean water Damariscotta River, Maine, United States -... | ecosystem: Environmental > Aquatic > Marine > Coastal... | reverse complement strand
GCTTCTTGCTCACGCAAAATCCCGATGATCTGTTCTTCTGTGAACCTCGAACGCTTCATATCCATCTCCTCCTTAGGTGATGGACTCTACTTTAAAATGGAGGAGAAAACGGGGCTCACGTCATTTTGTAGACCCGACAGGGTGGATCGTTGATCTGCAAAAATTAAAACCAATCCTATCTCGACGACCTGGGGAGGTACTATTCAACTTTATGTTCGATCATATAAATCGATTCAACCAAACCTTCCCAAAAACATTCGACCTAATTTTTTCTGATGCCGAATGGCGATCCAAACTAGATAAAACACTTCCACCTAGTGAAGCAGTACCAGCACTATTCGGCGAAAAGTTAAAGGAGGTTGGTCAGTATAAATTCACAGCGGCCACTGAAGTTCTAAAAGCCACATCTGATAGAACTCACTTTCACCTTTTTTATGGAACAAGAAATATAAATGGTCTGTGCGTTTTCCGTGGTGTTCAACGAAAAGCTGGCGAAGAGCAGGACACTCAACGAAATTATGCTAAAAAACAACAAAAGTTGAACCGCACAGGAATCGGAGAGTTATTTCCCGAAGAAACACATTTTTCAAACCCCCTTTCGATAGCCCATTACGAAGAAGAGCTTAATAAAGCCTCAAAATACTTTAATCGCCTGATTAAGCAGAAACTCAAAATCCCATATGATGATCTTATCGCTGACATGCTTCAAAGGTTTGTCATCACTCAAACAGACGTAAACAACCTTCTCCGCCAAACAAAAAAAGATGGGCGAATTGATTATATTGGTATTAGCGCCAACGAACTCATTCCAAAACTGGGTAAAGAGCACTTCGTCAGTTCAATTTAGGTCGCATACGCCAAGCTTGGTGCCAGCCAACGTTCGGCGTCTTCGATGCTGACGCCTTTGCGTTCGGCGTAGTCTTTGACCTGATCTTTGCCAATTTTGCCGATGCCAAAATATTTGGCCTGCGGGTGGGCGAGGTAGAAGCCCGATACCGAGCTGGCAGGCATCATGGCGTAGCTGTCGGTGAGTTCGATGCCGATAGCTTTGGTGACGTCGAGCAATTTGAACAGCGTAGTTTTTTCCGTGTGGTCTGGGCACGCAGGATAACCGGGGGCCGGACGGATGCCGTCGTAGGCTTCTTTGATCAGGTCTTCGTTGGCAAGATCTTCCTGCGCCGCGTAGGCCCAGAATTCCTTGCGCACACGTTCGTGCATGCGTTCGGCAAAGGCTTCGGCCAGACGGTCTGCCAGGGCCTTCAACAAGATGTCGCTGTAGTCGTCGTTGGCGGCTTTGAATTCGGCTGATTTTTTCTCGATCCCGATGCCCGCCGTCACCGCGAAGCCGCCGATGTGATCTGCCACATCGGAACCCATCGGGGCGATGAAGTCGGCCAGGCAATCGTTGGTGCGGCCTTCGGTCTTGATCATCTGCTGACGTAGGAAATGCAGCCGTGCCAACGTGTGGGCGCGGGTATCGTCGGTGAACAATTCGACGTCATCGTGTCCAACCGAAGCGGCCGGCCAAAAGCCGACCACTGCGGCAGCCTTGAGCCATTTTTCATCGACGATCTTTTTGAGCATGTCTTGGGCATCGACGTACACCGAACGTGCGCTGTCGCCAGCCTCACCCTTAGATTCCAGTATGTCGGGGTAATTGCCCTTGAGCTCCCAGGTGCGAAAGAACGGCGTCCAATCGATGTGGCCGACCAATTCTTCCAGCGGGTAATCGTCAAACACTTGGGTGCCGGTAAAGGTCGGCTTGGCGATTTCTCCCTCGTTCCAGTTGATTTTAAGGCGGCGTTCACGGGCCGCCATCAGGTTCAGCTGATCGCGGTCACGCTGTCCGGCCTCATGCTTGGCCTTGATATCGATGTATTCGGCTTTGATCTTGGCAACGTAATCATCACGCTGGGTATCGGACAACAACTGCGACGCCACACCAACGGCACGGGACGCATCGTTGACGTGGATTACCGGACCGGAATAGGACGGCACGATCTTCACCGCCGTGTGCACCTTGGATGTGGTCGCGCCACCGATCAGAAGCGGAATGGTCATGCCGCGACGTTCCATTTCCTTGGCAACCGTGACCATTTCTTCCAACGACGGTGTGATCAGACCACTGAGGCCGATTATGTCGACATTTTCGCGTTGCGCGGTATCAAGGATGTCGGTGTAAGGCTGCATAACGCCCATATCGATGACTTCGAAATTGTTACACTGGAGCACCACGCCGACGATGTTTTTGCCGATGTCGTGCACGTCGCCCTTCACGGTCGCCATAAGGATTTTGCCCTTGGCCGAATTACCGATTTTTGCGGCCTCGATATACGGGAGCAAATGGGCGACGCCTTGTTTCATCACACGCGCCGACTTAACCACCTGAGGCAGGAACATCTGGCCCGAGCCGAACAGGTCGCCGACCACGTTCATACCATCCATCAGCGGACCTTCGATGACGGTGATGGGCTGTTCAACATTCAAGCGTGCCTCTTCCACGTCAGCGACGATGAATTCGGTGATGCCTTTGACCAGCGCATGTTCAAGGCGTTTTTCCACCGCCTGTTCGCGCCATGCCAAATCGGGGCCGCTTTCTTTGGTGCCCAGACCGCGTGCGGCCTCGGCCACCTCAAGCAGGCGTTCGGTCGCATCTTCACGGCGGTTCAAAACCACGTCTTCGATGCGTTCGCGCAAGTCTTCAGGAATATCGGAATAGACCGTCAACTGACCCGCGTTGACGATGCCCATGGTCATGCCGGCATTGACCGCGTGATAAAGGAACACCGAGTGCATGGCCTCGCGCACCGGGTTGTTGCCGCGGAACGAGAACGACATGTTGGATACGCCACCCGAGATCAGCGCCCCCGGAAGGTTCGCCTTGATCCATTTGCACGCGTTGACATAATCGACCGAATAATTGCGGTGTTCGTCCAGGCCCGTGGCGATGGGGAAAATGTTCGGATCGAAAATAATGTCGTGGGGCGGGAAGCCGACCTCGACCAGCGCGTCGTAGGAGCGTTTGCAAATCTGGGTCATGCGCTCAAAGCTGTCGGCTTGGCCTTTTTCGTCAAAGGCCATGACAACCACCGCCGCGCCATAGCGCATGATGGTTTTAGCGTGGGCCTTAAAGTCCTCTTCGCCTTCTTTAAGGCTGATGGAGTTGACCACACCTTTACCCTGAACACACTTGAGGCCTTTCTCGATGACCTCCCACTTGGAACTGTCGATCATCACCGGGACGCGTGCGATATCGGGTTCGCCCGCAATCAGGTTGAGGAAGCGGACCATTTCCTTATTGGCGTCAAGCATCGCGTCATCGACGTTAATGTCGACAATCTGCGCACCATTCTCCACCTGTAGACGACCAATTTCTGTTGCCGACTGATAATCGCCATCCGCGATCAGTTTCTTGAATTTGGCCGAACCCGCTACGTTGCAGCGCTCGCCGACATTCACAAAACCGGTGACGTCATCGATAACCAGCGGCTCCAACCCCGACAGACGGCACACAGCGTTTGCCGCGGGCAACACGCGTGGGGTGACGTCCGCTACCGCATCGGCGATGGCCTTAATGTGATCGGGTGTGGTGCCGCAACAGCCGCCGACGATGTTGAGCAGGCCTTCTTCGGCAAAATTTTTCAGCACCTGGCCCATATATTCAGGCGTATCGTCATACGCGCCGAATTCATTGGGTAGACCGGCATTAGGATAAACCGACACATGAGTGTCGGCAATGCGCCCGACGGATTGAACGTGCGGGCGCAGATCTTCCGCACCCAGCGCGCAGTTGAATCCGATCGATACCGGATCGGCGTGCGCCAACGAGTTCCAGAACGCTTCCGCCGTCTGCCCCGAAAGGGTGCGACCGGAAGCATCCGTGATGGTACCGGAAATCATCACGGGCAGCTCGAAGCCTATGTCGTCGAAAACTTTTTTAACTGCGTAGATCGCCGCCTTGGCGTTGAGGGTATCGAACACGGTCTCGATCAGGATCAAATCCGCGCCGCCCTCGATCAAGCCACGCGTTGCTTCTTCATAGGCGTCGCTCAGTTCATCAAAGGTGACGTTGCGCATGCCCGCGTCGTTGACGTCCGGCGACATGGATGCGGTGCGGTTGGTCGGGCCGAGGCCACCGGCGACAAAACGTGGGCGATCCGGGGTCGAATATTTGTCCGCCGCCTTACGTGCCAGCTTGGCACCTTCGCAGTTCAACTCATAGACCAAGGCTTCCAGACCATAGTCGGCCTGCGAAATTGACGTCGCATTGAAGGTGTTGGTTTCGATGATGTCCGAACCGGCTTCCAGATATGCCTCGTGAATACCTTGAATGGCGTCCGCTTGCGTCAGGATCAGAAGATCGTTGTTGCCCTTGAGTTCCGAATTGTGGTTCTTAAACCGCTCACCGCGAAAATCATCTTCCTCGAATGCGTGACGCTGGATCATAGTGCCCATAGCGCCATCGAGGATTAGGATGCGTTTTTTCAACGCTTCGGTAAGCTGCTGTTTGGCGTTCGGATTGTGCAATTTGAGGGACATCGTTGAGGTCTCTTCTTCTTTGTGTCGCTGAGGGGCCCTTACTTAGGACGCACACCCAGAATGTGGCAAATGGCGTAGGTTAAGTCGGCGCGGTTGAGCGTGTAAAAATGGAAGTCCTTGATGCCACCTGCATACAGCACCCGGCATTGTTCTGCCGCAACCGAGGCCGCGACCAATTTGCGGGTTTCAGGGTCATCATCCAAGCCTTCAAACAAATCCGCCATCCACGCAGGAACCGATGTTCCAGTCTGGGCGGAAAATTCCTGAACGCGACGGAAGTTCGTCACCGGCAAGATGCCTGGAACGATCGGCACATCGATGCCCGCCTTGCGCGCCCGATCGACGAAATCCAAAAACACCCCGACATCGAAAAACGACTGCGTAATGGCGCGAGTGGCCCCCGCGTCGATTTTACGTTTGAGGTTATCCAGATCAGCTTCAGCGCTGGCGGCCTGGGGATGGACCTCCGGATAGGCTGCCACGGAGATTTCAAAATCCGCAATGGCCTTGAGGCCCTTCACCAAGTCTTCGGCGTAAGCATACCCCCCCGGGTGCGGGACGTATTCTTTTTCGATGCCTTCGATGGGGTCACCGCGCAGCGCAACGATATGCTTGATGCCATCATTCCAGTACCGGTGAGCGATGGCGTCGATTTCTTCCCGGCTTGCACCGACACAGGTCAAATGCGCGGCAGGTTCCAGATCGGTTTCACGGCGAATACGCGTCACTGTCGCGTGAGTGCGCTCGCGGGTCGACCCCCCGGCACCGTAGGTCACGGAAACATATTGAGGACCAAGAGGCTTGAGCCGCTCGATACATTCCCACAACTTCGCCTCCATCTGATCCGACTTGGGCGGGAAAAACTCGAACGAGACGTTGGCGTCCTTGGGCAGTGGTGACGATATAGCCAAACCGCATAATTTATCGCGGGAAGTCTCACTCATATGACCGTTCCTTGATCCATAGCTTGAGAGTCCATTTTACGGAGCTCCATATTATGGGCCGCCGCACCAATGCGTCGCGCCAACCAGATACTTACACTCAATTTGCCGGGCAAATGCCGAATGGATTCAACCACCAGTCCCTGGGCCTGAAGCCAGCTATCAATTTCTTCGTCTGCGAACCCCAAACGACGATGCGCATGCTGCTCACGTAGCTCTTCCACATCGTGGGGCGCCAAATCCACAATCAGCAACCGCCCACCCGGTGCGACCGCGCGTGCGGCCTCGGCAATGGCCGCCCAGGGCCGGTCGATAAAGTGCAATACCTGATGCACCACCACGGCGTCAAATGTCCCGTACATCAGGGGCAACGTCATAATGTCTGCCTGACGGAGCTGGCAATTCCCCAACCCCCAGCGCGTGACGTTGGATCGAGCCACGGCAAGCATCTCATGACTGTTGTCCAGCCCCAGGGCTTCCCCAACATCCGGGCCCAAAACCTGCAACATCCGCCCGGTGCCGGTGCCGAGGTCGAGCAGCTTTTGCTGACTCGTCAAAGGTAACATTTCGCGGACGGCGGTTGCGACGGATTCTTCATCCACATCCAACTGGCGCAGACGGTCCCATTCAGGTGCGTATTTGGTGAAATAATCTTCAGCCGCCTGCGCGCGTTGCATTTCTATGTCCCTAAGCCGAGCCGTATCCTCGGCGCGAACAGGGTCGTCCTCAGGGATCAGCCCGACCAGTGCACGCGCACGGACACCGCCTTCACCAAGGCCAAGGCGATGAAACACCCAGCTGCCTTCACGAAAGCGTTCCAACAGGCCCGCATCGACCAGAACCTTCAGGTGGCGCGACACGCGCGGCTGGCTCTGACCGAGAATCGACACCAGCTCACTAACCGTAAGCTCTCCCACCTCCAGCAAACCAAGGATTCGCAGCCGGGTCGGCTCCGCAGCAGCCCGCAATGCTTCAAGCACGCCATCCATCTGGACACATCACCTCACATTAAACGACACAACAGCATGTCAATATAACAATGTCTTTATATCCGTTGATTTCCGCGATGTCTAGTTTTTTTCATATCGGCATATCATCCAAAACGATGAGGAAATGTTGCATTTAAGACACATCAATAGCGCAAGCATGACGCCTACACCACACCATGCTGGTCAACCCGAAGGCCGTATGCTAATTCGTGAGTGTGTGGTTAATGACTTGTTTATGCGCTACACAGAAGCGAGATGGACGTTAGAAAATTTAGGCCGCGTACGCGAGTGCGCTAATTTAAGGTAGAACGCCTCAAGCATCTGATATCTTAATGAGATATCACACCCTCGGCGTTCTTGTGACGGAGCTCTTAATGATCGACACGATGCTCAAAACGCAGCAGACCGTTATGACCGAGGGTTTCGCTGCCCTGCGGGCAAACACCTTGCGCTTGTTCGCTGTTTTGGTCCTGAGTCTTTCCGTCGCCGCCTGCGCCGCAACCCCCAATGCCAGCGACCCCGAAGCGGTTGCCGAATACAATGAAATCAACGATCCTCTGGAGCCGTTCAACCGCGCAATGTTCGAATTGAACCGTGGCCTCGATACGCTGATCCTGCGCCCCGCGGCCACCCTATATCGCGGTTTCATCCCCCCCCCCATTCAAGATATCGTCAGCAATTTCCTGAACAACCTCAAAACACCGGTGGTTTTGCTCAACGATGTCCTGCAAGGCGAAAGCGATCGCGCGATAACCACTCTGTCGCGCTTTGCCATCAACACCACGGTGGGTGTCCTGGGCTTTGGCGATCCCGCCAGCGACATGGGCTACCCGAGCCACAAAGAAGATTTCGGCCAGACGCTCGCCACCTGGGGCGTAGATGGCGGACCGTATTTGGTGCTGCCCATCCTTGGCCCGTCCAACCCGCGTGACACGGTGGGCAAGGTTGTCGACACCCTGACCGATCCTGTTTGGCAGTACGCCCAAAACACCGACAAAGAGTACATCCCGAACGAGCGCTTGGTTGCAGAATCTATTGATTTTCGCGCCCGCAACATCGAAGCCATCGACGACCTAGAGCGCACTTCTCTAGATTATTACGCTGCCGTGCGCAGCCTCTACCGTCAAGTGCGCGCCGACGAAATCAAAAATGGCGCTACGCTCAATAACGGACTTCCCGCTATGAGCAATAACGATGACGACATGCCGGAAATGTTCTCCATGGACGACCCGGACGCCACAGACCCGATCATCGCCACCAAGAACTAAACAGCTCCACACCTGTTTTAAAAGCCCGTCTCCTTGAGTCGGGCTTTTTTCTTATTCGGCCCCATTCAGGAGCCATTCATGCGCCCGGCGTACAATGGTTCAACAGCACATGAACAGATGGGGGAAATCGATGAAACCGACATTAAGCGCGACCCGTTTCACCGCCATGATGGGCACCGCGGCCTTCCTCGCCCTAAGCACCAACGTCGAGGCTGGTGTGTTCCCGCCCGTTACCAATGAAAACGTTGTGCGCGAATGCAGCGACTGCCACCTGTTGTACCGCCCCGAAATGCTGCCGGCCGCGTCATGGAAAGCGATCATGGGCAATCTCGCCAACCATTTCGGCGAAGACGCCACCCTGCCCGAGTCGCTCCGCACCGAGGTCGAGGCCTACCACATGGCCAACGCATCCGACGTCAGCCCAAACCGCCGCGCCCAAAAATTCCTGAAGGGCGTTAATTTGACCAATCCACCAATGAGAATCACAAAAACCCCGCGTTTCGTGCGCAAGCACGACGAACTGGACCAAGCCGTCTTCGCCTCCAAGGGTGTCGGCTCCAAAGCCCGATGCAACGCCTGCCACACTGATGCCAAAGATGGCGTCTTCGACGAAGACACCGTCAAAATCCCCGGCTACATCAACCTACCGTTCGGTATTAATATCAAACCGTTCTGGTAAGTCGTCTCCCCCCGGCACCAAAAAGCCCGCCTCAAAGAGGCGGGCTTTTGATTAAAACCACAGATGATACTCAGCGCGTCAGCGGCTTGTACTGGATACGGTGGGGCTCCACAGCGGCTTCGCCGAGGCGCTTTTTCTTATCTTCTTCGTAGTCGGCAAAATTACCTTCGAACCATACCACTTCGGAATTGCCTTCAAACGCCAGAATGTGGGTGGCGATACGGTCGAGGAACCAGCGATCATGCGAGATCACCATCGCGCAACCGGCAAAGTTCAGCAGGGCTTCTTCCAGACCGCGCAGGGTATCGACGTCGAGATCGTTGGTCGGTTCATCGAGCAAGATCACATTGGCGCCAGTCTGCAGCATTTTGGCCAAATGCACGCGGTTGCGTTCACCGCCGGAAAGCTGGCCGACCTTTTTCTGCTGATCGCCGCCTTTGAAGTTGAACCACGACACATAGGCACGGGACTGCACTTCTTTCTGGCCCAGCAAAATCACATCGAGGCCACCGGAAATTTCTTCCCACACGCCCTTGTCGGCATCCAACGTCGCGCGCGACTGATCAACGTAGCCAAGCTTGACCGTGTCGCCGATGCGCAACGCACCATCATCCGGCTGATCTTGGCCGGTGATCATGCGAAACAGCGTCGTCTTACCCGCGCCGTTGGCGCCGACGATGCCGACAATGCCGCCCGGCGGCAGTTTGAAGTTGAGGCCGTCGATCAACAGTTTGTCACCGAAACCCTTTTGCAGGTTTTCAGCCTCGATCACCAACGAACCGAGACGCGGTCCCGCCGGAATGGTGATTTGCGAGCTGCTGATGCGCTTGTCTTTGTCTTGCGCCAACAATTCGTCATAGGACGAAATGCGCGCCTTGGATTTGGTCTGACGCGCCTTGGGTGACTGGCGGATCCATTCCAGTTCGTGTTTAAGGGTGCGCTGGCGGGATGTTTCTTCTTTTTCTTCGTGGGCGAGGCGTTTTTCCTGCTGTTCCAGCCAACTGGAATAGTTGCCTTCATAAGGCAGGCCACGACCGCGATCGAGTTCCAAAATCCAGCCCGTGACATTGTCGAGGAAGTAACGATCGTGGGTCACGATCATCACGGTGCCTTTGTAATCTTCCAAATAGCGCTCAAGCCACGCCACCGATTCCGCATCCAAATGGTTGGTCGGCTCATCGAGCAGCAGGATGTCGGGCTTTTGCAGCAACAGCCGGCACAGCGCGATACGACGTTTTTCACCGCCCGACAGCTTGGTCACTTCGCTATCGGCGGGCGGGCAACGCAGTGCATCCATGGCGATTTCGATGGTGCGTTCCAGCTCCCAACCGCCGCAGGCATCTATTTTTTCCTGCAACTCGCCCTGCTCTTCCAACAAAGCCGACATTTCGTCATCTTCCATCGGTTCCGCGAACTTCATGGAAATTGTATTGAAACGGTCCAACAGGTCCTTGGTTTCGCCGAGGCCCTGCATAACGTTTTCGACCACGCTCATGCCGTCGTCAAGCTGTGGTTCCTGTTCCAGGTAGCCGACGCTGACACCGTCTGCCGACCATGCTTCACCACTGTAATCCGTATCGATG
>Ga0316203_1002336_pt1 | contig 10000 bp, 22 predicted proteins | sample 6monrhotite_MG_FD_204940 | JGI IMG/M metagenome (GOLD analysis project Ga0316203, IMG submission 204940) | Microbial mat bacterial communities from mineral coupon in-situ incubated in ocean water Damariscotta River, Maine, United States -... | ecosystem: Environmental > Aquatic > Marine >... | reverse complement strand
TCAATCTCTACCTTGATGTCTCCAGCATGTAGATGCATGTGCTTGTCAGGCGCCTTCAGCCCTGCCCTGTCGAGCAGGTCTTTCGACGCTTCCAACTGCACATACTCACTCTTCGCTGTCCTCGCTAGGCTCGTCACCGTGGATAGGGCCAGCGTTGCACGGGTTCCCAATTCATCCCTTATCCTCTGCATCATATACGCTTGGACGTGTGGGAGAGCTAAAGCCTTGGAAGCACTTACTCTTCCACTCTCACCCTCTGCATATCCAGCGACTTGACTGGCATCTTTTATCGTTCCGCCATTTGCTACGAGGTGCTCAACCAGTGCCTCCTGCTTGTCTGTCAATTTCCGCTCTGTCAAGTCGCCCATTCTATACCTCAATGCTAACACATAATCCTATAAGTCGCTTCAAAGAAGCTCCTTAAGCGGAGTTTAAGAGGGTTCGTCAAGATAAATCAAGTGGCAATTATGCAACACCCCTTGCATCCAAGCAATACGGGGCTTACCCGTCCATGGGACAGGCTCGCCCCGTTAGGGGCATTATGCCACGAACACAAATACAGCACATCCCCAGCCTGTTTTATGTCGATAAGCGTCCTCGTCCTTTGGACTGTGGGCGCATCGACATGCGGCTGGGGTGGGGTAAGCACTCTCACAATTCAAGCAGGGTGTCATGGCCGAAAGCTATGACAAGGATGCTATTACTGGTCTGGGTGCAAGTGGTCGGGTGTCGTCAGACTACACAGGCGACATTCCATGTCGCCCTGGTTCTACCTTGCTGATCGCTTGCCACACACTGTCAAGTAATAGCCCCAGCAGAGCTGGCTTCGTCCTTGTCATACCCCATGCGGCCATGACCCTATGGGGAATTGTAGAGAGAGTAGTCTCTATAAGTTAAGTAAACAGCTATTAAAGGAGTATATCAAATGGCTAAAGTATCAAAGAAAGTAACTAAGCAATCAGAAGTATCTTCAAACGTAGAGGCTGTCGCCTCTAACATCAAGGTGTTGCTCGACAGCATCTATCCTAACCACGCAGACGGCCTGTTGGCCTATGCGCGGGCACGCTTCGTCGAGAACCTCGTCTGGCGCGCAGACAAGGACTTCGAATTTCAACAGGGCAAAGCCTCCGAAGCAGAAGCCAAGTATGACGAAGCGATGTTCATCCAGCGTGCCATCACAGAACAGCAGAACCGTGAGGGTGAGGACCAAGGTATGGTCTACGACTCACAGGTAGAGCGGGCACAACGCTGGAATGAACGCATGCAACTTCAGTTGCAGGGCGCATCTGAGTTCCGCGACGCGGCGCACCTTGCGCTTGAATCACTGTCTCAGGACTAACAACACGGGGCCGGGCGGCATTGGCCGCCCAGCCCCTTTTTTTATGTCGGTGCTGGACTATCAACAAAACGCCTGTTGACAACTTGTGTAGTAATTGCTATCACAGAGAACACGAAAGGGACAATAAAATGAATTTAGATAAATGGACAACAATACTAGAGAGACTAATGTATCTCGGAGTGTTCTGCTCAATCTTGTATTGGATACATATATTTCTGTTAGGAGGATAAAATGAAATCACGATTTAAAAATGAGCTTGGTCTACCAAAAAACGGTTCACCTGCTGATCGAGGCAGTGCCGACAAATACTATGGTCGGCCTTGCGACCCACACTGGTGGCCCAATGGAACTTACAAGGGGTATCGTGTATCTGCTGAAGATATGACTGATGATGAAATCAGTTTGTATAAAGAAGCATATGAAAATGAAGATGATGAAAAGGATTGGGGCAATGAGTAAATTTACTACAAAGGACTTTGTAAACAAGATTGCGAAGCAAATCGAACAGCTAATGGAAAAGCATGGAACTGACTGGACCAAGCCTTGGATTGGTCAAGGCGGTGGTATTCCATACAATCCAGCACGACAACAGCAATACACAGGGGCCAATGTGTTTGGTCTCTGGATGCAAGGTGCTAACGCTGGATACACATCAAATGAATGGGGCACATACAAACAATGGGAAGCCCTCGGCAAGCAGGTGGACAAGGGGCAGAAGTCACAGGCCTTCTCAATATTCTATTCAAAAGTAGAGAGAGAAGATGCGGACGACTACCACGTCATGCGATTGAGCCGAGTGTTCAATGCCGAACAACTCGTTGGCTATGAGCCAGAAAGTCTCAAAGAAAAAATGAATAAGGTTGATGCGCTAGATGCTGTCGATGCGTTCATCGAAAGCATACCATCTGTCGTAAAGACTGGTGGCCTTCGAGCCTTCTATGATCCAACAGAAGACTACATAATGATGCCGCCATCAAAGGCGTTTATCGACACAGAGGATGCCACTGCCACCCAAAGTTATTACGCAACGATGTTGCATGAACACGCACACTGGACGGGACATAAGTCCCGCCTGGACAGGTTTTCCAACAATGAAGATAAGAAGTCATACGCATACGAGGAACTTGTCGCAGAGCTAACCTCTGTGCTGATGTCTGCCCACTTGGGTGTGGCCAAGACACCAACAGCAGACCACGCCAAGTATCTAAACCACTGGCGACAAGCAATCCACGATAACCCACGGGTTATTATGAAGGCTATGGCTGATGCAGAAAAAGCAATGAAGCACCTCAACAGCTACAGCCAGACTGCGGTAGACAAAGCCGCTTAATCGGGCGTTGTCCACATCCCCGCCCCGCCCATGTGAGGGCGGCGGTTGTGGTCAATCGCCTCTCATGTAAAGGAGTAGAAACATGACACCAACATTATCAGACCTAGAAGATATGATGCTCGACCAATTAAGGGAGGGCAGATTAAAAAATGAATTGAGCCAGCTAAAAGTATTGGAAGCAGTTCAGAATGTTGCACCACAAAATGATCAGCTAAACTTCTTAGCTGTTTTGTATGCAACAGACCCACACACCCTCAATCAATTTGATGAGGGAGGGATGGTGTCGGAGTTGTTATATCACAATGTTCGACGACACCTAATCGAGTTCGGTAAAAAGTATATCGAAGCAAGTGACTCACATGAAAAACAATATGGTGTAGTTCACCCTACTGAATGGAGATAAGCATGACACAAAACACAATGTTCTTTCGTCGGCACTATGAGTTCTTAGCAGAACAGGTTGGGCCGCTACTATCAACACCAACAGACGCTGAACGCTTGGCTGATATGCTAGAGCAGGACAACCCAGCCTTTAAGCGTGGGGTCTTTGTAAGCAAGGCAGTGTCTCACTGGGAGAAACGAAACCTACCTGACAATATCTATATCGAGGTAAAGTAATGATTGTTTATACATTCAAGTTTGGTGAAGGCGATTCATTTGTTCGCCGCACATTTTGCAGTAAAACTGTCGCGGAGAGGGAACGTCGAACAATTGCCAGGCGACTTGTCGGATCATCACGAGATGAACGAATCTTTTGGCTTAACGAACACCCGCTAGAGCAAAGGGTGTTGCAATATAAATATGAGATAGTGGAATACATGGAACAGGTTGCCAATGAACATCGAGGTAGTCTGCATGAAAGAATTGGGAGGAACTACTAAATGAAAACAATTGCAGTGCAGAACATTTATAATGTTATTGAACAGATGCGCCATGAATACGACCAGCTATTGTATGGTGAAGAGTATGACAATCGAATGTCAAGAATTGAAGAGTGTGCTAGAGAGATTATAGATCTGGTGGAGAAGGCCAAATGACTAGCAAAAGCAAAGCAAAAGGAACATATCACGAGAACTATTTCGTGAAGCTGTTCAAGTCATGGGGGTTGGCTGTCAAACGCCAGCCCCTATCGGGTGCACTGGGTGGTGAATACTCAGGCGACTTAGTAGTCAACATCGAGGGAAATGAGTATATCGTGGAGGTAAAGTATCGGAAAGAAAAGGGCTTTCCATCCCCCTTCACTGTCTTAAAAAACAGGGACGTTGCGCTATTCAAGCTAGGTAAGACAGAGCCAGACGCACCCAAGTGGGTGCTAATCATACCTGACTATATTGTAGAAAAAATATTAAACAAAGGACATCCTGATGATAGACCCAAAAGAAGTTAAAAACATTCGACTGCATGAGTATGTTAGAGAGTTTTGTGATCAACACAATGTTGAGTTTACGTCACTCACAGAACACAGACGAGACAGAAACTGGGTAATACAATTACGCCAAAGATTGTTTTATGAACTGCACACCAGGGGACACTCACTGCCAGAGATAGGGGCGTTCTTAAACAGAGACCACACCACCGTCCTATGGGGTAAACGCCAGTATATAAAACGCATTACAAAAGAAAACAGACGAGAGAAAAGGAGAAAACAAAATGAACTTCGATCAACGTGAACACTCAATTCATAATAACTTTGTGTTAAAGATGGGCAAACTATACGGCCCACCAAACAACATCAAGAACGACACAGATGCACAGCGCGTCTACAGTCAAGAGTTGCGTCGAGCAATCAACAACAGGTTGCCAACAGACATAAACGACGAGACATTCGAACTGCTTCTGGACAAAGTGTGGGACAAGTGCGTTCAAGAAAACTCTTATCGTGTTTGGTTTCTACCAGCAATGGTGTCTAAGAATGCTTCTAAAGTTGCTTCAGATTTTATTGCTAGGCAGAAATCCTTAGACGCAAAGTTTAATGTTACTTACGAGGGGCAAGACAAGGAGCGGCCCAAAGGTGACAAGTCTAAGCCAGAGACAATGGGCTGGACTATAGAGAAGTGCGACGAACATATCGCAATGACTAAGCAAATGATGCAAGACGGAAAGCTTAACGTCCACATGGGCAACGTCCTGATTCGCATTCCAATGAAAGCAAAAGAGAGGTTACTTAGAAATGTTTAATGCAGTTATTTTATTTTGTGCGATTGTAGACCTTAATGTTCCGAACACTAAATGCACCAACATAGAGCTAGGCTTACATCGAACAAGGAGCCAATGCGAAACGGTTTTAGATCTTGGAAAAAATCGTTTGATGAAAACCTACATTGAAGACAAAGACAGCGACTTCATGCTTATCAAGGAGGGTTTTTGTTTCAAAGAAGACACGCCAAGCTAGTAAATATAGCTGGACAAACATGATCAAACTGATTAGATTTGATAGTGAAAGGGATCAAACATGACAGATATGAACGAAAAAGCAGAAGACGAATTGCGCCGACAAACCATTGGAGGTAGCTGTGCATTGCGAATAATGGACGGTGATTGGCACAAGCTTTGGCTGGACAAGATGGGGTATCGTGATCGCGATGACCTGTCCGATGTCCTGCCAGTGCAATTGGGTATCTGGACAGAGCCATTCAACATTGGCCTGTTCAAAAAAGACATGGGCGTGGAGGTGCAAGAGCAAGTGCGTTACCACTACAAATGGGGATCAGTGCCATGCCGTGGCACACTGGACGGTGAGTTCTGGTATCACGGAGAACGTATGGGGCTGGAGGTGAAGCATACCTTTGAGATGAACAACATGCGTAAACAGCTAGAGCGTTACATGCCACAGCTACAGCTATACATGGAAGTCGCCAAGCTAGAGTATATGTATTTTGCAAACCTGTTTGGCAACCGACGCTATGAGTATGTGAAGGTTGCAAGAGACCAGGGATACATCGACACAATGTATGTCCACCTCAAAGAGTTCTGGGGCTATGTAGAGCGACAGGAGGAGCCACCACAATCAATGCCACACATCACGACAGGCATCGACCAGATTGCCATCGACGATATGGTGGCGCGGGACGCACGACAAGACAACGAGTTTATGCACCAAGCGCATGAGTATGTCTCGACAATGCAAGCCGCAAAGGAGCATGAGTCTGCTAAGAAGCAACTCAAAGCAATGGTAGCAACAAACGAAAGGGAAGTTTACTCAGACGTTGTTACCCTCAAACGAGCCAAGAACGGCTCACTACGCATCAATGTAAACAAGGAGTATACAGATGGATAACGTAACGCAAAATGACAAGATTCTTTCCTACTTGGAAGAAGGCAACAGCATCTCGCCAATGGATGCGCTCAACCACTTCGGTTGCTTTCGATTGGCTAGTCGCATACACGACCTACGATCAGACGGGAATCTAATTGAGACCGTCCGTAAGTCAGGAAAAAAGTATGCTGAATACAAACTGGCCGATGCGGGAGTAGACGCACCGACCAGAAACCGTGAAGGAGAAACACAGTGACTAATGATAACATGAAAGTATGGGATAGTGTTGCACAATCTGATGGGCAGTATCTTAAAAAGGTGAGCTTTGGCTCACGTTCATTCACTAGCATTGACCCGATGTATCAGGTGCGGGAGGCAACACGCGCCTTCGGCCCAGTAGGACAGGGCTGGGGATGGAAGTCAGAAACAGAAACAATCACCATGTCGAATGGTGATGTCGCATTCTTGGCGCACGTTACAGTGTGGCATGGGTGTGATGAGAACAGCTTTGGGCCGTTCACTGGATGCAGAACCTTCTTCAAGAAGGAACGCATTGCAGAAGACGCACCCAAGATGGCTGTCACAGATGGGCTGACCAAGGCATTGTCGCACCTTGGTTTCAATGCTGATGTGTTCCTGGGAGAGCACGACAACAAATATGCGGCGGATAGTAAACCTACGAATGGAGAATGGTAATGAGCCAATACGATAACACAGATAGCGGGGCGGTATTCCCACCCCGTGAGAACCACCAGATGATCTTGTCTGGTAAGGCAAACAACAATGGCAAAGACTCGCAAGTCATTGTCACAAAGTCCACACTCCCTGATGGCCGTGTAATCATGGACATCTACGAAAAGACTGGGACACTCTTTCCCAACGAAAAGAAGACAAGTGACAAAGCCCCTGACTATACAGGGCCAGTTGGAACACGACGAGTAGCCGCATGGCGCAAGTCAAAAGACAACATGAACTATATGTCACTGAGCTTTAGCGATAAGATGGAAGGCGGTGCCCCCAATGGACAACAACAGCAACCAGTCGACGACTCAATCCCGTTCTAAGTTGCTAACGATCGAAGAGGTGGGGGCGACATTGACCGTCCCCCCTCAAGACGTTAAGAAACTGTGTCGAAAGTATGGCGTTCCTGTGGTAAAAATAGGGCACAAAATACGAATGACAGACGAAAGCCTTGAAGACTTAATCAGAAAGATGACGGTGCAATATGTCAGATGATGAAAAGTTTGAAACAACTACTGCTTCAGATACACCAGATCTGTGCTACATACGACCATCACCAATGCAACGGTTTCCCGCAGAGATGTGCGTCAAGCATGGTAACGATTTCTTTGTTGTAGTAGTTACACGAAACCAGCTGGAAAACATTGTCCAGTTGGGACTAAAGTATATGAGAGAGTTTGATAAGCGTCCCGTCGAAGACATGGACGTAGAATAATTTCCCTGGTCATAGCTCCACAGGGAAAGGACTGGCGAGGGTTTTCGATTTTTCCCCTCGCCAGTTCACTAATTGAAAGGGAACGCTATGAGCTGGAAATACGAATACCAATCAGACCTAAATAATGAAATAGAAATCATCAACAAAGTAAAAGAACTTTGGAAGTGTGACGCAGAAAAAATGTCTGGGTTTAGTTATGCTGATTTCATTCTAACAAGGGGAGTTGTAGATGGATTGCCCCAGGGCGTTGCGTTTTGTGAGGTAAGGGTTCGATCAACCAATCGCTTCAGATACGATACGATTTTTATCAGCCTTAACAAATATAAAAACATGCTCTCAATGAGCGAAATAACAGGTATGCCATCTTTGTTTGTGGTTCGGTGGGCAGACGAGTGCGCCTATATGAAACTAACAAAGGAGAATGAGGGATTAAGCTACCCGAAGCGCAGAAAACCCCGAGGGGCAGACCACAAGGATGAGCCTTGCGTCCACCTCTCGGTTAAAAGGTTTACTACTTTGTGGAAGAACGAAGGTAGTTGAGAAACTCAACGCCAGTCTCAACATCAACAAAACAATGACTGAAACCTTCTGGAGTCTTTGTCTTCGGATTGATTACCTGCAAGATAGCCTGACCAAAGTTTTGTTCTTCATACCCACGCACCATTGCATAGGTGTCGTGCGCTTTGTAACCACGCGCCCTGGCAAGCCAAGATACATGACCTTCTTCCACCTGCTCCATCTGGGCTAGTTCCCAGTTGTGCTTGTGACCAGCAATGTATAGGTGTGCGTTGCTTCGGAACATTGCCATCTTCTTCTGACCGTGCAATGGGTTCCATTGGCTATGCCCTGGCATGTCGTGGGCCGCATGAATCTTACACTCTTGCCCGTTAGGAAACTCAATAGCAATCTGTGCAGACCAGTCCTCGTTGATAGTGTGAGGCTCAGTCATCCATTGTAATGGATCACCTGGGCCAGACCACATATCGTGGTTGCCACCAATGAGGATAAGGGGATTGATCTCACGAACAAACCATTCAACCAACCGCCAAGCAGTATGGTGAGATGTATCCTGCTCGGCATACAATCGAGACAGGCGACCAATCCAGTTGTTCTGGTAGTCACCAAGACCGCAACCATAAATGCCCTCGTTGTTTTTTACCAAGTCAACGTGCCGCCGCAAGACAGGCCAGTCGCAGTAGTTGTCATCAAGGTGCGGGTCGCCAAACCAGAGCAGACCAATTGGCTCGTCTGACTTCATTGACACTCGTTGCCATTGTTTCGCATCGACGTGTTCCATACGGGTCACATACCTGTTTGTCAGGTGGTCGATGATGTCTTCGATCGGCTCGTCGCTGGGTGGGAGGATGTTCTTTTTGTATGTGTCTGTCTCAACGACCGCTTCGTCCATAAGCCCTTTCCTGCGGGCAACCAACAATCGGTGACGGAATGTAGAGCGTGACAAGTTCAATGCCTTTGCCGCACCCTGCTCACTACCGATCTTGTAATACATTTCAACGCATGAAAGAAGAATCTCTTCTGGGATTTCTTTGCCTGCCATAGTCTTTACTCCTAGTTAATTACTTTATCTTCTTCAGGAATGAGAGTTTGATAAATCTCTTCCGCCAAAATCTCTGCTCGTTCCATCGTCTCGATGCCACCGAACTCTAATACAATTAAGGGCTGACCCTTTTCGCCCTTAACAATATACATCTTAAAATCTAATTCTTCTTCACCGTCTAATACTTGTAAGTCCATGAGCCACTCCTCAGTTGTTCATAGCTTAAAACTAGACAGTGTTTCTATAATTGTCTATAAAAAGAAGTGCCAGGTCGATTCCCTTTCTCCCTGGCAGGGGGTCAGCTATCCTCCTGAGGCTGGCCCCTATTTTATTTTGGTATAGCGTTTGCCATTGTAAGAAAGAAATTCTTTTCTATTCTTTCCATCTGCTCTGTAGCTACAATGCACCCAGCCAGCGTTAGGTTCGTCGGGATTGTAAAACTCTAAGATGAGTTGGTCGAACTCAAGATTGTCTCGTATCCATTCAGCAAGCACAAGGTTAGAAACGCCAGGCACCTTAAAGTCTACTGCCTGACCTTTGGTGTGTTGGCTAGTCGCCTTACTGCCGATTGCTTTGCACAATTCCTTGCTTCTGTAGCCCGATGAAGGGGTGATACTACGGGCAAACTGTTTTCTACACGGCTCTAGGATGTGTATACACAAGACTTTTAGAGCTTTTTCATGCGTTGGAGAGGGGGTGTTATCAATGCCAAGGCGAGATGCTGTTTGGCTTTTTACCATCTCTGCCAAGCTAAAGTTTTTGGTTAGCATTTGAGAGTGAGAAGCAAGGCTAGTAACTTCACTAGAATCTGTAAAGAAGTTTAGAATTTGTTTAATAAACATTATCAATCCAATCGTTTTGATAGGGCACTACCAGTAAGAAGCGCACCAAATGAAAGATGAAACAAGCCGCCGCCCTTCAGGGTAAATGGCTCGTGCTGATATGTTAGCGGCTTAACCATTTCCTTGGCAATATCATTACCCATCTCGTGCGTATGTATTTGATGAAGTCTTTGGTCAATGCTTTCATTGCTGGGGCGGTTAAGACCAATCCAGATCGGC
>Ga0316203_1002316_pt1 | contig 10070 bp, 11 predicted proteins | sample 6monrhotite_MG_FD_204940 | JGI IMG/M metagenome (GOLD analysis project Ga0316203, IMG submission 204940) | Microbial mat bacterial communities from mineral coupon in-situ incubated in ocean water Damariscotta River, Maine, United States -... | ecosystem: Environmental > Aquatic > Marine >... | reverse complement strand
GTAGGCGAACCCAGTGATGTCAATCTTGATCTGGTTGACGCGGCGGTGCGAGGCGGTGAAATCCCGGTGCTGGCATGCCTCGGTGAAACGGACGATGGGCGATTGGTCAATATCAATGCCGATCATGCCGTTGCTGCTCTGGTCAAGACACTCCAGCCCTACAAGATCATATTTCTAACCGAAACCGGTGGTCTTTTGGATGACAAAGGAGGCGTCATTTCAACGCTTAATTTGGCTAGTGATCGCGATCGGTTGATGTCAGCGCCCTGGATTTCTGGCGGTATGCGCGTGAAAATCGACCAGATACAGGCCTTGTTGGATGAATTGCCATTAACGAGCTCGGTTTCGATCACCTCTCCGGAAGGGTTGAGCCAGGAATTATTCACACACGCCGGGGCAGGCACGCTGATCCGGCGCGGTGAGAAGTTGATTGAAGCGACAAAGAAGTCAGCAGTTGATTGGAGCCGACTGGAGGCGCTGATTGCATCTTCATTCGGGCGCAAACCGGTCGGGGGATATTGGGACTCCCTGGATTTCGATCATCTTGTCGTGACAGAAAATTACCGCGCGGCTGCTGTCATGACCAAAATGGATGACGCGATTTATCTTGATAAATTTGCTGTTCTTGAAGAGGCCCGTGGTGAGGGGTTGGCGCGTGCTGTCTGGCAAGCGATGGTTGATTACGCGCCTTATCTGTACTGGCGGTCGAAAACATCTAACCCGGTTAATAGTTTCTACTTCCAGGAATGTGACGGCTCGGTCAAAGCTGGAGCTTGGACAATTTTCTGGATAGGTGAGACGGATTTATCGCGTGTACCCGATAGAGTCCGGATGATCGCCGCTCTTCCGGAGACGTTGGAGAATGTGGTTTGACCTCCCGCATCGGGTTGATTGGTGGCCGGGGTTATACGGGCCGGGAAATCCTTCGCTTGCTATCGCAGCGACGTGATATGGAATTAGTGTTGGCGAGTTCACGTGAGCTGGCCGGGCAGGCGGTTCGCGATACTGCCCCTGAATTTGATACCGACCTGATTTTCGAAGCGATCTCTCCGGAAATGCTTGCTACTCGCGCGTTGGACGCCATTATTCTGGCGCTGCCAAACGGCGCTGCTGCCGGATTTCTCGCTCATATCGATGCGAATGTCGCGGTTGTCGATTTGTCGGCAGACGGGCGGTTTGACTCAGATTGGGTTTACGGCCTGCCCGAAATTTATGGTCGCGATGCACTCCGAAGCGCAAAGCGCATTGCTAACCCGGGTTGTTATGCGACTTGCGGGCAGCTGGCTATTGCGCCAATGCGAGATAACCTTGGTCGCTCAAGCCATGTGTTCGGGGTGTCGGGATATTCCGGTGCGGGCATGACGCCGTCACGTAAAAATGATGCGTCGGCCTTGACGGACAATCTGATGCCCTATGCCTTAACCGGGCATATTCATGAGCGTGAGATGAGCCATCACCTTGGGGCGGGCGTGAAATTCACTCCGCATGTCGCGCCTTTTTTTCGCGGATTGATGACAACGGTGCACATGACGCTGAACGCACCGATGAGTATGGACGAAATCCGAAAGCTCTATGTCGATTTCTACGAAGGTGAATCGCTGATCGACGTGACTACCGCGATGCCCGAACCCGCCATGATTTCGGGACGGCCGGGCGCTATCATTGGCGGCTTTGGTCTCTCAGATGATGAGCGCGAGTTGGTGATGGTTAGCGTGCTTGATAATTTGATGAAGGGTGCGGCGGTTCAAGCCCTTCAAAACTTGTCACTGGCGCTAGGCCTTCCCGAAGGCAGATACACAGACACCTCAAACTGACGTTCGAGGTGTCCGGTATCCCGATTGTTGGGAGTTCTAGTTGTTTCCGTTGTCTTCGGCAGCTTGCAGGGCATTGACCAAAGCTTGCAGATCTTGCTGTGCGCGGCGTGTGGCCTCTGCCAGAGCGGCCTGCGTTTCCGGATCCAGCTCGTAGTCATCTCCGCTTGATGTAGCAGGCGCCGTGGATGGGGCGGCAGGCTCAGCGGACAGGGATGCGTTGTCACCAACCCCTGCACCCGTAGTCCCTGATTCTGCATCGATCAGAGGCTGAACTTGACGCGCCAGCAGGTCACTGACCCGCTGGCCATCTTCGTCTGTCAACTCAGATGGGAGACGTTCAACAGACAAGCGCTGGCTTTCATCCGGCGCGTCGCCTGTGCGCCCCGACAATAGAACAACGCGTTGAAGCTGGTCCTCTGTTTCGGGAGTTTCGCCATAAACCAGCGCATAATCAAAACCGTCCAACAAGCGAACCAATACATCGCCCAGAGAACCGGACAATTCGGTGGTCACCGGTTCGTCGTCGATTAAGCGATCGGCGCCCACAAGCCGGAAGTCCGCTTCTGCCTGAATCGACGCCAGAACTTCGGAAAGCGGCTCGCCGGTCGCGCTGACTTGCCAGACATCGTCCGATTGACTGATGCTAATGTCGGCCATCGCTGCAGGCATAAACAACAGTGTTGCGGTCAATACAGAGACACGAAATTTCGACTGAATATCCATTTTCGAGTCCTATTCTGTGCGAACGGCGACACTGGTGGCGCCTCTCGCGGCGCTACCTTCAGCGAAGCGGATGAAGACACGGTTGCGTGCCGGATCATTCGCAATCGCTGCGCCTGTGCCCCGGACAAATACCGCGAATGTCGCTGTATCCGTTGTGTTCAAGCCAACAGTTGCGGAAGGTCCGCGCGTCGTGATGCACGTGCCAGTTGCGTTTGTCGCACAAATTTCGATTTCAGTAATCGCCAACGAACGGCCACCCGTATCAGCAGTGGCAGTGATAATTGCCCCAGTACCGACATTTGCAACGGCAACTGAGGCGATGCCCACCATATTCCCAGTTGTGGGTACATTGATGCGTCCGTCATTGTTTATGGTCGCCGCGAGCGCGACGATGTCGGAAGGTGCAATCGACAGGGACAGGAATGTCAACGAATTCAATCCCAACGTATATTCTGCCGAACGCCTATTGGAGCAATACGCCTCGATGTACAAATCCGTTTCTACATTTCCACTTGGGACAACACCGCCGACTTGATTAGCGTTATCGCTAAAATCAGAAGCGGATGTCACGGAGAAGACGAAATTCTGTGCTCCGCCAGCCGGAATGTCTATCGTTGTATTGGCCGTTCCACTCAAGGCATTGGCGGAAGTGGTCGTTTGGAAAGAGAAGCTGGTCGCGCTCGATCCCGCCAATCGTAGGCCGCAAGCGGTGGCCGTACTTCCCGTCGCCAATGGATTGATGATGGTCGCAAAGGCCGATGCAGCTGTGCCGTTTTGGACTGCGCGTGTGATCGGCAAGACCGATGATACAACGCGAGGGGCTTCGCTGCGGAAAGACACAACATTTTTGCCTTCTTCACGTGCTGCACGGGCATTGTCGGCTGGGTCCTGATTGTCGACCTGCGGTGTGGCCAAATCTGGTGCGACCGCTGCAATCCCACAAGCTGCGCCGCCGGTACACAATGTGAGATCCGGGTTAGAAAAATATCCAACACCCACTTCGTTGCGTCCCGTACCCGGGCACGTCACATCGCCATCAGAGCCGTAAGCCATGATGGTTGTGAAAGAACAATCAACACGATGGCCATGCGCAAAGTCGCGAACGCCGGAGCCAGCCGTCGTATCTTCCAGATTATGCGACAGACCAAGATTATGGCCGGTTTCATGAGCAAATGTGAAGTCGGAACACAAGGAATAACCATCGAGCAGATTGGTGTCGTTGCCGTTGATAAAGTCACTGACGACGCCCACGCCATTTACGGCATTTGCGGTTCCGATCGTGTCGGCGTTACCGCCATTCACGAATGCGACCCCGCAGGAACTCCCTGAGCGGCTCACTGCGCCGGAGCCGCTGTAATGCCGGCGGATGATAGAGACGAGATCAGCACCTACGGCGTCACGAAGCGCGAGAAGTGCGCTGAAGTCCTGACCCGCACCATCTGCTTCCGCAGACGGAATGCCTTGGCCCGCGCCATCCTGCAAATCCCAGAGTGTGGCGGTATTGCCAGCGGTTTCACTGGCCGTAAGCTTGCCAAGATGGACGAGACGAGCGCGCATTCCGGTGTCGCTGTCGATCAGAGCCTGATCAAGAAGCGCGACGAGGTATTGTACGCGTCCGCCAACAGCAAGGCCCCAAGTGTCTTCCATGCTCTGCGTGTACATCACCATCAGGTCGACGGTTCCGTTGGAACCAACCACGACAGCGTCTGGAGACGATAATTCCTCGTTTTCGGAAATTGTATCCTGGAACTCTGTGATCAGATTAACAGGAGAGGGAATAATGCCGTCATCTCCCCAGCCTTCCACGATCGCATTATCGGGATGTTGGAAAATGCGATGCCCACCATTTTCGCCGGGGATGATGTTCCAAACACCATCTTCGGTCGAAATGCGTCCAAATGCGAAACCATTCAATTCGGAAATGATAACACGATCATTGATATCACCGCCTTCGATGCGGCCCACCCAGGTGCGAGCACCCATGGCTTGCTGATCAATCCGGTCGAGTTCAGCGACATATCCAGATCCGATATTAAGATCGATGCTCTCACCGGCACTCATTTCCATCACGCTTGGTGATAGTGACATGAATCGAATTTCGTCACCATTCCCGCCTGAATATGCAAGGGTTTCAATTCCTTGGAACATATCATCAGCCAAGGCCGCAGTGCCGGACAGTGCGGTTAGCGCCAATGCTGAAATGAATGTTTTTTGCATGCTGAACTCCCTGAATTCCGCCCTATCGGCGGTCGTCGTCTCGCTGGGGAGCACATTAGCGCGAGAATCCATTGTCCTGCAATGGCGCTCGCCTTCCCGGTGCATGACAATTCAGTGTTCTAGGTGCGAATTGTGTGAATTATTCGCGTTCGCCAATCGGGATTCGATAGCGATCGCTATCGCGGGAAACTTCGACATCGCGACTGGTTATCGTATCGATCCGCCAACCCTCTATCGTATCGCCAACATAGGCGCGGGATGTCTCATTGTCGCTGCGTATCGTGGCAACGCCGCCATCCGGCCCGGTTACGGTCCCGATAACGGTAAAGCTAGGTTCACCTTGCTGGGTCAGAACAGGCGTTTCGATAACCGGTGTCTCAATCACTTCGGGCGGAGCGGGCCGTCTGTCGGATCGGAAGAGAGGTCGGTCAGAGATCGCCGAAAAAGACGAAAATTGAGGAAGAAAGTCACCCGTTTCTTCACGAATGGTGACGACACTTGTGGACGGCGGAGCGGGCTGAATGACAGCCGGGTTTCCGCCTTCGCTCCAGACTGTGTAACGCAAGACGACAATGACGGTCAGGAGGGCGGCGATAATACCGAGCACAATCGTGCGCTGATTCATGTTCCGCCTCCCGGTTCACGGCGTGCATGGATGGTCGCCGAAAGTTGAAGTCGGCTGCTGCGTCGGATCGGTGCCAGTGTGACATCTTCAATGATCAAGGCTGGCAAAGTGGCCTCTATGCTGTGTAGCAATTGCGCGAGGTCTGCCATTTCCCCTTCAGCCTGAAACTCCACAATCACCGCCAACGGGTCAGCATTATCAACGGGTGTGATATTGACGCGGCCCGTTGTCAAACCGGCAGTTCGGGCCGCTTCATTCAACCGGGTTTGAAGGTTCGAACCGGCAACGGCATGGCTTTCACCTGGCGAGAGATATCGGGCCGGATCGGCGGCAGGTGGCACAGCCTGATCGGCTTCTGCTTGGGCAATACCTGATTGAACGCCGAACCAACCGGTTAGCACAATCGCGAATCCGATGATGGCAATGAGTAGAAATACGCCTGTGGCGACCAAGGAAACCATGCGGCGAATATCGGGTGTCATGATCCGCCCTCCACGCCGGTCATGCGATGCTGTGCCGTCAATTCAAAGCGTTCACGGCCGGTTTCTTCGTCGCGCACGGTGGCGCCGTCAAAGGCTGCGCCGATGAACTCGCTGGCGCTATCGAGCGCCCGAAGCGCTGCTGCTGCATCCCACGCCAGCCCGGAAATACGTACAATGCCCGCTTCATAGGAATAGCTGGTGATGTAGGCTCCATCGGGCAAGCGCCGACTGAGATCAGAGAGGGCGACAACGGCAGAGCCTGACCGGGTTTTGTCTTGGGCATGGATGATGGCCGCTTCCAGACGGGCTTCCAGGCTGGCTGGGCGACGTGCGGTTTCATATGCCGGATCGAGACGCACGGCGCGATCAATCATGAAGCCTGCCATGCTGACGATCAAAACGCCGCATAGAATTGCGGCGAAGACGAAGGCCGACCGGCCTGCAGAAGGCGCGGAGCGTCCATCACGAAGATCCAGGCTCGGCGCGATATCGCCTTGGCCATTTTCCAAATCAACCGCAGCCGGCTCAAGTCCGAGTGCGGTGGCGCGTTCAAGTGCGGTATCCAGCGTGTTGCGACGGATGATTGAAACCGGAAGACTGATCCGCCCGTCATTTTCCTCTTGCCGAGACCGATCCGCCGCGAAAACAATTTCGGCGGCAGGCAGAGGCGAAAGCCTGGGCAGAGCAAGCTCTATAGCTTCGTCCAGATGTTTTCCGGCTGCCAAGGGAAAGCTGGCCGTTCGGCAAAAGCCCAGGGGCGCAGCAATGCGCAATACGAGCGGCCCTTTTTTCCCGAGGCGAGCAATTTCGGCGCTGGCAATGCCCGTATCTTCGGTTGCCGGAATGTTGATGCTTTCGCCGTCGGCATTCGTGTAGCTGACGGCGCCATTTTCATAACGGAGGATGCGCCAATTGCGGGCGAACAGGCCGCCAATGACTGGTAATTCGGCGGCTGCGCTATCGACATCATCGCGCCAAATGGCCAGCCCACGCCCTATGGTATCAAGAATTGTCGTCACGCATCGGGCTCCGGATCAAGAAAGTCAGCATATCCGAATATATGGCTATGACGGGAGAGCGTCTCATACAAGCTTTCCGCGCCGGGAAGACTGATGATGATTTCACGCGAAAGCCGCGCCCCAGATGTCGCTTCGGCTTCCACAAAGATCGCGTAGGCCGAGGGTTGCGCGGGGTCAAATTGCGCAGACCCGTTCACCTCGGGAATTGTTCTGTTCCCTGCGCGGGCTGATAGAATGCGCCGTGCATCGCCAGCCGATATGCCAGCGGCTTCAATCAAACGGGGCGGTGCGTATCGGCCGGACACAGCTTCCCCGCCATAGATTGTCAGATAAGGAGCGGCGGCGGCGTAAATCGCGGCATCAACGCCCACGACCTGGCGAAATTCCTCGACGGCGACGAAGGGCCGGTTCCCAGGAGCCGGTCGGCCATCGGCACGATAGGCGCTGGCTTCAGCGCCATTATCGCCAACATCATCGTCTTCATCGCGCCAGTCAGAGACGGCACCGGCAATCCTCCGTGCGGCAAGCGTCGAAACGTCCAGTTCTTCCAGCAATGACGTCAGCGTTTCGACATTGCCCGTGTTGAGATCATAGCGGGCCGGTTCGGCCACTGCGCGAATGCGCAAGCTGACATCGCCGATCTCCATCTCATAGAGGCGCCCATCGGCCATCCAGCGATCCTCTTCGAGGGAGAGTTGAACGGCGGTGCGCGCGACGGCGCTGTCGATTGTGGTTCTGAGTTCAAGGCGTTCCATGCTGGCAAAAGCGGCGGATGTTGAAACTCGCGCAGCAAGGGCCGTCATACCTGCCGCCATCGCCAGGACGCCCAGCAGCGCAACGACAATCAAAAGCGCTATGCCGCGTTTCGACGTCATTGCGTTGTCTCCTGCCCGGCTTGCTCTGGCGTTTCTTCTTGCCGAGCGCGCGGCAAGAGGACGGTCAGGGCTGCATGTTCTACACCGTCTTCTTCCAGTGTGATGAGCGCAGGATATGTGGCCGTATCCTGCCATTCGGATGACGATGACCCAGCCGCCGCTGCATATCCAAAACTGAGAGGATGGCTAAGGGCCAATACCCAACTTCCGCCGTCCTCGCGCGATGGTTGGGCGAATTCCGTCAGGTCTGTCAGCAAGCGTCGAGACAATATGAGTTGCGGTAGCGCCGCAGCTTCTTCGCTGCTTGCATCGCTATCGTCATCGCCACCGATTAGCTCCAGCGTGTATTCATAAACGCCTGCTGCTGAGGGATAGCCGGGATCGGCAGCAAGAAAGGTCAAGCGATGGGCTTGCCCGTCGAACAGTATTTCTTCCTCGCCATTGGTTTCGGCCGCACGTGTTGCAGGCACCAAGTGTTCCAGGCGATTGCGAATAGCCTCCATCGTAACGGACTGGGTTTCACGTTCTTCGCGCACGGATTTGAGTTGCTGTTGAAAATTCAGAGTGTGGCGCACGCCTTCAGAAATGATGGTGATGGCCACCGCAGTCAAAGCGAGCGCGATCAACATTTCTGTCAATGTAAACCCGCGGTTCATCGCGGCTCCTCCGACGTGAGCGTTCTATCCAGCGATAATTCGATTTCCCGGCCTGAGGGCGTGGTCATGCTCAAAGTGAGGGTTTCCAACCCCTCCCAATCGGGGTTGCTTGACACATCCATTGTCCAGCTGAAGCCGTCGGTTTCCCCGCTTGCACCGCCATCAGTCGTGAGCAACAAGAACTCGGCAATGCGCGCGGCCCTCTCTGTTTCGTTTGAACTTTGTTCGGCGCGCGCGGATGACGAATAGACTTGATAGACGGCGGCCAGCCCGGCGCTGGCCAACGCAAGAGCGACCACCGTCTCCAGCAAAGTAAAACCGCCTCTAGTCGATTTCATCTGGATCCAACCTTTCGGTGGCGCCGGTAATCCAGCTGATGCGGACGGCTCGTTCGCTATCGTCAAGATTCAGCAAAAAGGTTCCGCCTGTTGTGGCTCCTTCGGGAAAGAAACGAACGGACGCTATGTCTCCGTCGAGCTCTTGCTCTGCGACGGTGGCGCGCAGATCAATTTCGCGACTGAGCTGAAAGCCGCGTTCGCTGGGCATTATCGTGAGGGTGCGGGCATCAAGATCGAAGCTGAGCAGCGTATCGCGGCCCGATAGTCGCGCCTCCGTCTGCGCCATGCGAGTTGCGGTTTCAATCATTTCGACTGAGCGTCGCAAATCGCGCGCCGACGAATTTTGAAACAACATGGGCGCGACCAATGTGATGGCCAAGCCTAGCACCAATAGTGCAACAAGAAGTTCGGCGAGGGTAAAGCCCTCGCGATTATTGGAGGTTTCGGAAGACGTCTTCATCTTCACCTTCGCCGCCGTCTTGCTCATCTCGTCCATAGGTTCCGATTCTCGCACGGCCAGGACCAACATATTCGTAGATATAAGGATGATCCCACGGATCATTTGGCACCGATTGCCCGCCTTCCAACACCAGAGCTGCAAGGCCCTGTGAGCTGTCTGGATAGTCGCCATTTTCGAGGCGATAGAAATCGAGCTGGGTTGAAATACTTTCGATCTGTGCAGCCGCGGTATCGGTTTTGGCGCGACCAACCAGCTGGAATAGCTGCGGGCCGACAAGCGCAATCAAGAGACCGATAATAACTAACACAACCATGATTTCGATCATGGTGTAACCGGCGCGGTGGTCGGTAGGAATTGAAATATTCTGTTGCATTTCAAGCCTCTAAAAATCTATTTGGTTGATGCTGACCAAAGCCGACATTATCGACAACATGATACCTCCGATGGCAATTCCAGCAAACATGATAACCGCTGGCTCAATTATACGCGAGATAAGGCGGGCATTTTGTTCGAACTGTGTCTCATAGAATGAAGCCAGTCGTTCGGCTGCAGCACCGAGGTCACCGGTTTCCTCTCCAACCGACAACAGCTCCGCCGCGAGAGGCGGTAGAACATCGGATGCTTCGACCCTATCGGAAAACCCTTTACCGGCACGCACTTCGGCCAGTGCGTCAGTTAATCGACGCACCGCCCAGCGATTGCCTGCGGCGCGTGAAGCGAGGCGAAGGGCGGGAACGGCCGAAAGTCCATTCTTTAACAACAGGGCCAGGACCCGGCAGAAGCGCGCCGCTATCATCGTGCGAGAGGCCGCGCCCAGCACAGGAAGGCCCAATAGCCAGCGGTCATAGGCTTCGCGTGATG
>Ga0316203_1002314_pt1 | contig 10093 bp, 6 predicted proteins | sample 6monrhotite_MG_FD_204940 | JGI IMG/M metagenome (GOLD analysis project Ga0316203, IMG submission 204940) | Microbial mat bacterial communities from mineral coupon in-situ incubated in ocean water Damariscotta River, Maine, United States -... | ecosystem: Environmental > Aquatic > Marine > Coastal... | reverse complement strand
GATCTTCATCATGTTCGCCTCAAGCCTGATCGAAATGATTCCGCTGGCCGCGCTGGTCGGTGTGATGTTCATGGTGGTGCTGGGCACATTTGAATGGTCGAGCTTTCGCATCTTGCACAAAATTCCGCGTTCCGACGCATTCGTGCTGATTTTGGTTTCCGGCGTCACGGTGTTTACCGATCTGGCCATTGCCGTGGTTGTCGGCGTGATCGTTTCGGCGCTGGTTTATGCTTGGGGTAACGCGTCTCGCATTCAGGCGCGCACCATCACCAACGATCAGGGTGGTAAAGAATATCAACTGCAAGGGCCGCTGTTTTTCGGTTCTGTGACGTCGTTTCGCGATCTGTTCGATCCCGATGGCGATCCCGACGACGTGGTGGTGGATTTCCGCCTTTCGCGGGTGGCGGATCATTCCGGCTTGGAAGCCATCGATACTTTGGCTGAACGCTATGAGCGGCGTGGCAAGCGCCTGCATTTGCGCCACCTGAGCCCTGAGTGTCGCAAGCTTTTGCATCGCGCCAAGGATTTGGTCGAAGTCAACGTGATCGAAGATCCCAAATATCACATCGCCACGGACGACTTGGCTTAAACGCTCAATCTATCACTTTGATTTCAGTCAAAAAAACGGGAGCCCGAGTTCATCGGGGTTCCGTTTTTTCATGCCCAAACCACGTGGACGTGCGATACTTATGGGGTGTCAGGTGAGCGAGGTGCATTGTGATCCATCTAGCCTACGACGGTTCCATCAATGGCGATTGGGTGGCGTGGTACGCCGTGAACTTGGCGCGTCGCGACCCTGACCATCGCCTGCGGGTCATCTATGTGAACACCGATGAAATTCGCGCCGACGTGGTGCGTGAAAAGGCCGAGAATTTGGCGCAAGAATGCGCCGATGCCGGGGTGGAGCTGTCACTCGATATCGTGTCGTCTTCCGGTTCCAGCGCCGAGCGCCGGTTTCACGATTTGCGCACCAACGTCCCCGCCGGACCAGAGACGTTGCTGGTGTGCGGCGCACGCCTCAAACCCGGGGGCGAGGGCTATTTGGCCGCAACCGTGTCGGCAAAACTACTCAGCGATAAGACCTTCAGCGTTATGGCGGTGCGGGTGGCGCAGCCGGGGCTGTTGGGTGCGCCCAGGCGGTTTTTGGTGCCGGTGGCTGGCGACCGCGCAGGCTTTCTGACGGCCAGCGAGATCCTCAAACGTTTTGCTCCAGATATTGACCGGGTTGAGTTGTTGCGCGTGATGATGATCAAGCGTCAGATATTTCGCCGCTTGCGCAGTCATCAAGCCGGTCAATTGCGCGCGAAAGGCTGGGACAGCCTCAAAGGTTTAAGCGTCGAACTGGCTAAGATTCTCGGCTTGGAAGATTGGAAGGTCGATGCCAACGTGAAAGTCTCCGACGACTGGGCTCAAGAGGTCATTATCGACGCCAATCGCCACCATACTCATCTGATTTTGATGGAAGCGTCGTGGCGAGATTTGAGCGCGAATTTTCTGTACGGCAATCCCATCGAAGTCGTGTTGCGCGATACGCCGTGCGACGTCGCGATCTATCGGGGGGTCTGAACCGTGGACGGACAATCTTTGCAGCGTCAAATCCAAAATATTGCGCCCGATCACGTTTTTCGCTTTTTGCACAGCCGCCAAGATGGCCTGCGTAGCGCTGAGGTCGAAGAGCGCTTGAATGAAGTCGGCCCCAACACGTTGGAAGAAACCCGCCGTCTGGTGTGGCTCAAGAGTTTAGGCCGCCAATTCACCAACTTTTTCTCTATCTTGTTGGATATCTCTGCCGGAATCTGTTTTGTCGCCGACAGCATTCAGCCTGGCGAGGGCATGAACATTCTCGGCTGGGCTTTGCTGGGGGTGTCGATTCTCAACGCACTATTCAGTTTCGTGCAGGAATACCGCGCCGAACGCGCGATGGAAGCGTTGCGCAAGTTTCTGCCGCAAAACGTCTTGGTGCGTCGTGATGGTCAAGATGTGCAGATTCTCGCCGAACACTTGGTTCCGGGCGATGTGCTGAGTCTGTCCGAAGGTGACAAGGTGCCCGCCGACGCACGCTTGGTTGAGGTTCAAGACCTGATCGTCAACAACGCTCCGCTGACCGGCGAAGCGCACCCGGTGCGCCTGACGGCGGATGCCCAAAGCGCGATCCTCACCGAAAGCGCCAACGTGCTGTTCGCCGGCTGCATGGTCAAAAAAGGTCGTGGTCAAGCGGTGGTGTTCGCCACCGGCGGACGCACCGAATTTGGCAAAATCGCGACCTTGTCCCATGACGTCAAACGCAAACCGTCCCCCTTAGAACGTGAAACCAATCACATGGTGCGGGTGCTGACCTATATCGCGGTGCTGATGGGCGCGATCTTCTTTGCTTATGGGGTGTTCACGGGGCGCTCGCTGTGGGTCAATTTGGTGTTCATGATGGGCATCATTGTCGCCAACGTGCCCGAAGGCCTGCTTCCGACTTTTACCTTGTCGTTGGCGATGGGTAGCTTGCGTATGGCCAAGCGCAATGTGTTGGTCAAGGGCTTGAACGCGGTCGAGGCCTTGGGCGCGGTGCATGTGATATGCACCGACAAGACCGGCACTTTGACGCAAAACCAAATGGCGGTGACGGCGTTCAACGATCCCCAAGATGCACAGCCGTTAAAGGATCAGGCGCGCGCGGCGGCGCTGTCCATGGCGATGGCGGCGTCAGATGTGCGCAACGGCGAAAACGGGCTGCACGGCGATCCGTTGGACGTGGCGGTGGCCGAAGCGTTCGTCGTGGATGGCGGCGTGCTGAGCGATATCAACATAGAAACAGTAAAACGCTTTTCGTTCGACGATGAAAAACGTCGTGCAGGCGGCGTGTTGGTGCATCAGGGGCAGGCGGCGTATGGCGTCAAGGGGGCGTGGGAAAGTCTGCGTCCGTTGTTGAGCCATGTCGAATTGGAGGATGGTGCGCTGGTTGAGATGGACGATACGCGTATCGCGCACGCTGAAAACGTGGTCCACCAGATGGCGAGCAGCGGCCAGCGGGTGATCGCGTTGGCCTATCGTGATCTATCCAATGCATCAGACGCTGACGCTAGCCAAGAACAGTTGGAACAGGGGCTGGTTCTGAAAGGCTTCATCGGCGCAGAAGACCCAATCCGCGACGAAGTTCCCGGCGCGGTGGCGGCGTGCCACACGGCGGGCATCGGCGTGGTGATGATCACCGGGGATCACCCCGAAACGGCGGAAGCCATCGCCCGACGCGCAGGTATTGTCGCCGCCGACGCCCCGCCGGGGTCGGCCACCGTGACCGGCGCGGAGCTGTCACGTCTGAGCAAAGTGCAGTTGGTGTCCAGGCTCAAAGACGGCATCTCGGTGTTCGCGCGCACCACGCCGGAACAAAAATGGAAAGTGGTGTCGGCGTTTCATGAATTGAACAAGGTCGTGGCGGTGACCGGCGATGGGGTCAACGATGCCCCGGCGCTCAAAGCCGCTGACGTTGGCATTGCAATGGGCAAAAGCGGCACCGACGTGGCGCGCGAAGCGGCGCAGGTGATCTTGCTGGACGATAACTTCGCGTCCATCGTCAACGGCATCGAAGAAGGCCGCACGATTTTTAACAACATTCGCAAATTCACCAACTATGTGCTGGTCAGCAACGGGCCGGAAATTTTGCCCTATTTGTTGTTCATGCTGTTCCCGGTGCCGCTGGCGATGACCGTGATTCAAATTTTAGCCATCGATCTGGGCACCGACATCATTCCGTCCATGGGGTTGGGGCAAGAAAAGCCCGACGCGGATGTGATGAAGCAGCCGCCACGTGATCACAGTCAAGGGCTTTTGACGTTTCCGCTGATTGCCCACAGTTACCTGTTTCTCGGCCTGATCGAAGCGGCGATTGCGCTGGGTCTGTTTTTTTGGGTGCTGTTCGATGGTGGGTGGATTTGGGGGGCGGAGCTTTCGGTTCGCGATCCGTTGTATCTGTCGGCCACGGGGATCACGCTGTCGTCGATTGTCTTGATGCAGATCGGCAACCTGTTTGGACGGCGTTCACGCACCGGATCGGGGTTGAGCTTGGACTTTCTCTCCAATCCGTTGATCGTCGGCGGCATTGTGTTTGAGATCGTGTTTTCGTGGGCGATCTTGTATTTTGAACCGTTGTCCACGGTGTTGGGCACGGGGCCGGTCGATCTAGGCGTATACGCCATCGCGTGGGCGGGGCCGTTTGTCATCTTTGCATTGGACTATGCGCGCAAGCGGGTGCTGGCGGGGTTGCGCGCACGGGGCGCGTCCATTCCCAGCGGCTAGCGGTTGGCTGAAGGTTTTCTTCCCATAAAAAAACGCCCCCATTTTCATGGGGGCGTTTTTTGTTGTTAGTAGATGTGCACGATCAGTCGAGCGCGACCAAATCTTCAGCAGCCACCTTGCCATTGCGCTGTTCTTGCAGTTCGAACTGAACCTTCTGGCCTTCATTGAGGCCTTGAAGGCCACAATTCTGCACAGCGGAGATATGAACAAATGCGTCGGGGCCGCCCTCATCAGGGGTGATGAAGCCATAACCTTTGGTGGTGTTGAACCACTTAACAGTGCCGGTTGCCATGGGTACTCCTTAACTTGGCAAAACATGGTACATCCTACGATCCGTGTAGAATGAGATTGCTGCGTCGTCATAAAGGGCATTACTTACATGCGTGTTTTGCGCAATAAGGATAGGCCTAGCAAAGTCAACAACGACCAGCGATGTACGACAATTTTCAACAATTTTCACCGCTTGTCTACAATTTCAAACAAAATTCAAAATTCAAAGTGTTGTTTGGAGGGACTTGATTTGGCTTCTGAAATGGCGATGAAGGTGTATTTTGAGACGGATATCATGTCAACCTATGGTTTTGCGCGGGTGTTTTCTGTGGGTCGCTAGGGGCTTGCTGGTGTGTGGCATGCTCAGTTTGATAAGGGTGGGAACCGCTTGCGGCTGAAGATGTGGCGCACTTTTCGGGTGTATTTGTGTACCTGGAGTGCGTGTGACTGATATTTTTTGCAGCCAGAAAGGGATGTGCGAAGGGGTTTTCTAATGCATTTGGATGAGGATAAGGGCACAATGGCCTCGGCGGGGTTGACCGTTCATAGAGACCGACAGGCAACATAGAAGATGTGCGATTGTGGATAGTTTGAAAGAAATCGACCCGAAGCCCCTCAGCGCCAAATCGGGCGGCCCCAGACTGAGTGTCGGCTTGGCGCAGAAGTATTTTTTCTATATTTTCACACCGGTTTTACTGGCTGTGGTGATCGCCGGTATGGCGGTGTTTTACCAAAACATCTATCACGCGCAGGCTAAAATCATTGATCGTGAAACGACTAAGATCAATGAAGCGCGGATCAGTCTGCGTGAAGCCTTGAATTCCGCGCTGTCAGACCTCAATTTTCTGATCCGCGATGAAGATCTGGTCGGCTATGTGCGTGAGCCCGGTGAGGCGCAGCGCAAACGATTGGAACGCACTTTTATTTCGTTTTCCGGCGCCAAAAAAGTTTTCGATCAAGTTCGGTTCATCGATGTAACCGGTAAAGAACAGGTGCGGGTCGATTTGGTGAACCGGGTTCCCATCGGCGCGCCGGCATCGATGTTGCAAAACAAAAAACAACGCTATTATTTCAGCGAAGCGATCGACTTGCCGACGGGGCAGGTCTTTATCTCGCGTCTTGACTTGAACATCGAAGGCAAGATGGTGGAGATCCCTTACAAGCCGATGATCCGCTTGGTGGCGCCTGTCGATATCGATGGAAAACGCTATGGCGTCGTGGTTCTGAACTATCTGGCTGATAATTTCATCTCGCATGTGCGGCGTACGTTTGCTTCCGAAAAGAGCGATGGGTTCTTAACCAACGCAGATGGCTATTGGCTGATCGGCCCCACTCACGACGTCGAATGGGCCTTTATGTTTGGACGCGCTGATCGGTTGCAAGATCTTTACCCTGAAGCGTGGACGGGTGTGTCCGATCAGCCAGCTCAGGTGATGACGAGCCAAAATATTTTCACCGTTGCTAAGCTTCCCGCGCCGCCGCATGCGGCAATTACGGACCATTCGGATCCATATTGGGTGCTGGTTTCGCGCGTGCCGCTGAGCGCGTGGTACATAGAACAATTCTCCGAATACGTACCTGAAGCCGCTGTGATGGCGTTGATATTGATTATTTTGGGCTTTGGCAGTTGGCGCATTGCCAGCACCCGCGCCACCCGTGAACAAATGGATGGGCTGTATCACCGCCGCTTGGTCGATGCCCTCAATGAAAGTGAACGTCGCAACACCGCCGTGGTCGAAGCTTCCGACGATGTGGTGATGATGTGTTCGCAAAGCGGTTATATCCGCCATGCGAACCAGGCTGCGGAACGTGTATTCAATGTTCCCCAAGTCGATATGGTCGGGCGTGAAATCGCGGAATTTTTGATGGACCCCGATACCGTTTCGGTGCGTATGCCCGACGGCGTGCGAAAACTGATGGAACGCGAACGGTTTGAAACCTATGCGGTGCGCGGCACGGGCGAAGGTTTTCCCGCTGAAATCACGCTGACGCCGATCAAAACCGAAGGCCAGACACGGTATTCGTTGTTTATTCGCGATATCACCTTGAGGCGCAGTTACGAAGAACGCCTTAAACGCCTGGCCAACTATGATCCTCTGACCGGCTTGGCGAACCGGGTGTTATTGTTGGAACACCTCGACGAAGCTTTGTACGAAAACAACGGTCCCGAAGGCCCTTATGCCGTCATCATGGGTGATCTGGATGATTTTCGCATCGTCAATGATACATTGGGGCACGTGGTCGGCGATGAAGCCTTGAAAGAAGCGGCGGCGCGCATCCATCAAAAAGCTCCGCTGGGTAGTCTTGCAGGGCGTTTTGGTGGCGATGAGTTTGTGCTGATCGTGCCGTGTCGCGGCAATCGTAGTGTTCCTGGCGAGGTTTGCAATGCGGTCTTGAGCGCATTTGAGCGGCCTCTGGAAGTTGCTGGGCACCGTCTGTATGTCGGCATCAGCTTGGGCGTCGCGTTTGCCGATACAGAGGCCGATACCGCCACTGGTTTGTTGCAGATGGCCGATACCGCCATGTACGCCGCTAAAGATGGTGGACGAAACACCTATCGCACCTTCACGTCGGATATGCACGATGCATCCGCGCGTCGTCTTGCGATTCAAACCCGTCTTGCGGGCGCTCAAGAACGCGGCGATATATCACTGATGTTCCAGCCGCTGGTCGATGCTAAATCTGAGCGCATCATCGGCGCAGAAGCGCTTTTGCGCTGGACCGATGCCGAATTGGGTTCCATCGGGCCAGACGAGTTTATTCCCGTCGCCGAAAGCACCGGGTTGATCATTGAGTTCGGCCAATGGGTGTTGAACGAAGCCTGTCACCATGCCCGCGCGTGGCGCGACGTGGTTCCAGGGTTTCACATGGCGGTCAACATTTCGCCGGTGCAGTTGATCGGTTCCGACATGGCCGCGACCATCAAGACGGCTTTACTCAAATATGAATTGGAACCAGCCGCCCTTGAGGTCGAAATCACCGAAGGCTTGTTGATTAAAGACCCTCACGAAGCCGAAACCACCTTGAACGAGCTGGCAGAGGTTGGCGTGAGCATTTCCATCGACGATTTCGGCACCGGTTACTCGTCGCTCAGCTATTTGCAGCGCTTTCCGTTCACGACCCTTAAAATCGATCGGATGTTCGTTATGGATTTGCCCGACAGCAAAGACAGTCGTTCTCTGGTTACGGCGGTGTTGGCCTTGGCGCAGCGCTCAAACCTCAAGGTTATCGCTGAGGGGGTTGAGACACAAGGTCAAGCCACCTGGCTCAAAGAGCAAGGCTGCGATATCATTCAGGGCTATTTTTACGGCAAACCGATGGCGGTGGATGCGTTCTACGCTTTGGTGGAAAACCGCAGCATCGATGAAAGCGCCAGCGCCATGGACGGTCCCAACCTTAAGCTTGTTTGATCTTTTCGAACAACGCGGACAACTCACGACGCAAAACTTTACCGGTCGCGGAATGGGGTAGGGCCTCTACGAAAATGAACTGCTTGGGCACCTTGTAAGCGGCTAAGCGCTCGGCGGCGTAGGCGGCAAGGTCTTGTGCGCTCACCTTGGCCCCTTCGTGCGCGACGATAAATGCACCGATAATGCTGAGGTCTTCGCGCACCCGGATTTCGGCGCAGGCGCATTCATGAACATCAGGGTGGTGAACCAAAACGTCTTCGATGTCTTGTGGCGACACGCGGTAGCCTTGCGCGTTCATCAAATCGTCGGCGCGGCCTTGGTATTGCAAATAGCCGTCTTCATCCAACAGAGCTAGGTCGCCGGTGAGAAACCAGTCGCCGCGAAACGCCGCCTGGGTCTGGGCGTCTTGATTCCAGTATCCGAGCATCAGGCCGGGGTCGTTTTTGTGCAGCGCCAAAAGGCCGGGTTCGCCGATTGCGACGGTGTCCGTGGAGCTCTCATCAAAACTGAGGATCGCCACCCGGCGGCCTTTTTGTGGACGTCCGGTGAAACCGGGTTTGACCGCCACCGTCGGCGATGACGACGCGTAGGTGGAACATTCGCTCATGCCCAGCGCCTCGAACAGGGGTTTGGCAGTGACGTTTTGCCAATTGTCGCGCACAGATTCGGAAAGCTTCTCGCCCGCCGTCAGGCCATGGCGCAAGTGGGCGAAGCCTTCACCGATATGATCGGCGTATTTAAGCATCTGGCGATACAAGCTCGGCACCGCAGCGAACAAGGTGGCCTGGTGCTTGTCGGCCAAGCGTGGCCACACGCTGGGGTCTTTTTCGCCGTTGTAAATCACCGTGCAGGCGCCGACGGCCCACGGGTCCATCAGTCCCGCGCCCAAGGTGTAGGTCCAGTTGAACGCACCCGCGTGCAGCATCCGGTCCGTTTCACTGATCGCGTACCAGCCGTCAAACATCATCCGCCGTGCCCACACCGCGCGGTGCGCATGCAGGACGCCCTTGGGATGGGAGGTCGCGCCGGATGTGTAAACGATATAGGCCGGGTCGTCGGCGTGGGTGTGGGCGTACTCGGCTAAGTCTTCGCAGCCCATCAGGTCGCGGATGTCGTTGTCCAGCAACTGGGTGCAGCCCTCTACCACATCGTCGAGCTTGAGATCAGAGGACGTGCAGATGAAGCGCGCCCCGCAATCGTCAGCGATGAAGCGCGCCTCGCGTTTGGTCAGCTGCGACGAGGTCGGCACCGCGATGGCGCCCGCAGCTAAGGTGGCGAAAAAGATCAGTGGAAAACTGCTGTGATTGCCCAGGCGCAGCATCACCCGCTCGCCCGGTTGCAGCCCCATATGCGTGAGCCCGGCCGCCAGACGTCGAACGGCATCGTCGAGTTGAGCAAAGCTCCAGCGTTCAGCCGGTTCCAGGCTCAGCGGATCGCTGACCACGATCAACGCAGTTTTGTCAGGGTGTGTTTTGGCCGAATTCGACAAGCAATAGGCGGCGGCGTTGAAGGTATGCGGGCACGGTTCAGGTGCGCCTTCATCGAACAGACTGGTGGTTAAAGGCGCCACAAGGTGATGCCTTCGGGCGTCGTTTCACGGTCCAACACGCCGCGTACGTCGATGACCACGCCGCGACCGTTTTTCAACAAGCCGCTGACCATGTCCCAGCCGCCGTCGATATAGCTGGCGTGGGGCACGGCCAAAATCACCGCGTCGCTGGATTCTAGCTGATCGCTTGGGGTCAGTTCGATGGCGTATTCGTGTTGCGCTTCGCCAGGCACCGCCATGGGATCGTGAACCTGGATATTCATGGCGTAGGTCATCAGTTCTTGGATCACGTCAATGACTTTGGTGTTGCGCAGATCTGGAACGTCTTCTTTGAACGTTAAACCCAGCACGGTGACAGTGTTGGGCGTTTGACCGCCATCGGTGCGGTTTTGCAGCATCAGCTTGACGGTGTTTTGTGCAATGAACGCGCCCATGCCGTCATTGATTTCGCGCCCGGCTAAAATCACTTGCGGGTGGTGGCCCATCTGTTCGGCGCGATACGTCAGATAATAGGGGTCGACGCCAATGCAGTGCCCGCCCACCAAACCGGGGGAAAACTTCAAAAAGTTCCACTTGGTGC
>Ga0316203_1002313_pt1 | contig 10098 bp, 13 predicted proteins | sample 6monrhotite_MG_FD_204940 | JGI IMG/M metagenome (GOLD analysis project Ga0316203, IMG submission 204940) | Microbial mat bacterial communities from mineral coupon in-situ incubated in ocean water Damariscotta River, Maine, United States -... | ecosystem: Environmental > Aquatic > Marine >... | reverse complement strand
TACTAGGTACTGGCGTAAAATACTGGCAGCACTATCAGCAAGGCTTCCACTCATTATTTTTCTACCTTAGTTTGTGCTGAACCGATTAGGTTACCGGTATCGATAGGAACGAGTTCCATGCTGTCTCTCTGCAATCGCATTCCTGCCATTAACATAGCTTGAATCATGCCGACACCTTTGGCGGTTAACCTTTGGATTAACTTGGTGTAATCTTTAGAATTTTGTCTCCAAGGTAATTCTAAAAACTTAGCCATTCCTATTTTGTGCGGGGTAGATAAATCCTCATGTACACGTATCGCGTAAGAGACACCAAAGTAACCAACTACCACCGATCCATCATCTTCTTTCTTAGATTTTCTGATTTTGTTTTCTAGTGTGGTATTAAGTTTGTCAGCCCGTCTAACGTACTTCCCTTTACCATCTGTTCTACGTGCCATGACTTAATTCCTTATGCTAGGTTATGAATTCTAAACTTGATAACCCGGTGCATTTTCTTAGTGGTATTCCACACCACCGTTATCAGTGCTTTGTGTCTTTCTTTAGCGTCCACAGCAATAGTGCTTAATGTAATTGCTACGTCTGCCGGTTGCACATTCCAAGTGAATAGCCCGCTAGTCGCGTGCATTGTGCAATTGTTGGCATTAAGTACGTCTTGAGCATTTCGACTGTTAACAACTTCTCCACCAGACATTTCGGTTAACGTCATAGTGATGGAATCAATGGCTGCTGAAGGAATTACCGTACCGGTTTCATCCTGTAGCGTAGCCGTGTAAACGGCTGATGTTGATTCGTCTATGTCTAAAACATTAGGAACAGACATTTAAGAACACTCCGTAATCGTTTCAGAACTGAAAGCAGCAACCGTAAAAGTTTCTGGGGAAAATACACCTGATGCTAACGATTCTATAGAGAATTGCCCCGTTGCAAAGGTTTCTGATGTAAAACAAACACTGTTGTAAGACAATACTTCCGAACTAGAGAACCCTAAAGTAGGTATCCACTTGGCAGAACCCGGTGAAAAACCTATCCCACCAGCAATAATATTTTTGATTGCCATTATGTGGCCCTCGTGCGGCTGGTCGGGTCGCTAGCATCGTCCAGCGTAAACGTCATAGCCGTTGTACTGCCGTCCAGTTTCTTAGCTGTAATGGTCGTTCCACTGATAGCAAACTCACTTAGTCCAGCCCAAATCATAAACATGCTTTGTGCTAGTGTGGGGGCAGTTCCATCGGCGGCATAGCTCTCGGTCATCTGCGTTGTAAGCACCGCCGTTGCGATAGCTGCTGCGGTTGGGTCATTTAGTGCAGCAATCAAACCTGGGATTGTGGTATCGGTGTCCACTAAGATCGAATCCACGTTGGTGTCTATCGTATTGATCTTAGTGTCTAACGTAGTACCTGTATCAACTTCGATTGCGTCAATGCTAGCTTGTGTTGCACTAAGCAGATTTACGCCATCCGCACCCGTGATAATATCTAGGTCTGCTTGGGCTGTAGCTATTAGTGCGGGGATTGTCGTACCGGTATCAACTAGAATTGCAGCGACTTCTGTATCTAAGTAGCCCGCAATTACTGCAAGGGTAGATGGAAGCGTTGTACCAGTGTCTTCGACGATAGCTGCTAGTTGCGTACTATTACTATCCATTTCTGCTCGGATGTCTTCGACAGTCGGAGCACTACCACCCGCACCGGTCGTCCATGCTGCATCACCACGGTTTCTAATAGCTTCTAAGCTATCGGTCCCTGTGACAAAAGTTGCTCCAGCTATATCTGTTAGGGTTGCTGGCAAGGTAGTACCAGTATCAACCAGTATCGCATCCACCACCGTATCTATGTCGTTAATCTTAGTATCTAGTGTGGTACTGGTGTCCACTTCAATAGCATCAATACTGGCTTGGGTAGCGGACAATAGATTAACACCGTCTGCTCCAGTAATAATATCTAAATCGGCTTGGGCTGTGGTAATGGTTCCCGGAATTGTAGTACCAGTGTCTACCAGTATGGAGGCAACTTCTGTAGCCACTTCACCAAAGCTACCAGCAGCAACATGGTCTGCTTGAGCTTCGTCCCATACTGCGTCTGCAATAGCAGCAGCACTAGCACCCGAACCACTCGGAGCATTTTCTAAAGCGTTAACCGTAAACCGGGAGACACCGCTATCGTTTTCAACAATTTCATTTAGTAGGGCTGTAGCCGTACCGGGCTTGCTTGCTGGATCGTAGTCTACCGCTAGCAAATGGTCTAAGTGGATATCGGATAGTCCGGTATCTACTTCTGTATTTACTTCAGCTTTCATAGCTGTAGACATACCGCCAAGATCGGTTAGTCCCGCACCCGCTACTCCTATACGTGCGAAGTTATCTCCAGTTTGCTTAGTGTGGCCGGTCAGGTTTGTTACAGTGCCGATTGTACTAGAGGATTTTGCGTAGCCCGAACCATCATAATCAGCTTCCAGGTTGTCTGCTGCATCTGGATCATTACTGATTGATATAATGTTTGCATCCACTTGGTTTGTTTGGGTGAATACAAGTTGATCCGTCTTGGTTTTGATTGCATCCAAGTCCAACCCACCGGCATCACTAATAGGTAATCCGCCCGCTGCGTCTGCTGCTGCATTAGGTAGGGCTGTAATACCCATACGAACAGAATCAGTTAGGTCTACGTTTATTAGTTGGATTTCTATAGCTACGGAAGCTACGTTGTTTGATGCTGAATCGATTAGGCTAATACCACATTCACTAGCACCCGTAGCAAAGCAAGCATCAGGCGGATCAAGTCGATACCAACCGGGCATGTTAGGGCTGATCTCTTCCCACACTCCGTCAGCATGTGCGGTCCCTGTTCCCACCGCATCGATTAAAGAAATCTCTGCTATGACTACGTCATTGTCATCTTCCACGCGGGCATAGTATGCAGTAAGCATACTGGCAGTAATGCCGGTTAACCCGTCGCCCGTAGTGCTGGAGGAGTCTTGCACAAACACTAATAGAGTTTGATCGGTAACGCCTTTTGTTCGTAATACTTTCAACCTACTAAACCTCCAGCCATACCGGGATGTCTAAGTAATGCCCCGCCACCGCCGCCACCACCTGCTCCGTCATCTAACTGACTAATAATTAGTCCCATGTGTGGTCTACGGGTTGTTGTATCTGTCCAACCACCAGCACCATCATCTAGAGTATATTGCCAAGTAGCTCCACCGGGCATTGCTCCCATCATTGTTGCTGAGTCCACATCAAAGTAGTACATGCCAAAGTTGTTGGATGACGTTGCATCCACGCAAAGCCGATATGTTGTATCTGCTTCTAACGTAACTTCGGTATCAAAGTAGATGCAGATCGGGTCGATAGTTTCGCTACCCGAATCCTCGTCATCCATCGCTATGTTGGCGAGTCGGTTTGCTCCAGTGTGATTAGGTACTCCGCTGGAGTTGTATAGTGTCACTCGGTAGTCAGCCCCGGTTCCACTACCACCGCCGTTGAACCACATCCCCGCGATTGTCATTTTCACGGGAACTTGAAACACCATGCCCCGCTCGACACCGGTGCTTGTCCATGTATCTAGACCAAAAGCAGTAAACGGAAAGAACGGCGGAATGTTTGCAAAAGTTCCATCGCTGAAATGTATAGCCATACAGGGAGGCTGCGGACTCAGCGATTCAATCATTTCATGTTTTGCGTTACTACCTGCGTTGTAGACTTCGTATGGCAAGTTAGAACCGCTGTAACAACGTCTGTAACTACTCAGGTTTCCGCTGAATGTGCTGAATTCCGGTCGCTCGATAATTGCTGCGATGACTTCACCAGCCGTGACCGTATAAGCTGTGGTGAGTGTAGTTGTGAACCATGTATCATCGTCGCCCGAAGCTACCGCAACCGTGGCACTACGGTTAACACCGACTAATGAATTGCTGGGGTCGCCTGCTGCGTTCATTGATTCTAAACGTACTTCCAGGTCTCCGCCCGTTGTGACCGTGACGGTTCCCCAACTCACCTTGTCTAATGATTTTCCATCATCTTGCGGGCTGATTTGAAAGCCACATCCATAGTATTCTTCATCAGCATCAATGAGGTTATTGTCCATCATCGCTGGAGCAGAAGCGTTTGTCGGATGTGCGGGCCAGCAGATATTACCTAGTAGGCTGGTCATAGTCATAGTTAGTCATCCTCCCCTTCAGCTTCGGCCTGCCAATGAGTAAAAAAGTGTGAGTCTGTATCTGGGTCTTTGTTGGTCATGTTTTGGAACAGCAACCTACGCATGACTCGGACGGCTTCCCGACGTTCGGCCACTGTACCGCCTGTGCCGTTCTGCACGTATTCCTTACCCCAACGCATCAGCCGCCTAGCCCACACAGACCGGGGGCCAACGAGGTTATTGAGTCCGTATCTCAACATCTTGGCGAGGTGCTGATTTATCTCTGCTGGTGTTTGCGGCATTAGTTATTCTCCGGGTAAAAGCTACCGCCAATGGTTTCTCCGTATTCCTCAAACACTTCGTAAGTCGTCATTCCAGCTACGTCTGTATACACACCGTCAAGTTTAATCAAGGTTTGTCCGGTCTTACGTTTGTAAATGGGTATTATGTAGTCGGGGTTTTGTTCATCGAAGTAAATGCGAACACCGTTAACGTAGAGCAAGGATTCTTCAAGCTGTTTGCCGTTCTTGCTCCAGTCGAAAGACATTCTAATGTCTTCATTGGGAACACCTTCCTCATTGAAGCTAGCCAGCATAGTTACGTTGTCAATTAGGCAATCTCCGGTTAGGTCATTCCTAGCACTTCTAAAGTCTATGTTCCAAATGCAATCGATAGCACCATCGCTAACCATTATTCCTTCATAGGGCAAAGCTTTATTGCCCTTAGTCGGTGGAACAATGCCTATGTGGAAGCCACTGATGTTTACGTTTTCAAACATTGACCGGTTAAGATCGTAAGCTGTGCCAGCATCAACGCCAATCGTTCTTGACCTATGTGCTTGCTTAGTGATTTCCCAATCATTAACAAAGTAAGCGTTCACTAAACGTAGTCCAGTGTCGTGGTACGCACGCAAGCAGCCCCGGTTATCGAATGTGTGCCAAACCTTAACATCCTTAATAGTCACATCGTCAAAGAGTACATGTTTTGTACCTTGGCTCCAAGCGTAGTACATGAACCCCCGGCAGTTGGCTCCATAGATGCCTTCTATCTTGTGACCTAAGGATGTAATTGACTGGCGAGTAATCTTGGTTCTGCTGTGGGAACCTTTGTTAAGTTTGACTAACAGATTTTCTGCACCAGTACCGTAGCCACTAAGATATAAAACGTATCCATCACAAGCGTAGCAGCTAAGGTTTAATGCTGTGGAACCTTGGCGGGTAAACCATAGACCAGAACCGTTAGTTCCTGACGTTCTAGAAATAATCACTTCGCCAGATGGTAGAGTAATTCGCTTTCTCCCCAGAAGTCCTTTCTTGATACCTTGAATACCAACAATTACGCAATCTTCATAGTGGTTGTGTACCTCACTACCGTCCTCTTCCATGATACCCGATCCAACAGCATCATAGACAACTGTGCTTTTGATGTTGTTGTAGTGGCTACCATGAATAGTTATTCCCCATCCTGGTGAACCTTCAACCACACAGCCTAAAATATTAGACTGGTATTCAGAATCTTCCCTACCGCCTTCTGGACCTACTGCATGATGTGCGTGTAGCGGGTATCTACCTCGTTGATTATCACTTTGGTAGGCTGGTTCCCCATCACGTATGACGGTTTCGTCATTATGAATATCGTTCTTGGTTCTACCCATACCCTGAATAGATACATAGGACAAATCTACATAGCCATGATCGGTCCAAGCTAAATGCCCTCTAATGCCTAGAGAGTTTTGGCTACGGATGACGATGTCGCGGGTTAAGTTACTAACCATGCAGTAATCCGGTGTGCAAACTTTGTTAGCAACCATGCCCGGATGGTCGTACTCTAACGGAGAGTCTAGCTGAACTGTGTTACCGCTAACTTCTGTAATGGTTCTGATTTCATTATGTCGTCCAGCAGTATGTATATTCCGTTTAGAGACTTGTTGTTCTGTATCAGGTATTAACACCCGGTCTCCCACCAGCCAATTTTCTGGGGAAGAACTGAGTGTAATAGCTGTTGCACCTGTGTAGATGTGGTCAGCGGCTTTTACTGCGTGCGTTTTTGGTGTTCCGTTGGCTGATAGCTTACCAAAGATTACAACCCCTGTTCCCCATTGCTTAGGATCAGTGGTTAAATCAATCGGCGTATCTCGTATAGAGAGAATTGAACCGGGCAGTATTTCACATTCTCCAAGTTCATAGATTAACAAGTTAGTGAAGGATACGTTTCCTTCAATTACTAGTTCCCCCGCTACTGCTATTGTGTGGGCTTTGGTGAATGATGTGGTGGCTGTACCTTGATCAATGCAGCTTACTATATGGCCGATCTTAACAACGTCTTCAACCGTAGGAACAACGCCCGTATCCCAAGTGCTTGGGTCATACCAATCCCCGTTAGCGATACTGTGAACCGTAGGGGCTGCTCCGAAGTCTGGTGTATAGTCGTGCCCTAATGTAGGACCAGAATTTAATATAGCCATTGTCATTATTATTACTCCACTCATAAACTTCCCCAACTGAGGAATGGCCCGTTATGGTCACGTTGGACAGTACACTGCCGACTTTTTAACGCTTGCTGTTTTACGTGTTCGTCTCTTTACTCTTCCTTCATGGTCGTCATCATGCAAACTCCATAGCTCTGCTTTGGACCAGCTTTGCAAATTCCAGTTGTGAAACTTTCCCCGGTGTGCAGAACCACTTAATAAATGCTTGATCATAAAAGATTTCGTTGGGGACCACGAACCCTCGAAATTCCACCGCTGACCGTGGATAGGGTAATGACCGGTTGTAGCTACTCTTGGTGGCTCGCGTGCTGGTGGCTGCTCTTGCACGCCCTTGTGTAGCCAACCTATAGCCCACTGATCTATTACAGTACCGCAATCTTGGAGTAGCCGTCTTACTACCCTCCCATCTTCTATCTTTACTAGTGCGGGAAAATTACCGATGTTATAGCGTTCGTCTAACTGGCTGTAAGCAGCGTACACAATTTGAATATCGTCACTGCGTGTTTGACCTATGTCCCAACCAGTTAAACGAAGTTTATCAAACGGTCCATTCTTAACACTCAGTTTGTTATATAGGATAGTACAAGGGGGACAATTGTCTGTGAGAAACAGTAGGATACGATTTCTATCAGTAGGAATTTCACGTTGGCTCCTTTGTGTTGGTTGTGGCTCACCGATCCAAACAATAGATGTTTGATCACCCCCAATCCAATCTAGGGCTAGGCAAACTGTGTTAAGGAACAACAGTATCAATGCGGCCCCCAACAGTTTGCGTTTCATATAAAGTCTACTCCTGTATGTTTCTTAACCAATGATACCGCTAAGGTTTCTCCAGCATGTTGGAACCTAGTTAGTTCTGTACCCGGTGTAGGCGGGGTAGTTGGTGGTTCTGGTTTTGGCGGTTCTGGCGTACTGTTGATAGGCTTACCTCCGAATCTTTGTTTAAGCAACCGCTCTGACGGATCACCTTTCCAGGTAGGCTTTAATCCTTTCACTAAGTAGCTATTCATAATGCCTCCGCGTGAATGACTTAGTCCACAGTTGTGACCAAATTCATGTAGCATTAAGGTAGCCCATTCCCTTTCCGTATTAGCAGGTCTGTAGTTTTTATCAAACCTAGCCCATATCGTTGATCCACAACCTTTACCGTGCCCGACAATAGCTAAACCAATCCAGCTACCGGTAGGGCGTACAAATTCAACTGTGATGTTTGGTGTGGATGTAGTTAATGAAAGTTTAAGTCCCATATTTCCGTAAGCTTGAACTACGTTATTCCACACTTTGTCAAACACTGGTTCAAGATGGTTAGGCGGGCTGTTCAGTAGTTTTACTTTGGCATGATGAAAGTCTCCGACACCATGACACCCCCGCCAGTTGCCCGATCCTTGGGCCGCTTGAACATCGTTTACAGGATCATAGTCTTTACACTCACATCTAGGACGCTTGGCTAGTTTAAGTAATGCCGGACCGATTACCCCATCTATCTTTACTTCGGCTGATGATCGTTCTGGATATTGTTTAGCAATCAATGGAGCCAATTCGCTAGCGTACATTGATTGATAAGACGCAACCGCTCTAGCTACTTTGTCTTCCTCTGATACGTCTGGTGTTACGTCCTTACCAAATGGGTTATCATAATGCCCGGTTGCTTTGAGAAGCTTTAGCAGCTTTGCAGCTTTCTTACCCATTACCATTACTTCACCTCCGCTAAACCAATATAAATCTCTTGGAATGCTTCGGCATATTCTTGCTGTGTTTTAATCTTTCCACTAGTGACTAGTTCGTTAATAGCTTTACCAAACCCGTCTTCAAAGAAAGGTTTTCTCCAGGCTGTTCTACGTCCAGCATCGGGTACTGCTTTTTGGTTCAGCTTATTAAGGGAAGCACCTACTTTAGCTAGCACTGGTTCTGTACCGAAATCTCCATTAACAATGCCCGCAACTGTAGTGAAGAAAGCCATTGATAACTTGACTGCTTCCTCTTTTTTAGTGCTTCCTTGTACGTTGTTGAACCATCCAGCAACTTGCTCTTTCAAACCGTACTTGGATTTGGGTTCCGGTTTTGGTTCGGGTTCTTCTGGTGGTGTGTCTGTAGGGGGCTTAGGGTTAGGTGTACCAGTACCCGTAACTAAGCTATCACAACGCACTACCAACACTGTTCCTGTTCCTTCTTCTAGGAATAGTATGTAATAACCTACGCCTTCTCCACCGTTAAAGATGATAGCTTTTTCAGTTTTTAATAGGGGAACTGTTGTAGGTTCTTCCTGTGCTGTTGCGTTACTCGTAACCAAAATTACTAACAGCAACCACATCCCAAAGATTGCTTTTCTCATTACTTAAATCCAATCATTAAAACCGGGAATATTGTTATCGTCAACTTCACCTAGAAGCATACCCACTAAAGCCTCATCCTCTTTAGCTTCGGACATTACCGCTTCGCTGAGTATGTTTGACACTTGGGATTGTTGCTTAGTTCCCATGTGTAGGTTGTCTTTCTGGTTTCGTACTGCCTTACGGGTAATACGTTCGATCCAGAACTTATCCCACCACGTGGGTTTAACTAACCGCTGTTCTAGTGCTTCTTTGGAACTGTCGTTAAAACAGTTCATCAGCATTTCCATCAGTACCGGCAGTACCAAAGTAATTACTGAGGACCAATCAAATACTGCTTCCACTCTACCATGTTTTTCAGTGTCGATAGCTATCGCTTTATTTCTTAAAGCGTTCTCGACTCTTTCCATTGTGTCTGACATTGTACTCTCCTACTTAAGTAAACTTGCTGAAGACGTATCCCCGGTCTTCGATGATCCTAACGAAGTCATTACAGAAACTATCGCAGCCAATGCTATAGCTGACCAAAACTGTTCCCAATTAAGTTCTAGTAAGCTGGTTCCTTCTACGGTAAGTAATGCTACTCCTGTTTGTGCAGCGGTCTTTATAGCCCGCTCTACTGCATCAGCCCAAAAGATTCTACTAGTCATTGTTCTTCCTTTGTTTCTATGGCTGTGTGTACCCGTCTGATTCCCTCTACCACTGCCGCACCCACACCTATACCCCCGATAGCTTTCCACTCGGTCGCATCAAACTCGGTAGCCGTTATGTAGAGTATTCCCGTTGCAAATAAGCATATGAGGAACAGTCTTATAAGCGACCAAATAGGATGATCGGGGTGGGATAAATTCATTGTTCTCGTACATTTATTGTAGAAGGCAACTTGGAGGCGACTTTATAAGGACACTCAACAGTTTTGGTGTTTATGTCTTTTAGGATTTGAGTTTGTTCGGCTAGGTGAATGTTAATGTCGGAAAGTGTTTCTTTTGTTTCAACTGCATTTGTTTTCAACGCACTAACCAAATCTAAATGATCGGAGGTTACTCTTTCGATTATAGGTTTTATCCAAGCAGTTACTTTATTACCGCTCTTCCAAAGACCTACAACAAACACAGCAAGTAACACAGTGGGTAATCCATATTGAAAT
>Ga0316203_1002312_pt1 | contig 10098 bp, 11 predicted proteins | sample 6monrhotite_MG_FD_204940 | JGI IMG/M metagenome (GOLD analysis project Ga0316203, IMG submission 204940) | Microbial mat bacterial communities from mineral coupon in-situ incubated in ocean water Damariscotta River, Maine, United States -... | ecosystem: Environmental > Aquatic > Marine >... | reverse complement strand
CGGCGTGGTGCCAGATCCACAAAGGCACGAGTACCTGCGCATTCACCGACTTTCATCGTGTAAACAGGCACATTTTTTCCGTCGATTTCGCTGCTGACAATGAGCTTCCCTTTCGTCAGAATAAACAATTTATTGTCACCATCACCTTCTTTCACCAACACTTCAGCATCTGTCAATGCACGTACTTTCATCACGTTCGTCAGCACTTGGCATTCATCTTTTTCCAGCTCCTGTCCCAACGAAGAATCAACGATTGCTGCACACTCAGGTTGTTGGTCCTCATTTTTCTGGCTCATGTTCTTATACCCCCCATTTATGTTGTTCACTCACTTTGGAAAAAATGCATGCCCGATAAAAATACACGGTCATTGTTAACCTGTCATCTTATTGCAACACCTTAGGAGTAGAAATTGAATAACTGATACAATTTCTATTCCTTATTTTCCAGTAATGTCAGTAGCCCTGTTTCATCCAGAATGTTAATGCCGAGCGCTTCTGCTTTTTCCCGTTTTGAGCCTGCGGCTTCTCCCGCAATGACCAGATCGGTTTTTTTCGATACGCTGCCTGCCACCTTGGCACCCAATGCCTGTAGTTTTTCTTTGGCTTCACTACGACCCAGGTTGATCAGCGTACCAGTCAGCACTACTGTTTTTCCCGCCAGCGGCAAGCTCTCCGTTTCCACCGCGTCGATAGCTGGCCAGTGCATACCCTGCGCCAGCAACTGTTCAATCACTTCCCGGTTGTGTGCCTGCTTGAAAAAAGTCACCACATGCGCGGCAACAATGGGGCCGACATCCGGCACTGTTTGCAAATCCTCTTCGTCGGCTTGTGCAACTGCGTCTAATTCCCTGTAGTGATTCGCAAGGTTTTGCGCCGTGGTTTCACCCGCTTCCCGAATACCCAAGGCAAACAGAAAACGTGCCAGGGTTGTGGATTTACTTTTTTCCAATGCGGCCAAAAGATTTTTAGCCGATTTTTCTGCCATGCGCTCCAACCCAACCAGGGTTTCCAATTTCAGTTGAAACAAATCCGCCGGAGTCTGTACCAATCCGGCATCCACTAATTGTTCCACCAGTTTGTCGCCCAGACCTTCAATATCCATCGCACGTCGCGAGGCAAAATGTTTGATGGCTTCTTTACGTTGTGCCGGGCAAAACAGACCCCCAGAACAGCGCAAAATAGCTTCGCCTTCTTCACGCTCCACATCGGAGTGGCATTCCGGGCAACAGTCTGGCATTTCAAACCGTTGCGTATTTTGAGGACGCCGGGACAATACCACACTGGCCACTTTGGGAATCACATCACCGGCACGATAAATCACCACAGTATCGCCAATGCGCAAATCCATGCGATCAATTTCATCCTGATTGTGCAGAGTGGCATTAGTCACCGTAACGCCACCCACTTCTACCGGCTCCAGCCGAGCCACCGGCGTCAATGCACCGGTGCGTCCCACTTGCACGTCGATGGCCAATAAACGGGTAATGGCTTCTTGTGCCGGGAATTTGTGTGCAATGGCCCAGCGCGGTGCCCGCGAGACAAAACCTAACACTTGCTGTTGGGCAAGATCATCCACTTTGTACACCACGCCGTCGATCTCGTACGGCAGGCTGTCACGTTGCTCAATAATATGTCGATAAAAGTCCAAACAGGCATCGATACCTTCTACTGTTCGTATTTCCGGGCATACGCGCAACCCCCAATCATTCAGGCGTTGCAAAATGGCTCCGTGACTACCCGGCAACTCCTTGCCATTTTTGACGCCTTCCACTTGTCCCACACCGTAACAAAACATTGCCAATGGCCGAGTGGCGGTAATGCGTGAATCCAGTTGTCGGAGCGAGCCTGCTGCTGCATTGCGTGGATTGGCAAAAGGCTTTTCATCGGCAGCACGTTGGCGCTCGTTCAGCGCTTCGAAGCCATTTTTGGGCATGTACACTTCGCCTCGCACTTCTAACAATTGCGGATAATCATCACCCAAGAGGTGCAGCGGAATCGACTTGATGGTACGCACATTTTGAGTGACGTTTTCACCCGTCATACCATCGCCGCGAGTGGCGGCACGTACCAGTACACCGCCCTCGTACAGCAAACTGATGGCCAGTCCATCAAGTTTGGGTTCAGCGGTAAACACGGTATCTTCACTGCCAAGTTTTTCATTCACACGGCGCGCAAAAGCCAGCACGTCGTCGTCATTAAAGGCATTACCCAGTGATAGCATCGGCACAACATGCGGCACTTCATCAAATGCCGAAAGAGGTTGAGCGCCGACACGTTGCGTGGGCGAGTCACTGCTCACCAGTGCCGGGTATTTTTCTTCAAGGGCTTGCAGCTCGCGAAACAGCCGGTCATATTCAGCATCCGGTACTTCCGGGTTATCTAACACATAGTAGCGATAGTTATGATGATTGATTTGCTCGTGCAGGGTTTCAACCTGTCGGTAGATTTCAGCGGGAATATTCATTTTTGAGTCAGTCAACAAGAGCCTTCCTCCTCGGAGGCTTCCTCTAAAGCGTCTTCAAACAATTCCTTTTCAAAACCAAACTTCGTCATGTCTTCAATACGCTGCGGATAAAGAATTCCGTCGAGATGGTCAACCTCATGCTGCACCACACGGGCGTGAAAGCCCTCCACGTCCCGCTCAATAGATTGGCCCTGGGGATCAAAACCCCGGTAAATAATATGTTGATGGCGTGGCACCCAGCCCCGTATTTCCGGCACGCTAAGGCAGCCTTCCCAGTCGCTCTCGGTCTCATCACCCAGCAACTGAATCTCGGGGTTTACCAGCACGGTAAATTCCACGGGGTCTCGTTCAGGGTAACGGGGATTGTTTTCAAAACCAAAAATCACTACCCGTTGCAACACACCGATTTGAGTGGCCGCCAACCCGGCACCATCAGCCTCAACCATAGTGTCGAACATGTCTGCCACCAGCGCATCCAGTTCTGGCGTGTTAAACTCCTCGACGGGCAGCGCCGTTTGCAACAAGCGTGGATGGCCGATGCGTAAAATGGGTTGTGCAGGCATAATGCTGTCCTTGATCTCTTTCAGGGTGATTTGAGTGACGTTAATAACAAAAAACCATCATAACAAGAACTTTTGCCGATCGGCGTATCACGCCCGTGCTTTTTCTCTCACGCTCACGGTTTTTTTACTGGCAACGCTACTGCCACTGCCTACCGCTGCCAGCACAAAATCCTCCTCTTTGTCACTGGAAGATGCCCGCTGGTTTCAGGTGGAACTGATCCTCTTCGCCCAGAAAAATGGCGAGCCCCTGGATGCTGAGCAATGGCCGGATATCGAAGGTCTGCCCCTGCCCGACACCCTGCTGGAACTGCACTTACCGCAGGAAGCCAACACGACTGAAGGGAGCATTCCTGCTGATACGGACTCAGAGTCCCCTGAAAATACCCGCGAATGGCCACCCGCCTATCAACTTCTCGGTGAGGATGCCTTGCAACTCACTGATGCAGCAAAAAAACTCCGGCGTTCGTCCCGATTCACTACCCTACTGCACATCGCCTGGCAGCAGCCGACCTATGACAGACAGCAGGCACAACCGATTTTTTTCATGGAAGGCATGGACAAGCCGTTGTCTGTTGAAGCAGACGAGAAAAACACACCGGAGGATACCTCACCTGCATCGGCTGCAGTAAATCGCCAAATGGGCCCACCCAACCCTCGCTTTGTCGGCACCGTAACCCTGAGTGTCGAGCGCTACCTGCATTTGGCGGCAGACCTGCTTTATCGACAACCCGTCACCCAACATTTGGCCATTCCCATTTCCGACCTGGACCTCTGGTACGACCGCCCTTACCCCACGCTGAACGAACCCCAGGGCCCGGCATATCGACTGGAATCCTGGCAGGCTATGCGTGGCTTCCAGCTCAAAGAATCACGTCGCATGCGCTCCAAAAAGATTCATTATCTAGATCACCCGTTCATGGGCTTGGTGGTGGTGATTACGCCAGTGGAATTACCGGAAGCCACAGAGGAAATTCAGCAGACCAGCCCGCAGAATATTTTGTCCGTGCCGGGAAAGCGGTAGGCTCGGTGATTATGTCTAAGGAACGTGCGCGTAATAACTTCCCAACAAATGCAACAGATAAGTCATTCAGGTTATGAACGAAGAAAAATATTTAACCGACAGATTAGAAGAGCAAATCAATTGGTATGATCATAAAAGTCAGTTTAATCAAAAATGGTGTAAACGGCTTAGAATGATCGAAATTATTTGCGCAAGTTTGATACCGCTTTTGTCAGGTTTATCAAGCTCTATCGCATATTCAGAATGGATCATCGGTATTCTTGGCGTGACTATCGCTATAGCAGCCGCAGCGGGCAGTCTTTACAAATTCCAGGAAAACTGGATTCAGTATCGCACCAGTGCAGAAACGCTGACACATGAAAAATATCTGTATATTACGAATTCCGCACCCTATTCCGGGAAAGACAAATTTGAAATACTGGTGACGCGAATAGAGTCTCTGATTTCGAAAGAAAACTCCAATTGGTCAAGATATGTTAAACCGGAGGATGAAAAAAACTAACGTGAAAATGTCACTGTTCCGCTTGGCTTTTAGAGCGGCAACACTGTCAAGCCAAGTGTTGCAAACGCCTGAGTAGTGCAAATTTCATTTTATCGCTAAGTGTGTACAAAAATGGGGGGTTTATCCACTCACCCCAATGAACCAGGCAAAACCTCAATTATTCCGTTCCCATTGCTTAGCCGCAGTTAGTGATTCTGTGGTTCCGATGATTTTTAAGGCCCGGGCAGCGGCCTTCGACAAGTAGTAATCTCCACCATCAAGTATGTCACACAACGTGGGAATAGCGGGCTCCCCAACAGTCCCTATAGCCTCAACAACATCTTCAGGGCAGTGGTGTTTACCCCTGGAAGCTTTCAGAGCCTCGATCAGTAGTGGAAAAACCTGAACACCTTGCAATCGAATGAGTGCCACACCCACGACATGCCTCAGTGTGTCAGACCAGCCGCCCAGCTGACTAAATACCTCGCGAAGATCATTAATAGCACTTTTGTCACCCAATAAACCCAGTGCCTCTGCGGCTGACGTTCGAATATCCATGAATTCATCCTTATTTTTTAACCACTGCCGCAATTTTGGCGAAGCTGCGATCACACCCAATCGACCCAGAACAGCGGCTGAAGCAATATGAACCTCGCGCGCTTCGAGATCATCCTGCAGATAGTGCAGAAGTTTATCAGTGATCGTATCGTCGTTGAGCTCGCCTAGCGCCCTGATAGCCGCTACACGGACATCATCGGATACATCCTTCAGAGCCTCATGCAATGCAGGGATTGCTGTAGCGTCGCCAACCTTGCCCAGTGCCTCGGCCACATTGCGGCGGACATTCTCATTCTTGTCCTGCAAGGCATCGATCAGGCTGGGTACCACCGAAACGTCACCAACATATCCCAAGGCACAAGCAACCTCCCTGCGTACTATTGAAGACTGATCCTGTAATACCTCAAGCAGGTAGGGTGTTGCCGATAGCCCTATATCCAAAGTCTCGAGATAAAAATACTCACTCCTATATCCACGATTTCGCAAATAATCTATCAACCCCGGCAACCTCCTGGCATCTTTTTTATCCGGAAATTCAAAGGCTACAGTGATACGCACACTTTCAACCGGGTGTTGCAGAGCCATAACCAAAGCCTCTCGTGCCGCCGGATGATCTGTTTTCGCCAGAGATTTTATCCCGGCTTCCTGTTCATTTTCATTCAAGCTGTCCAGAGCCTTGATGGCTTGTTGGATAACGGGTGGCGCACTCTCCGGAATCGGAATCGTTGTAACGGGTTTTACCTCGGCGGTTTTTGCAACTTCTGCAAACAGTGCCTCCCAGGGTCTCGCCTTATCAGTGAAATCCAGACGCTGCAATACGTCAAGGCGGGGGTGACAGTCGCTCATTTTCTTCAGTTCCAGGGGAATTATTTTTCCATGTGTCCCCAACGCAAAAGCCCATTCATAAGTGACATATTTCGAAACTGCAGCCTCAGGCGTCATAATCACCAGCAGAACATGGGAAGCCCGGATGGCCTGGTCAAGTTCATCGCGCCAGTCATCCCCCACATTGAGGAATTCAGTGTCCATTAATATGTCATGCCCTGCTTTTTCCAAAAGAGCCTTCACCAGCTCCGCAAAATCACTGTCTTCACGATCATACGAAATGAAAACTGTAGCCATTAATACTAATACCTCCCTGTTTTTATATCCAGTATTGACACGAAAAAGAGTATATCACTCAATGGGGGGCTTAAATCACTCAAGGTCAGTTAAATGACATTAATGACGCCAACAAATTACCCACTTGCTGCATACCACTCTTCAGTTTTTTTCAATGTCTGCCATGATGATGGTGTCACCACTATTCCCCGCTGCCCAATTGGCCACTACCACACAACAGGCGTAATACAACCGGGTAGGGTGGAACAAGCGTAGCGGTTCCACCAAATGGGAAAGAGACATATTCAAGGTTCGATCCGTTATCGACATCCACTTTGAGTATATTGGTGGAACCGCTGCGCTTGTTCCACCCTACGGTTTTACTTTGTTTCGTAGTGACGCTCAGTGGATACCCAACCAAAAAGCAACAATTATTGTTCGAGCGATCCTTAGATGTACTTATTTTTCCCAAATTCGCTTTCCTAAATAGAATAACGCAATGCCCCCGATAATAAGCGCGATAAAAATTAAAGTGTTCCCTATGCTAAAAATGGATGCCCTAATGGATGCCTTCAATATAAGCAACCCTAAAACAAGGAGCGCAGCCCCGATAAACATAACTCCCAATTCCTTTATTATTTTTATTAAGTCCCTCATTTTTTATTACCGAAACTATGAAATAGGCAAAAGTGGCACAAACTGCAATGTCTTACTGATTAACCGACATCAGTGATTTCAATAAATCACCTACCTGCTGCATACCACTCTTCAGGTTTTTTTCAATGTCTGCCATGGTGATGATGTCACCGCTTTTACCGGCGGTCCAATTGGCCACTACCGCACAACACAGCCGGGTGGAACAAGCATAGCGGTTCCACCAAACGGGAAAGGGACATATTCAAGGTTCGATCCCCTATCGACGTCTACCTTGAGTCGCCGTTTGCCGGTGAGTCGTTGCTCCTTATTAGTATATTGGTGGAACCGCTGCGCTTGTTCCACCCTACGGTTTTACTTTGTGTTGAATAGAGCGGAATAAAAAAATCTATAGCTCCCCCAACTCTACCACTTTTTTGGGTAGGGCTTAGCCTGACGGCTATGCCCTACTCCGGTTTTTATATCCATCATGGATGCTAAAAAAGTATGTCACTCAATGAATGGAAATTACATAACTCAACGTCAATTAAACGACATGAATGACTCCAACAAATCACCCACTTGCTGCATACCACCCTTCAGGTTTTTTTCAATGTCTGCCATGGTGATGATGTCACCACTTTTACCGGCGGCCCAATTGGCCACCACTGCACAACAGGCGTAACACAACTCCAGTTCACGGGCGAGGGTCGCTTCCGGCATTCCGGTCATGCCTACCAGATGGCAGCCATCACGCTCCAGGCGTTCGATTTCTGCGATCGTTTCCAAGCGGGGGCCTTGCGTGGCGGCATAGGTGCCACCATCCACAACGTTAATATTACCGGCAAAAGCTGCTTTGAGCAGGCGCTGGCGCAGTTCGTTACAATACGGCTCAGTGAAATCGATGTGTGTCACCGGTCTACTTTTACCACCAGAACCACTTTCAAAAAAGGTGCTGGGCCGACCCCAGGTGTAATCAATAATTTGATCCGGGATAATCAGCCGTCCCGGTCCCATGTCCGCACGAATCCCTCCCACCGCCGCCACGGCCAGCACACTGTCGGCTCCCGCTTCACGCAACGCCCAAAGGTTGGCGCGGTAATTCACTTGATGAGGTGGCAAATGATGGTTATATCCGTGGCGCGGTAAAAACAATACTTCCTGCCCAAACAAACTACCACGGGTAATCGGCCCGGAAGGTTCACCAAAGGGCGTGTTGATCAGTTCGCGTTTATCGACATGCAGAATGCCGAGTGCATCGAGTCCGGTACCACCGATAATGGCCAATGTTTTCATTTATTTTGTCACATCCCTTTCACAGCAAAAATTCCCGCCGCATTCCGCAAGTAACCTTTATAGTCCATACCATAACCAAACAGGTATCGGTCTTCCACTTCTAACCCGGTATAGTCAGCCTTGATACCTTGTTTTCGATCGTGACACTTTTCGACCAATACTGCGGTTTCCACACTACGTGCCCCGGCCTGCTGACAATGCGCAACAATAGCGGCCAGTGTATGGCCTTCATCCAGGATGTCATCGATCACCAGCACGTGACGATCTTTAAGCGAACTCCTGGGTTCAGCCAGCCATTTCAGCTCACCGCTCTGCAGCTTCCCTTGATAACGGGTAGCGTGTAAATAGTCCTGCTCTAACGGAAAATTGAGCCTCAACAGTAGTTCGCTGGTAACAATCAAGCCACCGTTCATCACACACAGCACCAGTAGATTATTATCACTATGTTGAGCAGATATTTTTTCCGCCATGTTATCCAGCACAACTGCAACCTGTTCTGTGGTAAACAGGCAATCGGCTTCGGCGCGAACTTGTTGGATATGTTTTTGTGAAATAGTCATAGCATCTAATTTTATATATACCCGTGACGTTATGGATTTAGGGTTAATTGTACGCCCTATTTCCTCCATGGCTGCGTTGAAATTCCTTGCAATAGAGTGACTATTACGCGTCATTTCGCCTTGCCATGAAGCAAATATGACGCACACTTAATCCTAAATCCATAACGTCACGGGTATATTCAAAAACCCTTTTTCATGATGTTCCTGATTCTGGATTTAACCGATGGGGCTTCGTCTCTCATCGCCATTTCAAAGAACTGCAACGTTTCTTTTTTATATTCCGGGTATTGTACAGCCAGCTCATAAAACCCGTTATATGCCCACGCTCTTACAAATTTATTATCGTCAAGCAAACAAGCCCTTATAAAAGACTCCACTTTCTTTTTTCTGGATTTCATGATGGGTATAAATGGCAGGCATTGCAGTATATGCAGCTTGGACTCCCATTGCTCCATTGCTGTCAACTGGTCATAAAGTTCCGCAATTTCAGCATCAGCCAGACTGTTTTTATTTTCGAGATATCGTTTTAACAGCCAGGTCGCTCCCTTCTGTAATGACACGTTAGCAACAAGCGTAATGATGGCCGGTATAAACAATGGATCATGGCAGTGGCGATGATAAATATCGCCAATATCACTTGCGGACTTTCCATCCCATTGTGCTATTTCCCGTTTGACACTCATTACTTTTTGCTCTCTTGCATCACCTCTACTCAATACGAGTACGAAACTGCACTATTCGATAGGTTTCGTGAAAACCAATGGCCGCAAAGAATTTTTGTGCCTCGATGTTAGCGAGTTCTGTATCCATGGCCAATTCTGTGAAGCCTTTATTTTTGCACCAGCTTTTTATGGTTTTAATGGTCTCTCTTCCCAGTCCTTTGCCACGGTACTCCTTTTTCAGGTACAAGCCTTCAAGGTATGCCACAGGACTGCTGAGACATCCATCAACAATATTCCGTGACGACAATTCCACAAAGCCTGCTATTTGACCGCTTTCCTCTTCCAGAAAGTAACAAAACCAGTCATTACTCACAAATATCTGTTTCATTTCTCTTTCGTGAAATTCGTCTTCGAGAGAACTATACACATCTTCACGCATTGCTTTCCATTGCGAAAATTGATTTTCTTTTATTGGCAGGAGTTTCATGTTCTATAGACTGAGCCGGTTAAAAGGACTGTGTAATTCTCCTGGAAGATGATTTGCGTAAATACCCGCCTCTAACCATCGAGCAAATATCTGCTCATAAAGCCTGCCTTCCAATGTCATTAAGTTAAGCCGAGCTTTCTGTTTGTTGTAGATACCATCTCCCTCAATCATACACAAGAACCTAATTAACTTGTGACTGATACGGGGTTTGGTGCTTCAAAACACCAAAACAAATCTGTACTAATTTACGCATTGCCGCCCCGAGGGCTGAC
>Ga0316203_1002307_pt1 | contig 10127 bp, 6 predicted proteins | sample 6monrhotite_MG_FD_204940 | JGI IMG/M metagenome (GOLD analysis project Ga0316203, IMG submission 204940) | Microbial mat bacterial communities from mineral coupon in-situ incubated in ocean water Damariscotta River, Maine, United States -... | ecosystem: Environmental > Aquatic > Marine > Coastal... | reverse complement strand
TCCAAGTGCGTCAATCGCCCCAATCCGGCCAGCAATACCGTCGCCAGCAAACAAATATGAAATACCAGCAACCCTGGCTGCCGATTGATACGTGGGTTAGTAACAATAGCCGCAGCCAGATTCAAGGCTAATAGAGCTAACGGCACTATCAATACCCAAACCGAGACCTCTGCGGGATTGCCATAACTCAACGCGGCACCACCGGCCAGCAAAACCATCCCCACCAAAGTAAATTTTAACGATGCCAAACGGCGTAACATAACAACACCCTACTCCACTAATAAATTTCACGCTCATGCATGCCGCATCCAGCCACACCGCGCGCAGTATACCTTGACCACGTTAAACAAAAAGAGGTTCACAAATTTTGACCTGACTACAACAGAATCTGGGTAAATCATTCCGATAACCGGAATTAATCAGAGGTACCTTCGCAGATAGGCCAACAAAAAATGATTAGGGAGATGATCTCATTTAATAAGGTCGTACGGATTAATTTAGGTTAAATGATACGCGGCATCGTCCTTACGTCAGGATGACAGCCAACGCAATCTCCTGTCACCGGAGGGTGAGCCAGCACATGAGCAGCAACGGATATACTGCCAGGCATCATCGACGGCTTAATTGTCATGGCCGATACGCTCATACTAAAGAGCAGCACAGTCATCATTCCGCCTCTAACAATAATTCGGTGCATTGTTTGCGCACTCATCACAATCCATCCTCCAATTCAGGTTCAATCCACACCTTATGGCGTAACATCACAGGCATTTATCATGCCAAAAGGTCCGGCAAATTGCCGGTAACCACAGTCATCTTCAGTCCATTCCCCTCCCAGTTGGGGTCGGTATATCGGTCAATAACCGTACCTGTCGGCAAGCCTACCTCAGGCCCTACATCATTCAAATTAACCAGGAAAGCCTTGTTTTTCCAACCATGGGGCACCTCGATGTGGCAATTGTTCGCCAAATCGTTAGCAATATCGGCATGCAGGATGTGAAAATTAACTCTGGAGCTGTCAAAAGTGTGTAGCCACATCCCACAAAACTTATTCCCAGAGAATCCCTGAAACCACTCAGGCCTGGGCTGGTATTATTGGGATTAGCATAATCATCCCAATTGTGGCATTTAAAGCACAGGTGGTCCTTCGTGGTACCAGACACCCCCTGCTGAACAAAACCCGTGGCAGTACTCCAAGGCACGGGCGCAGACGCAGTGCCACCCCAAGGCCCGTTATTCCAATCCCCTTTGAGCAGAAAGTTGTTGGTAGAGCCATGCGGCCCCCCACACTGCACCGTTTTCGTAACCCGGCCCATCCGGGTCAGCCGTGCCAGGCGGGGTGTTGGAGCCATGACAGTCGCTGCAATACATGGTCTGGGTTCCCACGGCGGCATTAAAGGGGGCAACCCAGTTGTTGGCATCGGCCATGCGGGTAGCAGGGCCTCGGCCGGTCTCATCCATTACTGGGTGCCAGCTCCGGTGGTTGTTGGTGTTGTAGGCGGGGTCTGCACCACCGTCCGTGCCCAGCGATTGACCTTCACCGCGATGACTGATGGGTGAGTTAAATTCCCGCGCCTGATTGGTGTATTGAAACATACCATTGGTACCAGGAGAGGTCGTCGCCGTACTGGCGCCCAGCATCGGTGGATCGTCGTAGGCATAGTTAGTCCGAAAACACAGGGAATACCAATGCCTGAAATCCTTCACGCTGCACTGTCTTTTGCATCTCCAGCGCACCACTGACTGCATCTACAGCATAACGTTGCAGCGGCTTGCCCTCTTCCGCAAGCACATAAAGATGGCGCCCGGCAGGATCCAGTCGCAGTGTCTGGGCCTGCGAACCCACGGCTACCCGGGGCAGTGTTTCATTCAACGTTCCCTGTAGCCGGTCACGGCGATAACGACTGATATCACCACTGCCACCGTTGAGCACATAAACCCAATCACCGCCGGGATGCACTTGTACAGAACGGGGTGATTGACCCGTCGCCAACGGCGAACCCGGTAAAGCTTCCAGCACCCCGCTCTGAAAATGCACCCGGAACAAAAACAGGCTATTTCCATCGGCATCAGCCACGTAAAGATGTTTGCCCGTGGGGTCTTCTGCTAGCGCGATGGGGCGTTTACCCGCAGCGAACGGTGAGCCATATTTGGCAATCTCGAAAATCAGGGGGCTCTGATTGGTCTGATAACGGAACACTGAGACACTGCCAGCACCGGCATTGGCGATCAAGGCATAGCGCGCCGAGGCATCCAGGGTAACCGCAACAGGACCATCTCCTGTGCGAAGCGGTGAGCCAACGACTTCGCTCAGGGTACCGCTGTCGGCATCAATGGCGTACACCGAGAGATTATCGGAGCCTTCATTGACGGCATAAAGATAGAGGCCATTAATGTCCATTGCCAGGTCACGAAGCCCCTTGCCCGCGCTAAAAGGGGAGCCTGGAACAGGGAGCAATCGATCATCTTCGACCCGGAAGGCGTGGATATGAGCACGACCAGTATCGGCCACGTAAACGAAGCGGCCATCACGGCGCGCTACCACGGCCACGGGCTTGTCGCCTGCCCCGATACTCGCCAGTCGTTTCAGTTCGCCACTATTCGTGGACTGGCTCAACATCACCAGTTTCTGCCCGGACAGGCCGAAGGCGTAACGTGCAACGGGCGGCTCTGGCATCTCGCCCGACGCCAGAGCCAAGGACCAGGGCCCGGAACGGGTCTGTACTGTATCTCGCAATTCCAACACACCACTAATGACATCCACTCCAAAGACACTGACATTGTTGGAGTCATAATTTGGTACATAAGCATGCAGACCAGAGGGGTCGAAAGTAATCGCCACGGGCGCGGCGCCTTCGACAGTAAAAGGCGAACCCGGTACCAAGGTCAGATCGCCGTTGGCAGAATCGATACGGTAGCCCCATAGGGCATTGTCGGCCCAGTTGGTAACATATAAAAATTGTCCGGAAGGGTGAACCGCAACGGCATAGGGGTTGATGCCGGTGGTACGCGGGAAGCCATCCAATAGGCTAAGTGCGCCACTGTCGGGATCGATGCGAAAAGCCGACAGGCTACCGCTGAGCCAGTTGGTAACATACAAAAACCGCCCCGATGGATGCATAGCCACATAATAAGGCACTCCACCGGCAGAGGCTGGAAACTTTGCCAACATTGCCAGCTCAGCGTCGATGGGAAAGATGTCACCAGCCGGAAAAGGCGAACCATCGAGGCCTGTCAGCTTGCCTGTGGCCGGGTCAATGGCATAAGCACTGATGGTGTTGGAATAAGCGTTAGAGGCATAAAGAAAATGCCCCGACGGGTGGATAACCAAAGAACGGGGGCGCTTGCCTGAGGGATAGGGCATGCCATCGATGGGACTCAGGGCACCACTATCCGAGTCGAAAGCGAAAGCCAGTATACCGTCGAAACGACAGACAAAATAAACATATCGCCCCGAAGGGTGAAAAGCGATGAAGAACGGCGAGCGTCCCACAGACTGAAACGGCGAACCAGGCACCTGAGTAAGTGTGCCAGTCTCAGCCTCGAGACGATAGACACCAATGCGACCCAGCGATTTGGAAGTAGTAATCACAAAGCGTCCCGACGGATCCACTCCCACCGCAGTGGGAAAAGCCGGGGTCGAAACCGATCGATGGCCGCTAACCTGCAACACGCCGCTAGCATCAAGTTGATAGCTAACCAGACTTCTGTCAAAAGAATTAACTGTGAAGGCATAGCCCGCTGTATCTGCGGCTAACGCAACACCCGTAAACAACAGTAGCAAAACCACCACGTATCCATGGTAAATCATTCGTACCTCACCCTCCTGACAAGGAAGATTCTATCGACACATCAATCATCTTCGCATTTTCGAAGCGATCAACGATTCAGGGCAGGACGATACAACCTTCTCCACCAATAATGGTGAAATTAGGACCAATTCCAGGAACACCAACCATCCAGTTGATACCCTGTACTCCGTTGCCCGGCAATCCGGACGAACCACAATCACTCTCTACCCATTCACCACTGCGGGCAAAGTTGCGGATCTTGAGGGCAGCACGGTTGTAATAAGGGCCCTTAGTATAGGCACCTACATCGAACCCCAGCCCGGATGAATCATAACGTACCTGATTGCCCGGGCCTGAGAAACCAGCCTCGGCTCCCACATCGTTGAGATTCACCAGAAAGGCCTTGTTTTTCCAGCCGTGGGGCACTGCAACGTGACAGAGATTGCAGCGGAAATTGACTACATTGACAGCATGGAAGGTATGGTAATTTTCGGCGCTGAAACCAGCACCGCAACCCATGCAATTAGCAGTGGCGCCAAAACCACTTGCCTGTATTGATGGCGGATTGGGATTGGCATACTGGTCATAATCGTGGCATTTGAAACATAGATGATTTTCGGCACCAGTCCCCGTACCACCAAAATTGCCACCTGACCAGGGTCCCTTAAGCAAAAAATCATTGGTGGAACCATGCGGTCCCCACACTGCACCGTTTTCGTAACCCGGCCCATCCGGATCAGCCGTACCCGCCGGAGTACTGGAGCCGTGACAGTCACTGCAATACATGGTCTGAGTGCCCACCGCCGCATTAAAGGGCGTCGTCCAGTTATCGGCATTCGCTTTGCGGGTAGCGGGATCTCGGCCGGTCTCATCCATTACTGGGTGCCAGCTCCGGTGGTTGTTGGTGTTGTAGGCGGGGTCTGCACCACCGTCCGCGCCCAGAGACTGACCTTCACCGCGGTGACTAATGGGCGAGTTAAATTCCCGCGCCTGATTGGTGTATTGAAACATGCCATTGGTACCAGGAGGCGTGGTCGCCGAACTGGCACCCAGCATCGGCGGGGTGTCGTAGGCGTAGTTGGAGTGACATTTGAGACAAATCTGGTATTCCCGGGTCACATACGGTGCGGTGACGCTGGTGTCCATACTGGTGCCAGGATCACCGCGTTTGACGATGAAATCGATGGGCTCACTCGCAAAGTTGTTGTCGGCGTAGACCGGTTCCACACCCCAGGCGCCGCGTAACACACCCGAGGCAAGATTGCTGTGTGTGCTGTACGGGGTTTCGGCGGTAATGTCGCTAATATCATGGGCATGAGTACCGGCGGAGTCCAGGACGCCGGAGAGATGATCTTCGTTAAACAGGCGCCGACGCACGACTCGGTGCGGGTTGTGGCAGTCGGTGCATTCAACATGGCGGTTGTTGAGGGAGCCGCCCAGGCTGACCTTGCCGAGCGAGGCTTGCGATTCGATAAAGTCTTTGCCTCGCTGCTCCGTGGCCTGTCTGTCTCTGCCGACGGTGCCAATGTTGTGCATTTCCATGCCGGCCACTTGTTCCGAGTTGCTGATAGGCATGTGCCGGGGCAGGCTGAAGTCACTTTTGATGTCGGGCACTTCGGTGCCCATGCCTTGGGCAGTGAGCGTGCCGCCGTCACTGGAGTGGCAGGCGTAGCAGGTTTCTTCGATGGCGGCGTTGCCGCCTTGCTTTTCACCCGAACTCCCGACGGGACCATCAACGCCTTCACGTAATAAGCGGCGGGAGCCTTGTACCGTGTGGGTGTCGTGACAGGCTAGGCAGGCGGTTTCCCAAACACTGCTGCCCAGTGGAAATTCGCGCAGGTTGGCGGCGGCGTCGGTATAGACTTCGTTGGCGACGATGTCGGTGGCGTGGGCGGAGCCGACCCAGCCGTCTTTGTCGTGGCAGGCCATGCAGATGATGTCGTTGTCTTCGTTGAAGGTGGTGTTGATGGGCGAGACTTTCTGAAAGCGGTTCAGGCGCAGAAATTTGATGTTTCGGGTCGGGTCGGAGGCGTCGCGGATGTGTGGGTCGTGGCAGCTGTTGCATTGCACTTGGCCGTTCTCTAACGGGACGGAGGGGGAGACGCCGGGACTGCGGTTGCCGATGTGGGCTTCGCTGGCGGGGTCTCGCATTTCACCGTCTCTGTTGGCCAGTGCGGTGTCATAGGTGAAGGAGATGGGGTGGTCGTTGGTGAGGTCGGTGCCAATGCGCCGGGTAAAGCCGGTGTTTTCTCCGTTGGGGCCACCCGGCATAGTGCCATCGGCTTCAACGCCGGACAGACCAATGGCGGATGCCTGAAAGCCACCACTGCCACTGCGGTTGCGGACACTGCCAATGGCGATGGTGCCGTCGTGGCAGGACAGGCAGAGTTTGGAGATACCGCCGGGTTGGTCGAGGGCGATGCCTTCGCCGGTGGCGTCCAGTGAGCCGCTGTTGTAGGTGTCGTAGGTGGCACTGGAGAGGGAGCGGTTCCACAGTGGCCCTGGGGCGGCAGCCAGATTCGCGCCATGGGGGGTGTGGCAGAAGACACAGATTTCGGCTTCACCCTCACTGGCTTGGACGGTGCGTGTCGGTCCACTGCTGGAGAGGGTGCTCAGGTTGTGTTTGGTGTTGCGGATGTCTGAAATGCGGCTCGAGGGTATAGAGCCAGCCCAGGTGTTCCCTAGCCCGATGACAAAAATCACTGTCCATTGAATGGCAAACACTGTCGGCCAGTAGCGCTTCATATTGTTCCCTCAATTTTTTTGCTACATCACCCAAAAAAATAGTACTGAGTACTTTTGCCGCGACAGCCATCTCCTACATGCGTCATTGCCAAACAACGAAAAATTGAGACTCAACCATTATAGACCGGAAAGTCATTTTGGTTATAACTGCAAATGTATCACTATGCGACTGACTGTTTATGACGCAATACGAGCCAACGCCATCAGCAAAAAATCAGGTCGTGCAGCGAAAACGTGGTAATTTACCGACGGGCAAAAACCGGTGCGATAGCACCATTCTGTTCAGCACATCCTTGCAGAGAGGGAGTCGTCCGTGGGCGACACTGACCTCGCAACGGAATTTCCCTTGCGAGGTCAATGTGGAAAATACGCAGAAGAGGCCGTAGAGTCAATACCCAAAAGTATTTAGCAACCAGAAAAACATCAGGGTTGAACCATGATAAGCACATCCAGAACCGGGGTTTTCAGAGGTTTTTCGGCCTCACGAGTGAGCACACCTGTTTGGGTATCCAGTGAAAGTGTCAACCATTTTTTTCCATCATCCGCCAAAACCACGAGCCTTCTATCGACAGAATTCCATTGCAGACGTCCAGGTTTAAACGGTAATTTCAATGTTTCACCAATATCGGCCAACGCTCCTTGTGCTGTTTCGATACGAAATACGCTGATATCAGTGGAGTCATGGTTGGCCACAAATAACCACTGACCATTGGGGTGCGCCAGTAGTGATTGCGGTTTCCGGCCCGCTTTAAACGGCGAACCCGGCAAACCCGACAGGGCACCTGTTTGGTGATGAATTCGATACGCAGAAACGTCATTGGAACCAGCATTAGCCACATAGGCGTAGCGACCCGTGGGGTCAATCTCGATGCCTGCCGGCGCCTTGCCGGTGGCAAAGGGTGAGCCATAATAAACCGTCTCAAAGACCAGTGGTGTGACATTCGAGCGATAACGGTACACCGAAATCGTATCGTCACCTGCATTGACGACGTAGGCATAACGTGCCGCTGGGTCAAGTCGGATAGATGTCGGCTGTTTGCCCGTATTAAATGGCGAACCTTTTACTGGCTTAGGCTGACCACTTTTTTCATCGATGTAATACACCGACATCGTGTTATCACCAGCATTGGTGACATAGGCATACCAACCATTGCGATCAATAGCCACATCGCTGGGTCCCTTTCCGGTCGCCACTCGTTCGTTACTGACAGACTCCATGTTTCCGCTTTTATTCAAATTCAGAGCCATGAGTGAATCTGAAGCACTATCTATGGCATAGACCAAATGTTGCTTGGGGCCAACGGCCAGCGCGCTCACCCCCCCCACTGTCAACTGTGACTCCATAGCCGACAGATCGCTGCCACTCGCCCGGCCCAAACCATTCTCTCCCAGCGCAGCAAAAGCCTCTGCACGCGCAGGCACAGCCTTTTCGCCCTTAGCAAGCACAAAAGACCAGGGACCTGAGCGCGTCTTCACCACCTCGCGCACGGTCAAAGCTCCCGTATCGGTACTCACATCCAGTTGTACAACATCATTGGAATCCCAGTTAATGACATAGGCACGTTGCCCCGTGTCATTGAACACAATCTCTGCCGGTCCCTGACCACCAGTTTCGTAGGGTGAGCCTGACGTTTGAGTCAGTCGCCCGGTCTTCGAATCCAGTTCAAGCACTTCAATAACGCTATCCCGGCCACGTATTGCATAAACAAATCGGCCATTCGGATGCAACGCAATGCTATGAGGATTGAACCCGGCAAAAAACGGACTGCCCTCCACCTCCTTCAACTGACCCGAATCTGAGTTAATGCGAAATACACTGACAGTTCCACCGGCCAGATTTGACACCAACACAAATCGTCCTTGTGCTTCCATCAACATATGATAAGGCACGGCCCCAGCCGTTGCCGGAACGTCCTCGCTCAAATACCGGTAATCATATTCGCCAATTTCCCCGACAGGAATTGGGAAACCGGGCAAGGGACTCAACTCACCTGTTTGAGCATCCACCTTAAAAGCAGAGATTGTGCTGACGTAAGAATTCAGCGCATAAAGAAAATGTCCGGCAGGTGTAAGCGCTACCGCGCGGGTACGTTCCTGGGCCCGGTATGGAGAATCCGGTAAAGCACCTACGGCCCCCGTCACTGGGTCAAAAGCATAGGCCCCCACACCGCTGAAACGTAACGCAATATAGAAAAAACGACCGGTTGGATGAAAGCTAATATTGAATGGGCCAGCACCTTTTACGTCGAAAGGAGAACCAACTACTGGAGTCAATGCACCGTCCTGGTGATCAATGCGATACACAAACAAGCGATTAATGGACTGCGAAAGAGCCAACAGATAACGCCCGGAAGGGTCAATCACGGCCTCCGGTGGATTTTTCCCCAGTGGTGAATAATCGATAAAACGCAGTTGGCCGGAATCAGGGTCCACCGCATAACGTGCTAGGCTGGAATCCAGGTCATTAGTGGAATACGCGAAGCGTGCGCCCTCAGCGGCCAATACTGGTACAACTAGCCAGTACAGCAGTAAGCTGAACAATATTTTCATAATCAATAATTTTTTGCCCGAAGGCATACCCTGAAGGTAGGACAACATACTCAAACCACGACGTTAAAGCTAAAACAGTAAAAACGTCAAACCAAATCTGCAGAAGAGTTCAGGGCACATTGTTGCAAGCCTCTGACCCTCCTCCTCCACCGCCACCCATACCACCCATACCACCCATACCACCCATTCCAGTCATCCAACCCACACCGACAGCTCCATTGCCGCTAACACCAATGGAACCACAACTGTTTGCGTTCCAGTTACCACTTTGCGCAAAACTATATACTTTCAGCACCGCACGATTGTAATAGGGGCCCTGTACATAACTATTGATGGTATTGTTACGCACCTCGTTGCTGGAGCCCGCCGGGAAACCAGCTTCTTCACCCACATCGTTGAGATTAACCAGGAAATTCTTATTTTTCCAACCATGCGGCACAGCCACATGACATAGATTACAGCGGAAATTGGCCACACGGGAGGCATGCAAGGTATGGAAATTACCGCCACCGCCCATGCCGCCCATGCCAAGGCACATACATCCCATGCCGGAAAATCCGCTGGCCTGCGACGTGCCTGTGGGACTCGCATACTGCTCATACCGGTGACACTTGAAACACAAGTGACTGGTAGCGTCATTACCATTATCGGCATCTCCGGTACCTGGTCGACCAGTAAAGTCATTTTGTGGGGAACCGGGTGCATTACCGCTCCAGTCACCTTTAAGCAAGAAGTAATTGGTGGAACCATGCGGGCCCCATGCCGGACCGTTTTCCTGGCCTGGGTCAGGGTCAGCAGTACCTGGCGGAGTATTCGAACCATGACAGTCAGAGCAATACATAGTTTGGGTACCCACGGCATTGTTAAAGGGGTTGATCCAATTGTTCTGATTGGTAGCGCGTGCGGAAGGAGTGCGCCCAGTAGGTTGCATGACCGGATGCCAGCCTCGATGGTTATTGGTATTCCAGGTAAAGCCACTATTATTACCCGCGCCGCCATCGGTACCCACACTACGAGGCTCACCGGCATGCGAGGCTGGCG
>Ga0316203_1002305_pt1 | contig 10135 bp, 12 predicted proteins | sample 6monrhotite_MG_FD_204940 | JGI IMG/M metagenome (GOLD analysis project Ga0316203, IMG submission 204940) | Microbial mat bacterial communities from mineral coupon in-situ incubated in ocean water Damariscotta River, Maine, United States -... | ecosystem: Environmental > Aquatic > Marine >... | reverse complement strand
GGGTGCGTCACCGAGAACCTTAACGTTGGCTTGGGTGACAGCGTCCGTAATTTGGCCGTTTACCGGAGTTGGTAGAGCCATTTTCGATCTCCTTCATCGGTTGGACTGCTTGGCACCACAGCCGGTAGTTTCGGCGTTGCGGTGCACCTCTCTCACGGTAATGACGTTCGATACGGGCGGTTGTGATTGGTGAATTGATTTTTTTTGCAGTGACCTGCATATCGATTAAAAACCTGACCCGTCCCCGACGTCGGGCCAGACATTTCTAAGATGGCGCCTTAAGAAGCGGTGGCGCGAAGTGTCGTCAACAAGGACAGCATATTGTCCGGAACATCCGAACCGGCGATCTTTGACGTTGCAACGGCACCGGCCATTGTGTCGATGCTGTAGATTTGGATAACACCCTGGTTGGTCGCGGCCTGGGCTGCGATACCCAGCTGCTGCTGCGAACTTACAGCGTTCTCATAGAGAATGCCGGTTGAGTGTGAAAGCGATTGGTACATTGCACCCATAGCCATGGCCGGGGCATCACCAAGGACCTTAACGTTGGCCTGAGTGACTGCATCGGTGATCTGACCATTCATTGGAGTGGGCATTGCCATTTTCTATCTCCTATTTTCGGTTTAGATTGCATCGCACCTCATGACCACGGCTTGGTCGTTCGGTACACTTTTCTCTCTCATGATGATGACGTCAAATACTGAGCGTTGTGATCAATGAAGTTATTTTATGAAAGAGATGGTCGCCTTAATTTGGAAAAACCTGACCCGTCCCCGACATCGGGTCAGAAAATTCCAACTTAAGATTCGGTCGCTTTGAGCGCTGACATCAACGACAACATGTTGTTGGGCGTATCAGAGCCTGCGATTTTGGACGTCGCTGCCGCGCCGGCCATGGTGTCGACACTATAGATCTGAAGCACACCCTGGTTGGTTGCGGCTTGAGAAGCGATCGCCAACTGCTGCTGAGAGCTCACGGCATTTTCAAACAAAATACCCGTCGAGTGAGAGAGCGATTGGTAAATCGCACCCATCGCCATCGACGGAGCGCTTCCCAAAACCTGAACATTGGTTTGGGTAACTGCGTCCGTGATCATGCCATTCATCGGAGTGGGTAGAGCCATTTGTTTTTTCCTTTATGGGTTGGATCGCTAAACACCTCAGCCTTCGGCCTTGCGGTGCATCTTTCTCACGTCCATGACGTTCGATGCCGACAATTACGATTGGTTTTGTCATTTTGTGAGAAGTGATTTTGTAGAAGTGAAAATACTGACCCGTCCCCGACATCGGGCCAGTATATTCATGCACCGAACTTAAGTCGCGGTAGCCCGAAGCGCCGTCATCAAAGACAGCATATTGTCCGGAACATCGGAATTTGCGATCTTCGAAGTCGCAACCGCTGCCGACATTGGCGGCACGGAATAGATCTGAATGATGCCCTGGTTGGTCGCAGCCTGAGCAGCGATATTCAACATTTGCTGCGAGCTAACTGCATTTTCGTACAAAATACCTGTTGAGTGCGAGAGCGATTGGTAAATCGCACCCATTGCCATCGCGGGCGCATCACCCAAGACTTTAACGTTAGCCTGAGTAACGGCGTCCGTGATCATTCCGTTCACGGGAGTCGGCATGGCCATAAGCTGTCTCCATTTCCTTGGTTTGAGTGGTTTCTCTCCCCTTCAGCTGGTTGACGCCAGACAATTGATTCTGTGATGAAAATTAATGCGATTAGCGAAATAAAAACAAAAAAAGAGAGGGCCGAAGCCCTCTCTTTTCCATGTATTGCGTGTCGTGTTTAGCGTTCGAACACCACTTCTACACGGCGATTCATACGTTCGCGTTTGCCGTCATCTGTCGCGACTTGCGGGCTGGTTTCCCCGGCAGACGACTTCGTCACCATCTTACGAGCAATACCGGCTTCCATCAGCGCATTGCCGACGGCAACCACGCGCGCGCGCGACAGTCCCTGGTTATACTCACTCGATCCAGAACGGTCCGCATGACCGATCAACACCAAACGGGTGGCTTTCGACGCCTTCGCAGCCGCGGCCGCACGCTTGATAAGGTCCATATTGGCGCTGCTCAAGTCGTAACTATCGTGGGTGAAGTAAACGATAAACGGTTCAGGCAAAGCCATTGGCATTTCTTTCGCCATGGGCATCGCCATATGGCCGGTGCAATTGGGAATGGCTTTTTCGTAGCCAGCACGCATCATCGCGACGTGGTCTAATTGATGACCTTCCTCGGCCTGTTCCATCCAGTGCTCGAACCAAGTTTGGGAAAGCGCGCAAGCGTCCGGCGCAACTTGAGGGGCATTGGTTTTCAACGCCTCGCTCAACGCCGTGTAGGCCTGAGCAATGGCGTCCGCATCCACTTTCAGTGTACGATCACTGGGCATTTGCACTGCGGGCGCATTACCCATAGCCGCCATTTCGGCGCGCGTGTTGAAGAAGCTGACGGATTGCCAATCGCCCTCTTTCACTTCAAATTCGGCGCGTTCGGTATAGCGTTTGTGCAATGCACTGGCGAAAGCATCGCCTTGATCGCCCATCGCCGAAACACCGGCGACATCGTAATTTCCGGCGCATGCCGACAGCATCGCCACAGCGCCAAGCATGGCGCTGGCTTTGATTACAGTTCTCATCAGGGCCTCCTCCTCAAATCTATAAATAAAGGGGTCGTATATTTTTTTATTGTGGCCACTCTTTTCACGAGTCTACTCGCCACGGCTATACATGTGAAGGATGCTAATTGAATTCAATGACACAATTGTGATTCAGGCTCAAAATGAGGAGCCTATATGTTCTATGGGGCTTAGCCAGATCGGAAGTTAGTGGCGCGTGAAACGACCTGCCATTTAGAAAGCACAGAGCGCCAATTGAACGACACGTACAGCAGTTCAGCGTAGTTGATTAAGGCAATTGCAACTTCGCAGCTCGGACATGTATGATCCACGAAATTCAGCTGGCCACAGGAAACACAATGGCGACTATTGGGGAATATCTCCGCGAATCTGCCGACGTAATCAACCAGACGGCGGACGTTTTGTCGAATGACCGGGCGGAGCAGGCCATCGGCGCCATGACCGATGCTCTGTCAGTTGGCAATCCCTTGCTTGTGTGCGGGAACGGCGGTTCGGCAGCGGACGCGATGCACATTACAGGTGAGCTTGTTGGTCGTTTTTTGATCGAACGCAAAGCCTTGAACTGCATATGCTTGTCATCGAACCCGACTTTTTTAACCGCGTGGAGCAATGACTACAGTTACGACACGGCGTTTTCACGCCAAGTCGAGGCTTATGGCAAGGCTGGCGGCGTGCTTTTGGGCATCAGCACGTCCGGAAATTCGCAAAACGTGATCAATGCCCTGAAGTCGGCGCGCGAAATGAATATGGTTACGATCGCGCTGACCGGAGACGGCGGTGGGAAGATGGCGGATGTGAGCGATATTTTACTGAGCGTGCCCTCGACATCAACGCCGCTCATCCAACAGGCCCATTTGTGTATCTATCATTATCTCTGCGCCGAAATTGAACAACGCATCAGCGCCTTGATCTGATATTGGATACGAAAAAGCTAAAGGCTCTTTCAGCAGACCGCTGAGAGAGCCTTCTTTATGGCTTGTGATTGATGAATACAGCACTAACAAATTGCACTGCACGCAACCATCACCAACTTGAAAACATTAAGTTTTCTTAAATTGGCTGGGGAACCTGGATGTTCAGCCCAACCATTAAACTGCAATATCACCAACGGCTTGTATTGGCTATCCAATTTGCAGTGTATCATAGCTGTGGTAACCTATGCCTTCATTTTTTTGGATCATTCAATATAGGGGGGAATTTGTTGAATGAGCTTCCCGGATACAGTCAGCAAAATCCTTCACTCGAACGTTACCTATGCCGTTATTGCAGTAACCAGCCTCGTTGGCGTGGGCATATGGGTGGGGAGCCTCACTGTCTCATATGACAACAAAGTCACGCAACTTCGCGAAGACGTCACAACTCTGCAAAACCAAATCAATAGCGGTGTTGTTGGAGCACGCGGTCCACAAGGGCCTAGAGGTTTAACCGGGCCTCAAGGACAAGAAGGGCCTCAAGGTGCCCAGGGACTCATAGGCGCAGAAGGCCCGGCTGGGCCACAGGGTGAGATTGGGCCTATAGGAGAAACAGGACCTCAAGGTCCAGCAGGCCCTCCAGGGCCAAGAATTATCAGCAGCAATGGAGATACTGGAACAAGTGTGGCCAGTACTGTTTTAAGCGCCCGGGAACTATTACGGGAATGCGAAAGCATCGCGCAAAGTGGACGCCCAATAGGCACGAGCCTGAACGTAAATAGGACTCAGAGGGATATCAATGGGATTAAAATTGTAGGCCTCATCACTGTAAGCGGCCGTTCGGAAGCACGTGAGAGCTTTGTGTGCTCCCAATCAGCACATGATGGCTTTGTTGAGTTCGACGCAGATAAATTTAGAGCGCCGAATATCAACTAATTGATATCCTACCCATGACCTTCAGGCTTGTTACTTCCACCAGCGTGTAAAATTCGGGGACACAATACGAATTAGGCCCAAACAAAAAAGAAGAGGCCGCCCTGGGGCGGCCTCTTCTTTTTTGGCTGGGGAACCTGGACTCGAACCAGGATTGACGGTGTCAGAGACCGCTGTCCTACCATTGAACGATTCCCCATCAGGAGCGCTGCCGAGGTTCCTATATCTATCGTGAACCCGGCGAAGACGATGCACATATATTCGTCTGAGCCCGCAAAGGCAAGGGCCGATTTCAGCCCTTTTGCAGGTCCAGCGCAAGAACCCTCAGTCACAGCGCTGTGCAGACCATAATTGGAAACTTTGCACCAACGCGATGGCTGCGCTATTGTGCGGTACGGTAAAACCATACATGAGTTATAGCTATAGTATGACGACCCCCCACGCAAATCGTGAAGATATAAAAAGCGACCTGTTTACAAGGCCTGCGGCGGCCTATGCCGCCATCGACCTGGGCACCAACAACTGTCGTATGCTGGTTGCGCGTCCGTTCAAGGAGAGCTTTCGCGTCATTGACAGCTTTTCACGCATCGTGCGCCTGGGCGAAGGCGTCGCCGCCGAGGGTCGCCTATCTGAAGACGCCATCAAGCGCACCGTCAGCGCGCTCAAGGTCTGTCATGCCAAAATGATGGCCTGCGGTGTGCAGCGCATTCGCTCTGTCGCCACGGAAGCGTGCCGCCGCGCCGAAAACGGCGATGATTTTTTGGCCCGCGTTAAAGACGAAGCCTGTCTCGATCTCGAAGCCATCAGCCCGCAAGAAGAAGCCGAATTGACGTTGACCGGCTGCGCGCCGCTTTTGGATCTGCGCCAGCCGAACGCTTTGGTGTTCGACATCGGCGGCGGCAGCACTGAAGTGGTGTGGATCGACGCCACCCACCCGGATGGTCCCAAAGCGCGCGATGTCATCTCCCTTCCCCACGGCGTGGTGACCTTGACCGAAGATTTCGAAGGCCATACCAATGCCGGCGAATCTTACGAAGAAATCGTCGATCTGATCGACCGCAGTTTGGGCGCGTTCGACAAACGCAACGGCATCAGCAAAGCGGTCGCTGACAACCAAGTGCAAATGCTTGGCACCTCGGGCACCGTGACCACGTTGGGCGCGATGCATTTGCAACTGCGCCGCTACGACCGTTCGCGCGTCGACGGCCTGTCGCTGCGGTTTGACGACATCTGCGACGTGGTCAGCTATCTTGGCACCTTAGATCACGACCAACGTCTACAGCACCCGTGCATCGGGCCCCGGCGCGGCGACTTGATTATGGCGGGGTGCGCGGTGCTGGACGCGGTGTGCCGCCGCTGGCCCGTGGGCAGCCTGGTGGTCGCCGACCGCGGCATTCGCGAAGGAATTTTGTTGAATCTCATGTTAGAAGACGGCCACGAAATCACCAGCACACGCAGTGCGGAACGCGGAGCTCATCGATGACCAAACCGCCCAGAGGCTTTAAGCCTAGTTCCCGCAAAGCCGGCGGCAGCACCTTGCGCATGAAGCACGAAAAAGTCAAAACCGCACGTGGCCGTAAATATTCGTCCAAGCTGTGGCTGCAGCGCCAATTGAATGACCCGTATGTGATCGAGGCCCGCCGCCAGGGCTATCGCTCGCGCGCGGCATTCAAGCTGACCGAACTGGATGAAAAATTCCATTTTCTGAAATCCGGCGCGCGGGTGGTGGATCTGGGCGCGGCTCCCGGCGGGTGGTGCCAAGTGGCGGCCAGCATCGTGCTTAAGGGTAAACACGGTCACAAAGGCAAGGTCGTGGGCCTCGACATCCAAGAAATGGAAGAACTGCCCGACATCACGCTGCTGCATAAAGATTTCACCGAACCCGAAGCCCCCGACATGCTCAAAGACGCGCTGGGCGGCGAAGCCGACGTTGTGCTGAGCGACATGGCCGCACCCGCCACCGGGCATACGGCAACCGATCACATCCGCATCATGGGGCTGTGTGAAATGGCGCTGCAGTTCGCCATCGAAGTGTTGAGCCCCGGCGGCTTGTTCCTCTCCAAAGTGCTGCAAGGCGGCACCGAAGATGAGCTTCTTAACACCATGAAAAAACACTTCAAGACCGTCAAGCACGCTAAACCGCCTGCATCACGCGCCGATTCCGCCGAAATGTATGTGGTCGCGATTGGTTTTAAGGGGCGAGACGCTCAAGAAAAGGCGGAGGATTAATCCTCCGCCTCATTCTTTTCTGAACCGTTTTTTTTCGGCTTATTCTTATCGTCGTTGCTGAACCGGTAGCGGCCATAAAGGGTGCAGCCTTTCATGCCCGGATCGCATTTGGGCATGGTGTTTCCGTCTTCATCGACGTCTTCACCGATCACCGCTTTCATGCTGACCCGTTTGCATCGGCCCCTAAGCTCATGGGGGCAACCCCAACCGCTCATACCTCAAATTCCCTTAGCAGGTGGGACAATCGGCTTTTACGACGGCGTTGCCGTCTTTGATCCACTTGGTGATGCCGTCGGTGACGTTGTAGACCTTTTTGTAGCCCACTTGATCAGCCAAGGCTTGCGACAGCACCGAGGTGCGGTTGCCGGTGCGACAAATTAGAATCACTTCGTCTTCCAAGCCAGCAACCTCTTTAAAAGCCGGGATGAACGGCTTTTCAAAGTTGCCGCGCGCGCCGAACGCGGTGATCAGTTTCGCGCCTTTGATCACGCCGGTATCTTTCCATTCATCGGCGCGGCGAATGTCCACGACCGGAACGCCGCGCGCCAACAGCTCTTTGAGTTTATCGTTGTCGATGCTGGTGTAGTTGGGCATTTTCACGCCCAGCAGCTCGACTTCGAACTTCAACGTGGCGTTGGGCGGGATTGCGCCCGGGGCGCCGCGTTCACCATAAGCCAGCTCCGGCGGAATGATCAATTCGCGCTTACCGCCAACTTTCATACCTTCGACGCCGGTCTCCCAACCGGGGATGACTTCTTTGTTGCCAAGGTAGAAGTAAAACGGATCGCCACGATCTTTGCTGGAATCGAACTTTTTGCCGTCCATGAGCCAGCCGGTGTAGTGCACTTTGACTTGAGAGTGCAAAATCGCCTCATCGCCCTTGCCCACGACAATATCTTTGATTTCAACATTAGCTGTATCTGGTTCACGCATGCTGTCTGTGAAAAACCATGCCAAACCCAACACTGCAGCAAAAGAAACAATAGCAAGGCCGATGCGAAGGGGTGTTGTTATTTTCATGTTCATATCCTGCACTGTGGTGGCCCCTGCGTGAACAAGGCACCGAACTACTGAGCGTATGTTTCGCCACATATAACGCCAAAAAAGAGGCCAGACAATGGCGCATCCCGCACAAAACGAGGCCCCGTCCGAAGGCGGGGCCCGTTTTCGCCTGAGCAACGCCGCGCGTCCTTATAAGCGCACAACGCCTTCCAGGTGGTCGCCAAGCTCGTGGATCGTCAGGTGCGTAAGGTCTTTGCCAAGCTCACCGGTAATATGACCTTTCAGTTTGCCATCGAGCGCCTTGCGCAAATCGCCCAAAGTAGTTGGCGGGGCGACAAGCACCAAATCGTCGAACGCACCTTCAGTGTGCGCTTGCTCCAACGTCTTCGCCATATGAGCGGCGAAAAGGTGCTTCTCATGAGTATGCCAGTCCACCTTGGACTCCACAGCGTGGTGAGAACCGCTTCCCCCTCCTTGCCCGCGTCCCGGCTTATCCGTGCCGAAATCGCGCGACGGGGCGTGGGATGCGGCGAATTCATGGCTCACTGCAGACTCCAGCCCTTTACCGGGACCATCGTACCGAACAATGCGGGCACGAGCGCCATCTGCAATCAGGATCCAGGTTTTGCGCGCTTTCATGACCTTTCTCCTCACAAGACCCGTTCGGCTTTCTTCGAAAAATCCTCAAAGAGAGCTCAGATCCGTTCCCATGATTACTCATTATACACTTTTATTGAGTTATTTGAAATCAGCACTGTGCAGAGGGGCTATTTTTTTACGCATACCGCAGTGCAAAATCAGGCTTGGCAAGTGAGCGCTTATCTGTATGATTACGCGCCAACTCGTGACCCGGAGGTGGCATGCCAATCCAAGAAGCCCTAACGTTCGATGATGTCCTGCTGACCCCAGCGGAATCCGACGTATTGCCCGCGCAAACGGACACCCGCACCCAGCTCACTAACACCATACAAATGGGCATTCCCCTGCTGTCCGCAGCCATGGACACGGTGACGGAAAGCCAGATGGCGATCACCATGGCGCAATTGGGCGGCATCGGTGTGATCCACAAGAATCTCGACAACGCCGAACAGGCGGCTCAAGTTCGCAAGGTGAAAACCTTCGAAGCGGGCATGGTCGCCAATCCCGTGACCATCTCGCCCGATGCGACCTTGGCGGAGGTGATGGCGCTGAAGGAACAGTTCGGCTATTCCGGCATTCCGGTGGTCGAAGACGGCACCAACAAACTGGTTGGCATCATCACCAACCGCGATGTGCGCTTCGCCCAGGACCCGTCGCAGAAAGTCGGCGAACTGATGACCCGCGAATTGGTGACGGTCAAAGGCAGCGTCGAACGCGCCGAAGCCATGCGCCTTTTGCACCAACACCGCATCGAAAAGCTGTTGGTGGTCGATGATCATGAGCGCTGCGTCGGTCTGGTCACCGTCAACGACATTCAAAAAGAACAAGAACACCCCAACGCGTGTAAAGACGGCGAAGGTCGTTTGCGCGTCGCCGCCGCCACCGGCGTGGGCGAGGCTGGGATCGAGCGCGCCGAAGCGTTGATCGCCGCGGGCGTCGATCTGTTGGTCATCGACACCGCGCACGGCCACTCAAAGGGCGTCGCCGATGCGGTGCGCGCCATCAAAGCCTCATCTAAAGACACCCAGGTCATGGCTGGCAACATCGCCACCCCTGAAGCCGCCGAAGCGTTGATCGCGGCGGGTGCGGACGTGGTCAAGGTCGGCATCGGCCCAGGCACCATCTGCACCACGCGCATGGTCGCGGGCGTCGGCGTGCCGCAGCTTTCCGCGATCATGGAAACGGCGGTTATGTGTAAGAAACACAACATCCCGCTGGTTGCCGACGGCGGCATCAAGTATTCGGGCGACGTCGCCAAAGCCATTGCGGCGGGCGCCAGCTGTGTGATGATGGGGTCCGTGTTTGCGGGCACCGAAGAAAGCCCCGGCGAAGTGTTTTTGTACCAGGGCCGTTCCTACAAGTCGTATCGCGGCATGGGCTCCTTGGGCGCAATGGCCAAGGGTTCGGCCGATCGCTACTTCCAGGCCGACGTCAACGACAACCTGAAACTGGTTCCCGAAGGCATCGAAGGCCGCGTGGCCTACAAAGGCCCGGTGGGCGCTGTGATCCACCAGATGATCGGCGGGTTGCGCGCATCCATGGGCTACACCGGATCACGCACCATTGCCGATTTACAAGCCCGCGCCACGTTCCGCCGCATCACCGGGGCGGGGCTGCGTGAAAGCCATGTGCACGATGTGACGATCACCCGCGAAGCGCCGAACTATCGTTCGGAGAGCTAAGGGTCTATAAGCCCCTCAGACGGGTTATCGAAAGCTACCCATCCGCAGCCTGCATGTGCAGGCAAGGCAAGCGCGACCGCGCGCCGCGCGCATGCG
>Ga0316203_1002303_pt1 | contig 10140 bp, 9 predicted proteins | sample 6monrhotite_MG_FD_204940 | JGI IMG/M metagenome (GOLD analysis project Ga0316203, IMG submission 204940) | Microbial mat bacterial communities from mineral coupon in-situ incubated in ocean water Damariscotta River, Maine, United States -... | ecosystem: Environmental > Aquatic > Marine > Coastal... | reverse complement strand
CATTACATGATAATACGCATTTTCATATTCTATTCGTTCCCCTCGCGGCATTCTTTATCTCGCATCCGTTCAATGTCCGGTTATTCTAATCCTAAACATATGCCATTTCAACACCTGACCCTTTTTTTTGTTTTTTCGATGGACGGCGCGTATATTTTTTGTCGGATTCGCAGCTATCTTTCGACATGCCGGAAGAATGGAATGAACCCAAGTGAAGCATTAAAGTTATTATTTGCGGGCAAGTTACCCGACTTTATTGTTGAGAGTGCTGAATAGTTACTAAGTTTTTTTGTTTGTAACTGCCACTTTTAAACCACTCGCGAGCACCACATACATATCTACATCCACCTTCAAATTTTGCTGATAGAATCTCTCCGTTTACTTTGAAGCTTAATGAGCAATCAGTATCACTGATTTTAAAAGAGCCCTCTATCTCTTTAGCAGAACCATGCAACCAACACATGTGATGGTTAGCGCCAAATGAAACCGCATCAATTTTGAATCCTTTTTCTTCAGGACAAATATCAATTCGATCCTTTGAATCAGTTTCGCTTATAAAGGTACGCAGCCCTTCTTTGCACTCATATGAAACGGAAGGTTCATCCGCCAATAATGAGCCACTTAGAATTAAGGCTGAACAAAAAACTATGTATCTCATGGCTTAGGAAAGTCCTCCTAGAAACTTATAACGCTTAATATACGCGGCGTCCGCCGGATATCGTGAAAATAGCTGCATGCGCCGGATATTGTCCGCTATGGGGTTGACATCCGGCTTACACCGTCTATGTCTTTTTTATATTTTGAATTTTTCTCATAATGCGGTGATTATTAAGCACTTTTCAAATATGCACAAGAGGTATGAATTAATATCCGGCGTACGCCGTGATATTAACGGTTTTGGGGGCTTTTACGGCATACGCCGGATATCGTCGGGATATAGGGTGAAAATACGGCTTTCTAATTTGTTGAAAATACAGGGGTTTAGTGCTCATTCAACCAATATCCGCTCAATATCAAGGCGCACTATTTGACTTCATTATTTTCATGCCATTCAATAGTACTGATTATATGAATAGTAATAAGAGGGAAAAACAATACTGAAAAAGCATATTGTTACTGGATACGGTTTTTTATTCGCTTTCACCGCATGTGGCATCCAACAGAAATATCGAAACCATAGATTTCCGAACCCCTCAGCTTTCTGGCTATCAACCAGCAAGTTTCTACCTCTACCCAAAATCAAGCTTTCAACACGTTGCTTTTTCTGCACAAGAAACAATAAGGGGACGCTACCCTTTCTCCCCATCAGCACCTTTTGTAGGTCGGCCTTGAGGTCGATATTGAAGCACCTTTCCTGCCAATTTTTCTAGTTTTTTTTAATAAATCGGCCCTAATCAATGGGGGCAGAGTAATTGATTTTCTATGTTATCAGCATTGCTCTTATTTCAAAAAATCAATTACCCTAACACTAACACTAGCCCGTTTTCAGCAAATGCTGAAAACCTTTAATTGCCTTAAGCTCTGCTTTCTCAGTTTCTTGGGCCTTGTATAGATCCCAACGAATTTGAAGATTTAACCAATAATCAGCAGATACATCAAAGAACTTGGCAAGCCTCAGTGCGGTACTTGGCGTCACCCCTCTTTTCCTATTTATCAATTCATTGACTCGTTGATACGGGACATGAATCGCATCCGCTAAATGTCTTTGGCTGATTTCCATGGGAAGAAGAAACTCTTCTTTTAACATTTCACCTGGGTGAATAGGTGCTCTATGGGTTGGAATTCTCATAATTTATACCTCAATTAATGATAATCAGTTATTTCTAAATCAACTGGGCCCGCTTCACTCCATTTGAAACAAGCTCTGTATTGCTCATTAATACGTATACTAAACTCCCCTTTTCTATCACCCGAAAGTGCTTCAAAACGGTTGCCCGGAGGAATTTTTAGCTCCTCTAGGGAAACAACGGAATCTAACTGATCAAGCTTTCTGAAGGCTACCCTCCAGAGTGATTTTGGGCATAACTTTCTGGCACCCTTCGTATTTTTTCCATTGAAGATATCTTCTGTCGCCTGATTTTTAAATGAGACTATCACCCGTACATGATAGCACGGAACCCATGCTATGCAAGAATTGGCAACTACCTCAAATACCACTGCCGCACCATGCGTCATTTGACGTATGTCCCTGTGCTACATGACGGATTCTACCCTGGGCAGTGCGTCTATACACTCAGATATCAAGAAAGCAGCCTGGACAGATTCATCCGCTGCTTTCCCCTGGATCTTTGTTTTGTCCTTTAATCGGCCATTGGCCATAGCCACAGGAAATCAGAAATGCAAAAGAAAAATATCATCGGGAATTCACTGTTGCTGGGTAGTCTGCTTGCTACCGGCAGTGCATCGGTTCTGGCTGGCGGTAAGATCGCCATTGACGATACCCGCTGGATCAGTGTCGGCGCGGGCATTCGCACGTCTATCGCTTCGGTGAGTGATGCTGCTCCTGATGGTAGCAGCAGTGCCAGCAATTTTAACCTGGAGAACATGCGTTTGTATGTCGCCGGTCAAGCCACTCAAGATTTCAAATTCTATTTTGGCACCGATAAAATGTGGGATGGTGAATACGGCGTACTGGATGCCATCATTCAGTATGAGCCCAGCAAGGCATTCAACGTGTGGATGGGACGTATGCTGACCCCGGCCGATCGCATCGAAATGAACGGGCCTTTTTACGGCCTGACCTGGGGGCAATACACTGTCCCTCTTTATCCGTCAGACAATGATATCAGTAACGGTGCCAATGGCTTGGCCGGTACTTATGGTCGTGACGAAGGTATTACCGCTTGGGGTACATTGGGTAAGTTCCAGTACGCCGTCGGTATCTTTGATGGTTACAGTGGCCCGGAAAATCAGAGTGATGCTCCTCTGTATGCCGCCCGCTTCGCTTACAACTTCCTTAATCAGGAAGCCAATCCCGGCTATTACACCAGCAGCACTTACTTTGGTAAAGGCGGCGATATCCTGACGCTGGCCCTTTCGGCTCAGTCACAGGATGACGGCTATGGCACAGTCGCAGACTCCGGTTCATTTACGGGTTATGCCATTGATGGTTTGTTTGAAAAACCATTGAGTGGTGGTGCAGCGGTTACCGTCGAAGCCGAATACAAGTCTTTTGAGGTGTCCACTGATGCCGCAGCACCGGTTTTTTCCATGTTTGATGGTGATGCCTGGTTTGCCAGTGCGGCTTATTTGTTAGGTAACACCGGTGGCTCAGGTATGTATCAACCCTATGTGCGTTACACCGACAACAGTCCTTCTGAGGGCGACAGCAGTTCACTCACGGAAGTGGGTGTCAATTACATCATTTCTGGACAAAACCTCAAGTTAAATCTGAATTTCACCAGTGGCGATGCCAATGCCAGTGGAGCCAAGGGCACTGATACGGATGCCATTACCTTCGGCATGCAATTCCAGATTTAACCTAAATTAATCAGTTAAACCGTAGCGAGAGTGACTAAGGTGCAGAAGATAAAGTGTTTTTCAGGTTATTTTGGACGAAAGCGTATCACCCATACGGTGAGTTCAACATGTTCTGAAAAACACTTTAGGTTCTGTGCCTTAGGCGCTCGCAGTAGGTTTAACTGATTAAATTAGGTTTAAGCACTATCGCGTTATACCGAACAGGAGAATAAATCATGATAAAAACAACGTTAAAAAAATTGGCGATTGCCGCGGCAATCACCACGGCGTCAGTGGCTAGCACGGGTATGGTCTGGGCCGCAGACACCATTAAAGTGGGTGTGTTGCATTCATTGTCTGGCACGATGGCAATTTCAGAAACCACACTGAAAGACACTATGCTGATGCTCATTGAAGAACAAAATAAAAAAGGTGGGTTGCTGGGTAAAAAGCTTGAGGCCGTTGTTGTTGATCCGGCTTCCAACTGGCCATTGTTTGCAGAGAAGGCCCGCGAGCTGATTTCCAAAAACAAGACCGATGTGGTTTTTGGTTGCTGGACGTCGGTTTCCCGCAAGTCGGTGTTACCGGTATTCGAGGAACTCAACAGCATTTTGTTTTATCCCGTGCAATATGAGGGTGAAGAGTCGTCGAAAAATGTGTTTTACACCGGCGCGGCACCCAATCAGCAAGCGGTGCCTGCGGTTGATTATCTGATGAATGATATTGGTGTTAAACGTTGGGTGTTGGCCGGTACGGATTATGTGTACCCACGCACCACTAATAAAATCCTGAAAGCCTACCTTCTTGCAAAAGGCGTGAAGGAAAAAGACATCATGATCAACTACACACCGTTTGGTCATTCCGATTGGCAGTCTATCGTTTCTGATATCAAAAAATTCGGCAGCGCAGGCAAAAAAACGGCGGTCGTGTCCACTATTAACGGTGATGCCAATATTCCTTTTTACAAGGAATTGGGTAACCAAGGTATTTCTGCGGAAGACATTCCTGTGGTCGCTTTCTCGGTGGGTGAAGAAGAGCTTTCCGGTCTTGATACCAAACCGCTGGTCGGTCACCTGGCCGCCTGGAATTATTTCATGAGCGTTGAGTCGGATGAAAACGATGCATTCATTGATGCTTGGAAAACGTTTATCAAAGATAAAGACCGTGTCACCAATGATCCCATGGAAGCGCATTACATCGGTTTCAATATGTGGGTAAAGGCCGTTGAAAAAGCAGGTACTACTGACCCTACTGCTGTGCAGGAAGCATTGATTGGTGTCAGCGTGCCTAATCTGTCTGGCGGTTATTCGGCGATGATGCCTAACCATCACATCACCAAACCGGTACTGATTGGTGAAATCCAGAAAGATGGCCAGTTTGATATTGTCTGGGAAACTTCAGGGCTGGTGGCCGGTGATGCCTGGTCCGATTATCTGCCAGGTTCCAAGGATTTGATTGCTGACTGGCGCGCACCATTGTCTTGTGGGAGTTATAACGCTAAGACGAAAAAATGTAGCGGTCAGAATTATTAATCTATATTTTTATGTGAATAACAATAATTAGTTCCTCCCCGTCATTCCGGCGAAAGTCGGAATCCAGTGGTTTCAACGACTTTCTGGATACCGGCATGCGCCGGTATGACGGTGGAGAATTAACAAGATAACTCAAGATAACAACAGTAATAACTTTTGTTTTCCGGTTTATTTTAAGTGAGTGTATACATGTCGGTATCTGCAATAACCGTTCCGGTGAAAAAAGCCTTTTCACTGTTGCTGTTTTTTTTCATCTTGTTGGGCGTCAGCCAGCAGACCATCGCCAGCGAGGCTTCCACTGAAAGCACTTTGGCGGATGCCTGGCAAACATTGAGCCAAAAAAATTATACGCAAAAAGCCAAGGCTATTGAGGCCATTGCGCAACAGAATCCTCCTGAAACTTTACCTGCAATGAAGGCCATGCTGGAAGGCCTGCTGTATTATGCTAAACGCGATAAAACCCTTTATTTTATGAAAGAAATTGAGGATAACTACGAATTCACGCCGCTGTTTGATGCTGAATCAACCGTCAATCCTGTACGACAGGAAAACAAACGTGGCTTTAAAAAAGTAAAAATCAACAATCGTTTGAGAACCACGATTCGCCAATTACTCGCGGCGATGCAGCTCAAACACGAAGACGCCGATATCCGACTGGCGGCCGTACAAGAATTATTAAAAAACCCGGAAGCTGAAACGGCTGTGCTGATTGAAGATGCCATCGGAAAAGAGACCGATAGTAACGTCATCACTGCCATGCAAACGCTGCTGGCTATCATTCAATTGAAAAATGGTGACGAAGCTGCACAATTGCTGGCGATCAACACGCTGGCCGACAGTCTCAATACTTCGGCCATGAATGCACTGACTGAGTATCAGGCACCCAGTAAAACACTGGAAAAAAAGGCCCAGTCGGCCATTAATAAAATTAACGATAAACGTGATTTATACGCCAAGGCAGAAACCATTTTTTTTGGCCTGAGTTTGGGCTCGGTATTGGCCCTGTCCGCCATCGGCCTCGCCATCACGTTTGGTGTGATGGGTGTGATTAATATGGCTCACGGCGAACTGATGATGATCGGTGCCTATACAACCTATGTGATTCAGCTGTTAATGCCCGACAATATTGCCATGTCAATCCTGGTGGCTATCCCTGCGGCGTTTATTGTCTCTGGATTGGTGGGCATCGCCATTGAGCGTGGTGTTATTCGCCACCTTTATGGTCGCCCACTGGAAACCCTGTTGGCCACTTTCGGTGTCAGTCTGATATTGCAGCAAGCCGTACGTTCCATTTTTTCTCCACTGAATCGTAGTGTGGAAACACCAGAATGGATGTCCGGTGCCTGGCAAATCAATGAAGTATTGGCACTGACCTGGAACCGCTTTTATATCATCCTTTTTTGCCTGGCGGTGTTTGTGGCGTTGATCGCGGTAATGAAAAAAACATCGCTTGGCTTGCAGGTACGTGCGGTCTCACAAAACCGCACCATGGCCCGCGCCATGGGCGTGCGTTCGAAATGGGTGGATGCGCTGACTTTCGGTCTGGGTTCCGGCATTGCCGGTCTGGCCGGTGTGGCCTTAAGCCTGCTCACTAATGTTGGCCCCAACCTTGGTCAGGCATACATTATTGATTCCTTTATGGTGGTGGTGTTCGGTGGTGTCGGTAATTTGTGGGGCACCCTGGTGGCGGGTATGAGCCTGGGCATTATCAATAAATTGATGGAACCCTGGGCCGGGGCCGTACTGGCAAAGATCCTGGTACTGATTTTTATCATCCTGTTTATACAGAAACGTCCCAAGGGCTTGTTCCCTCAACGTGGCCGGGCAGCAGAGGATTAGTGCGTGTTACTGATGAAAATATTAAAAAATGATAAACCCGGCATGTGGCTGTTAAGTATTCTGTTGGTGGTAAGTATTGCCGTGCCGATATTAAATTTACTGGTGCCGGAGAGCAGTGCCTTTCATCTGTCGACTTACACGGTGACATTGCTGGGTAAATACCTGACTTATGCCCTGCTCGCGGTGTCCGCTGATCTGGTGTGGGGTTATCTGGGTATTCTCACCCTGGGTCATGCCGCCTTTTTTGCCTTGGGCGGTTATGCCATGGGCATGTATCTGATGCGTCAAATCGGTGAACGTGGTGTGTATGGTGACCCCGTACTGCCGGACTTCATGGTTTTTTTGAACTGGCAGGAACTGCCCTGGTTCTGGCAGGGTTTCGACCAGTTCTGGTTTGCTGCGTTGATGATCCTCCTGATACCCGGTGTACTCGCTTATATTTTTGGTTATCTGGCTTTTCGCTCCCGCGTCACCGGGGTGTATCTATCCATTATCACTCAGGCGCTGACTTATGCGCTGATGCTGGCCTTTTTCCGCAATGAAATGGGCTTTGGTGGCAACAACGGTCTGACTGACTTTAAAGATATTCTGGGTTTTGATCTGCGTGCAGACAGCACCCGCATCGCGCTGTTTCTGGCCTCGGCGGCTGCGCTGGCCATTGGTTATGTATTGAGTCGTGTTATCGTCAATTCGCGACTGGGACTGGCCAGTGTCGCCATCCGTGATGCCGAAAGCCGCAGCCGTTTTATCGGTTACCGGGTGGAGAATATCAAACTTTGGGTCTTTGTGTTTTCTGCCATACTGGCAGGCATCGCGGGCGCACTGTATGTGCCGCAGGTCGGCATCATCAACCCCGGCGAATTCTCCCCGCTGAATTCCATTGAACTGCTTATCTGGGTCGCCATTGGCGGTCGGGGCACACTCTATGGCGCAGTGATGGGTGCCTTGCTGGTGAATTATTCCAAAACCTATTTCACCGCTGCCCTGCCTGAGATGTGGCTGTATGCGCTGGGTGCCTTGTTTATACTGGTCACGCTTTACTTGCCTAAAGGCATTGTTGGCTTGCCGGGTTTGTGGAAAGCACGGGGTGCAAAGGCATGAAGGCAGTACAGACTTTGCGTGAGTTTTCGCGACGTGACCGGGTCTTTGATTTTCTGGTGCAGGCTGAACCCCCCAGGGTTGATCTCAGCCATAACATCATTTTGTACCTCGAAGGTATCAATAAAAGTTTTGACGGCTTCAAGGCCATTAACGATCTCAATCTATACATCGAGACCGGCGAACTGCGCTGTATTATCGGGCCCAATGGGGCTGGCAAATCCACGATGATGGATATCATCACCGGCAAGACCCGCCCGGACACCGGCCAGGCCTGGTTTGGTCAACGCCTGAACCTGTTAAAAATGGACGAACCTGAAATTGCCGAAGCAGGTATTGGACGCAAATTTCAAAAACCCACGGTGTTTGAAAACCTGAGCGTCTTTCAAAATCTTGAACTCGCAATGTCTCAGGACAAACGTGTCTGGCCACTACTGGTGGCACGCCTCAAGGGTGAACAACGTGACTTGATTGATGAAGTGCTGAACATTATTGGCCTGACTGCACTGATAAACGACCCGGCAGGAAAGCTTTCACACGGACAAAAGCAGTGGCTGGAAATCGGCATGTTGCTCATGCAAAAACCGGCGTTGTTGCTGGTGGATGAACCGGTGGCCGGTATGACTCATCAGGAAATGGAACGTACCGCAGAGCTGCTGACCTCGTTGGCCGGGAAACACTCGGTTATCGTCGTGGAACACGATATGGATTTTGTGCGTTCCATTGCCCGCAAGGTAACGGTGTTGCACCAGGGAAGTGTGTTAGCCGAAGGCAGCATGGCGGACGTTCAGTCCAACCCACAGGTTATTGAAGTTTATTTAGGCGAATAGATCCGGTGAATAAAAAAGAAAATCACATGTTAACCATCCGTGGTCTCAATCAGTTTTACGGGCAAAGCCACACGTTATGGGATATTGCGCTCGACGTGACCGAAGGCAAATGCACCTGCCTGATGGGGCGTAATGGTGTTGGCAAAACCACCCTGCTCAATTGTATTATGGGCGCGCTGCCACTGGCGTCTGGCGAGATTATCTACCGCGATACACCCCTGCACACGCTGCCAATGGAACAGCGGGCAAAGCTGGGTATTGGTTATGTGCCACAGGGGCGACAGATTTTCCCCATGCTCACGGTGGAAGAGAACCTGCAGATTGGTCTGCCCGCCCGGCCCGACCGCGCCCGTAAAATACCGGCGTTCATTTATGAACTGTTTCCGGTATTGAAAGAAATGCGCCAGCGCCGGGGTGGCGATTTGTCCGGTGGCCAACAACAGCAACTGGCCGTGGGACGTGCATTGGTGATTGATCCCAAACTGTTGATTCTGGATGAGCCAACAGAAGGTATTCAACCCAACATCGTGGCAGAAATCGGTGACATTATCGGTAAGCTCAATAGAGAAATGGGTATGACGGTTTTATTAGTGGAACAGAAATTACCCTTTGTGAAAAAAATCGCTGACCAGTTCTGCATTCTTGACCGGGGACGCCCGGTGGCTAAAGGTCAGGTGGATGAACTCTCCAAAGAATTAATCAAGGAATATTTGACGGTATAAATTGTAGTAGCTCAGACCCGGTCTGACAGTTGCCCATTTTTTAGGGTAACTGTTAGTTTAAATTTGAGCTAATTTTTTTCTGCCCAAATCGATTTACTGCAAATTAAATTTCGATAGAACGAAAAACTTTACGGTTTTTTCAGCAGATTTACGCACTTCGCCGCCGATGATTTCTGAATGTAAAAGTGTGTATACATTCAGAGCATTCAACTTGTTCTCTCCACCACTCTCTTAGAATGGGTGCGTTAAGCTGCCTTGAATAAAACTTAATAAGCCCCAATAAAATCACTAAACTGCACATCGCCTGCTGTTCAAGGCGATGTGCATCCGATACCTACCATTCTTAATATACCCTCATCACTCAATATGAACTACTTGAACAATGCTCTCTATTTACCAATGATTATGGGAATATGCATCCACTTGGCAGCTAACGTTTAATCTGTGCGGTGCAAACGAAGCGCAGCATGGTTTGTGTCCGAACGAGCGCATTGTGTACGCCCAGCATGGGTATGAGCTAATGGGGTGTAAGTCCCTTGTAAGAGAACTTAAATTCAAGCACAAAACAAGCTCCGAGGAAACAATCCGCTGAATTCACTTTGTTAACTTTTTTGCGATTATCATCCCTAACTTAATTATGGAAAATATGATTAAAAAAGA
>Ga0316203_1002294_pt1 | contig 10182 bp, 10 predicted proteins | sample 6monrhotite_MG_FD_204940 | JGI IMG/M metagenome (GOLD analysis project Ga0316203, IMG submission 204940) | Microbial mat bacterial communities from mineral coupon in-situ incubated in ocean water Damariscotta River, Maine, United States -... | ecosystem: Environmental > Aquatic > Marine >... | reverse complement strand
GCCAGTCTCGTAGACATGGAACTCCATCCGATCGAGTTCCAGCAGGAGATCGTTGGGAAATTCGATATCGGCCTTGTCGATTTCATCGATCAAGAGGATGGGGCGCTCGGGCGCCGTAAACGCCTCCCACAGCTTGCCCTTGCGGATATAATTGGTGATGTCGTGGACACGTTCTTCGCCCAGCTGGCTGTCACGCAGGCGCGCCACCGCATCATACTCATAAAGGCCCTGCTGGGCCTTGGTGGTGGATTTGACATGCCATTCGATCAGCGGCGCGTCTATGGCGCGGGCAACTTGATGGGCCAGCTCTGTCTTGCCGGTGCCCGGCTCGCCCTTGATCAAAAGCGGGCGTTCCAGAGCAATGGCCGCATTGACTGCGGCGCGCAGCTCGCCGTCAGCGACATAGCTGTCTGTACCTTCAAACTTCATGGATATTTTGCCCCTGATTGATCGACCGCCAGAATAGGGCGGTCAGGCAAGGCGTAAAGGCCTGAACGTGCGGTCAGGCAGCTTTGGATTGTGCGACCCGGTCCTGGAGGGCATCGACGACTTTGGACATGGCGGTTTTCCAGTCGCCATAGCCGTCGCCGTGAAACAGGCGCGCGCGCGGATACCAGGGGAAGCCATCGGTTCCAAAGGCGGTCCAGCTGGCATTGTGCGGTGCGGTCACCCAGGCTTCGCCGCCAACGGCGCAGGTCAGATTTATCGTTGCGTTTTTCGGGCCGATGATGAAATCGAGCGCTTTGCCCAGGGCCGCGACGCGGTCGAGTTCCAGTTTCAGGTCAATGCCTTCTGGCTGGTGAACGTCGACACCAAATTCATCCCTGGCGCGCGCCAATTCCTCGGTGACATCGCCATACTGCATGTTGACGAAAGTTACGCCCGGTGTTTGCAGGATAGGCTTCCACTGGCCGAAATCAGCAAAATTCTTTTTGCGTTTGGCATCCATTTTCAGGGATTTCCACAACAGGCCGACCTTTAAGCCGGGCCCGAGCTTTGCGAGATAATCCTGCCAGTGGGCGAGCTCGGCCTCATCGGCGGTCAGGAATACGGGGTCGGCCGGGAAGTCCGAAATCTTGCGGCGCAGAGACCGGCAGGCATTGGCCATGGGCGCCCAGTAATCAACCGGGCCATTATCGGTCAGCAAGGCCTTGACGGTACGAAAGTCGCGCCCTTCGGTTCTTGCCGAAGCATGGGCTCCAACGATGGCGTCGGGGTAGGAACGCTGCACCAGATCCACGAGGCGCTGCTCACATGCAATGAGCAGCTTCCCGTCCGGGCCCAATGCCTGGATCAGGTCACGTGCGGTATTGAGGAACATAACCTCGTCACCAATGCCCTGCTCGCCAACGAGCAACAGGCGCTTGCCGCGCAATTCACCGATATCCGCGCCGTCCCACATCTGGCCTTTCAGCAAAAACGTGGTGGCTTCAGGATATCCCGGATCGAGGCGCGCCGAATATGTATCCCAGCCATTTTCGAGCTGCCCAGCGGCCAGATAGGCCAGAGATCGACCATGCGTCATGACAATGCGGTCGTCCCGATTGGCGGCGTGCTTGAGCGCCTTGTCGAAACTCGCGAGAGCCTGCTCAACATCGCCCAAAAGTTCGTGCGCATAGGCAATGTTGTTGAGCGCGCGACCAAAGTCAGGGTCCAGCCGCAAGGCTTCCTGATAGAAAACCAGCGCCTGTTGAGGATCGCCGGACTCGATCAGGATCGTGCCCATCGCATTCCACAGATCGGCGTGTTCGGGCATGCCATAAATGCCGGCACGCACGACTTCGATGGCATCATCAAAGCGGCCCTGATCGCGCAGGACACCGCCCAGATTTACCGCGCCATTGGGTTGACCGGGAAGCATTTCGCAAAACACGCGCAGGAATTTTTCTGCCGCTTCGAGCATGCCGAGCTTCCATGCGACCATGGCGAGTGACTGGTAGATGTCGGGTGATTTGGGGTCGAGTTTATAGCTGCGATCATAAAACCGCAGAGCAAGCGATAAACGCCCGAGTTTTTCTGCGCCGACACCGACGACGTGATTGGCCAGCGGGCTGTCGGGATTTATGTCGAGTGCGCGCAGCGCCAGCTTCGTGCCCTGTGCCGGGTCATCGCTGTGTGACAATTGCAGGGACCGCGTCAGCAGGGCGGCTTGTTTGCGCAGTTTTTTTGCATCCTTGCCCGTCGCGCGATCAATGGCGGACGCGATGTCGGGGCCCGTTCGCCCAAGCGCCGCATCGGCCAAATCGTATTTCGCAGCTTCAACCGGTTGAGCCAGCAAGTCTTCGAGATCGGGTGCGGACATGAAAAATCCTGACGCGGAAAAGAACGATAATCCGGCCCATCGCGGACTGCTTCGCTTAACACCGAACTAACGCGCGCGATGGCGCAACGCTTTCTTCACCATCCTGTTTTTAGAGTAAGGGTCAGACGGCTCTGAAAACGGGCCGTAACGTCTGAGGGGAAGATACCAGATCCATGCCGCTGAAGCTGTCCTTGAAGCCATCGGAGAAGTTCGTCCTGAACGGTGCCGTCCTGCAAAACGGCGATCGCCGGGCGACGCTTGTGCTTCAAAACAAGGCGTCTGTCCTTCGCGAGAAGGACATCATGCATGAGGACGAAGTCACGACGCCGGCGCGGCGGATCTATTTCCCCATAATGATGATGTACCTGTCGGAGAAACAGGACACCAAGGTTTACGACGAATTCGTGGTTCGGATGACCGAGTTCATGAATGCTGTCGGGAGCCCGGAAGCGATGCAGGAATGTGTTGCCGTTTCCAGGGATGTGATGGCGGGTGAGTTTTACAAGGCGCTCATCCGATGCCGGAAGTTGATTAATTTCGAAGATGAGAGGCTGAACAGTGTCGGTTCAAGCATATCAGACAGCAGCGACCCGTAGCGAAAACCCGCGGACGACGGAATACCGTCTGTTCGCTCAGGTTACGCGTGCGCTCATAAATGTTTCGGACAAGCGCGATGATGTTCGCGCGCTCGCGGATGCGCTCGACTGGAATCGGCGGATGTGGAGCGCGTTTGCGCTCGACTGTTCCGACGACACCAATCAATTGCCCGAAAGCCTGCGTGCATCGATTATTTCGCTATCCCTGTTTGTGTCCAAGCATTCCTCTGCGGTGATACGCAGCGGGGCTGACATGGATACGCTGATCGATATCAACCGGATGATCATGCAGGGGCTCGAAGCTCAGGCGCAGATTGCGCCGGAACCCGTCGCGGCCAGCGGCTAGGCCAATTCTTCCATAACTGCGCAATTTGCCCGGCAGTTTCTGACTGTCGGGTTTTTTGCGTTCCGGTGATCAAAAAATATCATTTAAAATCAGCACCATGAATGCCAATTCCCGGCGCGGGTTTTGGCGTGAGCCTTGCTCATCTCGGGGCAGGACAAAACGTCCCCGGGCCGTGCATAAAAAGCGCGGTCTTCCCTGCTTCCAGAATGGAGGAACCCCACAATGACGAATTCCGTCAACACAAACCCAGGCGCAATGATTGCGCTGCAGAACCTGAACCGGACTAATATGGAGCTTGAAACGGTCCAGAACCGCATCAACACCGGCCTCGAAGTGGCCGGCGCGAAGGATAATGGCGGTATATACGCCATTGCCCAACGCATGCGGTCGAATGTGAGCGGCTATGGTGCCGTCTCAGATTCGCTGAACCGTGCCATCTCGTCGGTCGATGTCGCGCTCGCCGCTGGCGAAGCGATTTCCGACCTGATTATCGAGATGAAAGAGAAGGCTCTGGCGGCGGCGGACACGTCTTTGGACACGGCCTCCCGCACAGCGTTGAATGAGGATTTCAAGGCGCTTCGCGATCAGATCAAGGTGATCGTGGCCAATGCCGAATTCAACGGGACGAATCTTCTCGACAATTCAATCGCGTCGGTCACGGCGCTGGCGAATGCAGATGGCTCCAACACCATCGCTGTCACTGACGAAAACTTCGTGCTGGGCTCGACCGGCTCACAAATCACGATTGCGTCCAATGCGTCGTATGCAACTGCGACACAGGCCGACAATATCGCGAGCCAGCTGGGCACTACGCTCGATAACGTCAACGCATCCCTGGCTCGGCTCGGGACAAAATCGAAGGCCCTCGGGATCCATTCGGCTTTTGTCACCAAGCTCTCGGATGCATTAACGGCAGGCATCGGCAATCTTGTGGACGCCGATATGGCCAAGGAAAGTGCCAAACTCCAGGCGCTGCAAGTCAAGCAGCAATTGGGGATACAGGCGCTCTCTATCGCCAATCAGTCTCCGCAGTCGGTGTTGTCCTTCTTCCGGTAAGGACCAAACGGGGCCGCCTTCCACCCGGGGCGGCCCCGCTTCTTTTTCTTCTCTTTCGAAGGGTGGGTACATTTTGGCGTTTGATCTCGCCCGGAATTTTTAGCCGCCCGGAAAATTCTGCCGGGCGTTTTTGCGTTTATAGCGGCAATTTTTGCCGGGTCGGTCGGGGCGGCAAATTCTGCCGAGCCGAAATCGCCTAGCCCGGCACATGAATCGAAAAACCTGTCTGGATAGGGCCCAACTGGCCCCGACCTTGCTGTTTCCTCGGGTGGGCCAGAAGGCTCTGCTGGCAAAATGCCGGTGAAACGACCAGAAAGGGAGTCAGCCAAAATGGCGACGATTAATACAAATGCGGGCGCAATGGTCGCACTGCAAAACCTCAATAAAACCAATCAGGACCTCGAACAGGTTCAGGCCCGGATCAATACCGGCCTGGCTGTTTCGTCTGCCAAGGACAATGGCGGCATCTATGCCATCGCCCAGTCCATGCGTGCAGATGTTGCGGGTTACTCAGCTGTTGGCAATTCCATCGACCTGGCTGTGTCCAGTGTTGATGTGGCGTTGGCTGCAGGTGAAGCAATTTCCGACCTGTTGATCGAGATGAAGGAAAAGGCGCTTTCTGCGGCTGATACGTCTCTGGATACGGCTTCACGGACTGCTTTGAACGAAGACTTCAAAGCCTTGCGCGACCAGATCGGCAAAATTGCATCGAATGCCGAGTTCAACGGTACGAACATGATCGAAAATGGCGGTGACAGTGTTTCTGCTCTCGCCAATGCTGATGGTTCGAGCACAATTGCTGTTGCGGCAGAAGATTTCTCGCTGACCGGCACAAAAGTCACGATCTCTGCAACATCGTCCTTCGCGACGGCTGGTGCGGCGGACACGATTGCCAGCCAGATCGGTACATCCCTGGATAATATCAGTGCCTCTCTGGCGCGTCTGGGTACCGGTTCAAAATCGCTGGAAATCCACAAAACTTTCGTTGGCAAGCTGTCCGACGCCCTGACCAAGGGTATCGGTAATCTGGTTGATGCTGATCTCGCACAAGAAAGTGCGCGACTGCAGGCTCTCCAGGTCAAGCAGCAGCTGGGTATTCAGGCGCTTTCGATCGCCAACTCGGCTCCGTCAACGATCCTCGGATACTTCCGTTAATCGCGGAAGCTGAATGAATTCGGTGGTGGCCAGTCCACCACCGGAATTGGCTGGCAAAACGCCGGCGACATAACCAGAACGGGAAAGGGCCAAATTCATGGCTACAATTAACACCAATGCAGGTGCGATGATCGCCCTGCAAAACCTGACCAAGACCAATATGGAATTGGAACAGACTCAAGCGCGGATCAACACCGGACTTGCGGTGTCTTCTGCCAAAGACAATGGCGGCATCTATGCCATCGCTCAGTCGATGCGTGCGGATGTGGCTGGCTACTCAGCTGTTGGCAACTCAATTGACCTGGCCGTGTCCAGTGTCGATGTGGCGCTGGCTGCTGGTGAAGCGATCTCCGATCTGCTCATCGAGATGAAGGAAAAGGCCCTTGCGGGTGCAGATTCTTCCCTCGATACGGCGTCACGAACTGCTTTGAATGAAGATTTCAAGGCGCTGCGCGATCAGATCGATACAATCATAACGAATGCCGATTTCAACGGCACAAATCTGATCAATGGTTCAACCGCAGGCATTTCGGCCTTGGCCAATGCTGATGGTTCGAGCTCGATCACAATTGCCGATGAAGATCTCTCCTTGTCCGGTTCAATCGTGACGATTGCCTCCAATGCCTCGTTCTCGACGGCAACGCAGGCCAGCACGATTGCGGGCCAGATCGGCACGTCACTGGATAATCTGAGTGCGTCCCTGGCGCGCTTCGGTACTGGCGCGAAATCGCTGGAAATCCACAAAACCTTCGTTGGCAAGCTGTCCGACGCCCTGACCAAGGGTATCGGTAACCTGGTTGACGCAGATCTGGCGCAGGAAAGCGCTCGACTGCAAGCCCTCCAGGTCAAGCAACAGCTTGGCATTCAGGCGCTCTCGATTGCCAACTCGGCACCGAGCACGATCCTCGGCTATTTCCGTTAAGGCGGAATAGCGGCGGCGGGAGTTGAATGGGGTTCCGCTCCCGCCGTCATCGCCGCTCTTTGAGTGGTGATGGGTTTTACCCCAGGAGGCATGGGCAGCTTTGTTGCCGATGAAGTGACATGAACGAGCTGATTGAGATGGCGCTGTCGCCAGTATCAGCGTCGACACGGCTTACGCCGGGACACCGAACCGTCGAAACATCGTCGGGCTCGAATTCTCGCCAAGAGCCAGAGGCCGAGAAGCAACACGCCGATCGAACCTCGCAAAAACAGTTGGAGGCGACCATTGATCGTCTCTCCGAAGTGGTCTTCGCCGGATCACGTCTCGCCATTGAGAAGCATTCCGGTGCAAACACCTTCGTTTACCGCCTCATCGACACCGATACCGGTGGTGTTGTGAGGCAATGGCCAACCGAAAGCCTGCTTCATTTGCGTGAATATCTCCGCACGCGGCAGGCCGGAGTGCTGGATCAACGTGCCTAGGCTCGCCTAGGCAGAACACGACCGCACAGCAGATGCGGACCCGGCAAATTTCGCCTGCCTGAGATAATCAGGCGGGCGTTTCTTTTTTAAGCTATTGATATTGTAAAGCAATCCAATTCGGCAAAACCGGCATGGGCGTTGCGTTTATGAAGTCAGACATTCCGCAAGGACTGCGGAAACTGGTTCGAAGGACGCGAAAGAGGGACCCCATGACCCTGTCGATACATACCAATACCGCTGCGATGATTGCGCTGCAAAATCTCAACCTGACCAATAATGATTTGAACGATGTCCAAAATCGTTTGAATACCGGTCTGAAGGTTGCGGGCGCGAAAGACAATTCAGCGATCTACGCTGTCGCCCAGAATATGCGCGGTGACATCAAGGCGCTCGGCGCCGTCCAGACCAGCCTCGATCGTGCGTCGACGATTGGCGATGTCGCTTTGGCCGCTGGCGAAGCGATCTCCGACCTGCTCGTTGAGATGCGCGAGAAAGCGACGGCGGCCATGGACCCGTCCATCGATACCTATTCTCGCGGCGCCTATAATGCGGACTTCCGCGCGCTGCTCGATCAGGTCTCGGTCATTCTGGAAAATGCCGAGTTTGATGGCGCCAATATCCTCGATGGTTCGATTGTCAGCGGCATCGAATTTCTGGCCGATGCCGATGCGTCGCGCTCGGTCACACTGAAAACCCAGGATCTCAGCCTGTCAGGTTCGATCATCACGATCGCAACCAGTGCCAGCCTGGGCACAGTGACCCTGGCAACCGGTCTGGTATCGCAGATCAAGACCAGTCTCGACAATGTCAATCAGGCCCTGGCAAATCTGGGGTCCGACCTGAAGAAAATCGAAGCGCATTCGGGCTTTGTCGGCAAGTTGATGGACTCCCTGACCACGGGTGTCGGCAACCTCGTTGATGCCGATCTGGCCGTTGAAGGCGCGCGATTGCAGGCCTTGCAGGTCAAACAGCAATTGGGCGTGCAGGCGCTCTCGATTGCCAACTCGCAACCGCAAATCATCCTCAGCCTGTTGCGCGGAAACTAAACTGAGCCTCACCACGGCGACAAAAGGGCGGTGCTGGAAACAGCGCCGCCTTTTTTCATGCACGACTCGTGGCAAGATCGCCGCATTGTCTTACCGTGAGCACCCAGCATGACAGACCGATATCTGCCCTATGGACGCCAATCGATTGGCGAAGACGACATAGCGGCGGTCAATCGCGTCCTTCGTGGGGATTTTCTGACCACCGGACCGGAAATCGCCTCGTTTGAAATGGCGCTGGCTGGATTGACGGGCGCAGCGCACGCAATGGCCTGTTCTTCGGGGACGGCGGCCCTGCATCTGGCATTGGCCGGGCTGGGCGTGGGCGAAGGCGATATATGTATCGTGCCGGCGATCACCTTCATGGCAACGGCGAATGCGGCGCGGTATTGCAACGCCGATGTGGTGTTTGCCGATGTCGATCCTGATACCGGCCTGATGACCCCTGAAACGCTCGAAGCCGCAATTGGACGCGTTGACGGATCGATCAAGGCGGTTTTGCCGGTTCATTTGACCGGGCAAACCGCCAACATGCCCGCTATCAAGGCATTGGCGGATGCAAACGGTGCGTATGTCATCGAAGATGCCTGCCATGCGCTGGGCACCGAAACGCCAGATGGTCCTGTCGGGAATTGTGCCCATTCCAATGCAGCCAGTTTCTCCTTTCATCCGGTCAAGACGATTGCATGCGGAGAGGGCGGGGCCGTTACAACCGGCGATGCCGCGCTTGCCGGGAAAATTGAGCTGTTGCGGTCGCATGGCATTAGCCGGGACGCGTCGACTTTCGAGGGTGATGCTGACGAGCCCTGGCGGCATGAAATGACGACGCTCGGCTGGAATTATCGCATGACGGATATTCAGGCCGCGCTTGGACGTTCGCAATTGGGCAAGTTGCACGCTTTTGCCGCGCGGCGCCGTGAACTGGCAGAAATTTACGACGCGGCGCTCACACCGCTTGCGCCTCATATTCGCCCGATCAGCCGCGTTGGGGCCTGTGATCCGTGCTGGCACCTCTATGGCGTCTTGATTGATTTTGAAGCGTTGGGCCAAACGCGCGCCGGTCTGATGCGCGGCCTGGCTGAGCGCGGCATTGGCAGTCAGGTGCATTACATGCCTGTGACCAGCCAGCCCTATTACAGACGCCTGTATGGCGATCAGACGCCCCCCGGCGCCACAAATTATTATGAGCGTTGTCTGTCCTTGCCACTTTATGTTGGGATGGAAACAGGCGATCCTGTACATGTAGTTGAAACGCTTGGTGAACTGGTGGGCATTAAATGATTTGGATGCGGTTTCAATTTGGCCCTGATATCGGGATGGGGCATGCGGTTCGGTCGCTTGCTCTCGCCAAGGCGTTGACCAGTTCGGGCCAGGCAGTCGGTTTGATGCTGGATTCCGATGCCGGCGAACTCGAAGGGGTAGGTGATCTACCCGTTCTCCAGCTGGATCCCGGCGACAATCTGCCTGCCGAAGGCCATATCATTTTTGACATGAGTCATGCCGGTGCCCGTGACAATATTCCCACTTGGGTCAAATACGTTCAAAAGGCTGGCAATGGCGCGGTCGTGGTCGATGGCCTTGGTCCCGATGCCTATATTGAAGGCGTCAAGGCGGATGTTGTTCTGACCCCTTATCTGATGTCGGAAGCCGCGCGTCAGCGCGCAGCCAAGACCTGGTTGTCAGGTCCGCAATTTTCCATCCTGTCAGATGAATACGCTCAGGAACCGTCCAAGCTGAAATCGCGTCCAAATGTGGTGATGATATCCATTGGCGGCGCAGATCCCTGGGCGCTGACAGAGACCGCACTCGAAGCGGCATTGAACACGACGTCCTTCCCGCGCTTTGAGGTCAAGGTTGTCGCCGGTCCCCAGCTCAGCACGGCGCGGCGCACCCATTTGACGACCCAATGCAAGAAGTCGGATGTCGAACTACTGGATGCTCCCGACAGTTTGCGCGATTTGCTCGGCATGTCGGCTGTTGCGGTCCTCGGGCCCGGCCTGACCAAATATGAAGCCGCGGCGTGCAACACGCCTGCGGTTATTCTGGCGCCCGATGCGGACACGCTCGCGATCAATATGCCGTTCGCGGAAGCGGGGCTGGCCAGCGTGATGGATGCCAGTGCACGAAATTTCTCCGGGCAATTGGGTGCAGCAATCGCCTCGCAGGCCACAAAACGCCGGTCGAGCTGGACCGGGCGCGCGCTTATTGATGGCAAGGGGGCCGCCCGTGCTGCTGAAGCGATTATCGAAGCGCTTGGCGAGTAATCGTTAAGACGAATCA
>Ga0316203_1002292_pt1 | contig 10184 bp, 15 predicted proteins | sample 6monrhotite_MG_FD_204940 | JGI IMG/M metagenome (GOLD analysis project Ga0316203, IMG submission 204940) | Microbial mat bacterial communities from mineral coupon in-situ incubated in ocean water Damariscotta River, Maine, United States -... | ecosystem: Environmental > Aquatic > Marine >... | reverse complement strand
GATTAAATAATAACAAATAGAAGACCCTAGGGTCGGGGGTAGGAACAATGGGTATAATCATTACCTGAAAACTTGACCGAAACAGGATTGGTGATTTAGCAGCTTGTAACCTTGGTTACTGACTTCTGGGGATTTTTTATGATGTTGTCTTTTTGCAGGACACTTGATATTTAAGGACAAACAAATCAATTTTTGCCCCTAGTGGGCTATTTCTATATATTTTTTTTCAGAAAAGAGCTTCATGAAGATACTTATCGCCGTCGCAATCCTTGCCTTGTCTGGCTGCTCAACAATGTTTAACTCCGGCTCTCAACCCATTTCTCTGCGGCCAGATAGCCCAGATGGAGATGGGATTTCCGTGGAGGTCCGGCAAAGTGGAACCTATTTTTCCGCAAAATTACCAACCACGATTGACGTCAGCCCTGGATGGAAAGAGGTCTCTGTCCAGGTTTCAGAAAAATGCTTCGAACAACGGCCCGTTCAGGTTCAACGGAGTGTTTCAGGTACTTATTGGCTGAATATTTTTAATGGTGGATGGGGCTTTATTCTTGATGCAGCAACAGGCACCATGTGGAGTTATGACAATGCAGTTAGAGTCCCAATCAAAAAAATAGACGGTTGCTCTGATCATGCATCAGTAACCGATACAAAAACAGACAGCTAGATACACACCCCTAACCCATCCCTGGGCTAGGGGTAGACCTCTCACTTCCCTTCTGTACCCAATAGACTAACCTCGTGCAGCTGTTTATATGCCATCTGCAAGGCCAGCCATATGGCCTTAATCCGAATGCTTACCGGTCCTGTTTGAATCACCACCACTCCCTCCAGTAAGGCCTCTTGGAGGTCATCAGCGGGTGACCCGCCTATTCTACAAAAATTCGAATTCTCCCGGAAGACAGTTTGAGTGAAATCATCACCATCCCGGCAGTCAGGAAAAGCTTCAAAAAGATCATCCTCGATATGAGATTTCATTGCTGATTTAGCTTCAGTGGGTTCATCATTCATGAAAAGCATCACATTATCTTTAAATGCTTGGATAGCACCGCTTTGCTCAAATGTGCACAGAGATTTCCTGTTCGCAGGTTTACCTTCGCTGGTTGCTCTGATTTTCTGCATGAAGTAATAAGAAAAATCATTCAAAGACCCCCAACCTTCAACACCATCACCCCGGTTTTCGATCACCGCTTCACCTAGATCACCTGTAACCGAAAGCATCCCGTTAAAAAGGCAGAAATACATAGCGCTAATTGATGACCCAGGTTTGGTCCAGGTCATCGTTTCAACCCCATCTGCATACCTCCTGACCGTGGCAACATGCTCCTTAAAGTCGCCTCTAAGCCAAACCCATTGTTGTTCATCTACTGCTTCATAGGATGACTTCATATTAACCCTCTTTAGATTCAATCATCAGCCGCTTTGTCCCCTTGGGAGAGTCGACTTGTTTATTGAGATGGATGCCCTTGGACGCTTCGATCCCGCCACCGAAAGCGGACTGATTCCGGTTGAACTTTTTGGTCAGGGATTTACTCAGGTTGTGATTCGCTCCGTACAACTCTTTGGCTTTTTCTGACTCACTAATCAAGACCAAAGCGTTTTCTTGCTCGAATTGTGATCTTTGAGCCTTTATCTTCATGATCAAACCAACAGTGATGCCTAAGTAGAATTCATCCCTCTTGGCAGTGGTATTTTTCCGCCGTGCCTTGATTTCCGCCGCCAAGAAGATCTTCCACTGCCGTTCAAACTCCTTGTTCAACCAGCCCCACAAGGTTTCGGCGAACGCCACTGACTCCCGGCGACCAATGAAGGTAACCCCCCATCTCCCTTGCCCTAAATCCAAGCTTAAGAAAAATACATCTGCAGCCAGCCCAATCAGTCTGCCCAGGTACCGACGCTTGTTGGTTCTCCACGCTGGTACCCGAAACGCTTCACCTTCAAAGGCAAAGTCTTCGTCTGTATCTTTATGGAGCTGGCTCTGCTCGATGCGGTGCTTGAGCATCAACTGCTGAGCCTTGCCAAAAGCGGCCTCTCGCTCTGCTTGGTTCGGGTTTTTCTCTGCTAATGCCAGGAGCTTCTTGATTTTTCCGATCATCTCCGAATTTGCATCGCTCATCCCAAATCTCCAACACAACCTAAACCGCTCAACTCCGCCTGGAGCCGGTGATAATGTTGCAAGAAGATCGACCGGCTGTCCCTGGGACACCAAAAACTAGGCCGAATCTTTGAATCCCACGCAGCCCAACCGACATCAGTTTGAATTTCAGCGTTCCAAATAATTTGCTCTTCGATCTCCTTTACGGCTCGATCTGCAGATAAGATATTTCGCAGCACCACATGATATTTAGCCTCCGAGATTTCAGGAAGCAGGGCACCGAATATGACCTTCATCCAGTCACCTTCAATCCGCCGGATTGCCAGACCATTAAGTTTAACAATGCCTTTGATTGGACTGGGTATATCTAATTGCAAATACACTTCAGGGGCGTCATGCAACAGACCTGCAAGTAAAATAACCTCAAACATCCCTTTGTCGAGCTCTTCCTTGTCGTAGACATATTCCAACAACTGCATCACAAACACACTGTGACTCGCATTATTGTACCAGATTCCATCCGGCAACACCCCGCCATACCGACAGGTATTCGCTAACCCAGTGGCGATATCCTCGATATCCACAATCCCCTGATCCGGCTCCAGCGGATTAAATGCAACCCGCTGCGAGGTGCGGAAAAGCGGATTAACTGACTGACTCATGCTTCCTCCTTAGGAATATCTTTCGGCGGCATGTGAGCCACCAACAAAACCGACTGCCGGGTTGCATCCGCCCCACATTTACATTGATAATAATGGATATTTCCGCAAACATTGTTCTCTGTTGTGTGAGGTAGATATCTCTCCCCACAGGCAGGGCAAGTGTAAGACAGTGAGCCCAACAACACCGACGCATCCCTTATCATATTTTGCAGTTTTTCCAAAGACTGAGTCACAGCCCAATCGGCGGCCTTAATCTGGCCGACTAAACTATCACACACAGATCACCTCCCAGCCCTGCCCGGCGGCATATTCCTTGGCCTCTGCGTGGCTCTCTGCCTTGTACCTTTTCCTGCCTGACCGGACCAAAACCCAGCGGATGTTTTTGTCTTTGTCGGTAACCAAGATCGAGATTTCGAATTTCCCACCCCTTGGGTTGATTTGCGCTTTTGTCTTCACGATTCCTCTGTAATTTGATAATATTAAAAACAAGTTTGGTTTGGGTCCACTTTCTCAGCGAACCACTTCTGTAACGTATTGATCGACACCCCGGTCGCTTTCACAATTTCATTGATCTTCGCCCCATCAGCCCGCATTTGTTTGGCTGTACTTTTCGCTTGGCGGCGCTGGTATTCATAACCAAGCGGTAGAATCACCTGCTCACCACCAAACCCCTCGCAGAGCCCCAGAGCCGCCTCCTTGCCAATCACACCCACCAGCCAATGGTCATCACGGAGCTTTTGGGGAATCCAAAATTCTTGGCCACCTTTGGCATGGACCAGCATTTGGGTGGCCTCAGGTCCGATCGCATTCAGCAAGTTGGGCACGCCGATCCCAGACATCACACCTCCAAGCCAGCCATGTACGGCCACAAGCTTTTAGCGTGGGAGTCGGGCCGTCTAGCCCAGGCTGAGTTGGTCATCTCCTCAGCCGCTTTGGTTGTTTCACCGGCATGCAGGGCACTGAGCATCTGTTTGAAACTCAGCAAGCCGGCTAGACCTAATTCAGCGTACATTTCAAGCAAGGCATGCTGTGGCCCAGGCATCAAGCCGGCCACCCAAGGCAATTCCTCGATCAGTTCACCAAACCGGTGCACCTTCCGGGCGTTTTCATTCGCCCGCTCTGGCGTTTGTTTGGCCCAGTTGCTGTCCAGCATTTCGGCTGCCCCCTCGATGTATCTCTTGGCTTTCAGAGCCCCTAGAGCCTTGCGAAACCTCAGCAAACGACTGACCCCAAGCTGATACCCCATATCCAACAACACCAACCGAAGCCCCAAAGGCATCCCCTCCCACCAAGGCAAGTGTTTGCTGAGTTCAGCGGAGACCTTCTTCAGCCGGTATTCCAATAAGAAGGCTGCCTCGTCTTCATCCAGCCCAATATCAAGGTTGGTGCCATACCCAACGGTCAAAACCCCCTCGCTGCACTTGTATGGCTTCGAGCGGTACCCTTCATGCCGCTTGATGTTGGGTAGGCTGGCGATAATAGTTAATAGCTGTGCGTTCTTCATTTGTTCTCCATTTAACTGGGTTATAGTGCTGCAAAATCAAGAGAGAGTGCCTGCCATTGCCCGTCTTCCTCGGACCGCTCATAGACTCGGATGTATTTTTTGGTTGATTCAATGGTGATGGCGTCAGTCAAAATCTCCATCGCCCGCTTCCACCGCTCATCCTTGATCGCCACTCGGCGCAACCCAAGCACTTTAGAGACCGAGACTTTCCCTTGGTCGTCCACCTGGAATGCTTGTAAAATCAAAGCCGATAGGTTGACGTTGACCCCTTTGCTCCACTCATGGATGCACGCATCAATGATCGCCTTGGCTGCCGATATCTCTTCATTGAAGGTGATCAAGTTGGCCACCTGTAACTCGATCCTGAGGTTCCCGGAGTAATTGCGAACCGTGACGTTGCCCTTCTCGCCACCGTGGTTGACCCCATGTTGGGCCAACATTTCGCTCACGTAGCCGTAAAATTCCTTAAACAGCTTGGTTTTGAAAGCTTTCAGCCGTGCCTGCTCCTTCTTCCAGTCCGAAACCCGCTTTTCCACGAACCTGTCCCGCTTTTTGTCCGAATCCTTAATCATCCGAGGTGGCACCGGTATCTCCTGACTGTTGAGCCAACACTTCACCCCGTTAATTTCTTTAAACCTTGCCATTTGCCTCTCCAATTGGCTGTTAAACGCTCAGCGATACCTCGATGCACCGCCGTTTCAAAACGGTCGCAACCGCTACCTGCTCATAATTCCCCAACACAAAAGCCGCCGGGCCTCTTCGCCCAACCAAGATCACCCGACGGGGCGCTTCTTGATCAAGCCGGTCAATCAAGACCGCCAATTCCCGGGTTGACCATTCGGTCTGCCCCACATCATTGAGCCCTCGGATCACCGTCAGATCGCCAAGCTTCATATCATCGGCGCTAGCGACCTTCTCCTTGCTGTCAATCGAACCTTTCTGGTCCCCTAACCACCGGCTCACATCAATGAAAACCACCGATGCATCCTTTTGTTTTTTCAAGTACCCCGTGGCCATTTGAGTCACCAAATTGACCGCTGACAACCCATCAAACGCCCGAACCCAAATCCACTTCTCTGCCCCCAAGGACCATGCCTTGCGCATTTCATCAGCCTTAGGGTGGCTGAGTGGGTTCTGCTCCAACACCACCGCCCTGGTTTGAAAACTCAAAGGCCAGCCGGCTTCCTCCATTCGCATCAAAACCCCCGCAACGGATACCGGGTCAACAGTGGGATAGAAAGACCGTCGGTAGGTCTTCAAGTCCACCACGATATCTCGCCCCTTCTCGTCCTTACCTAGCCCTTCCCGCTCAATACGTTTCTGCTGTAACGCCGCTAGGTAGGCCGGATCTTTCAGCCTCTCCCTGGCTGCCGTCAGAGGGTCAGACTCAGGCATCGAAAAATCCGCCTTGGTCGTCTTCTTCCGCTCACCCAAGCCACCCCCCTCGTTCTAATGCTGTGATCACATCGCTAGCCCGGCTTTTGCTGAGCTGCCTAGAAGTCTTGACCTGGAATTTGCCTTCTAGCCACGCTGACAGAGCCTTGAAGCTTGTGTTTTTGGCTTTGGACGACCACAGCGCCAAGATCTTGTTGTTCTGCGCCTCGGTGATCCCGTCCGGCCTTTGCACCCATGGCTGCTTTTTCTTCTGTGTACCCTTGACGGTCGCCATGTGCCGGGAAAATTGGGCCTGAGTCATCTCCTTGCTGCTGCCTATCTGAAAATTCGCCTGGAGATAACCCCGGTAGGCGTCATCATCTAGCCCAGATTGCTGTTTCCAAACGTGCATCGATGCAATCTGGTTTCTGCTCAACATTCGGTCCTTATTTTGGCCTGCCATCCCGCATCTCCTTGATTAAAGCCTGAGCTTGTAGCTCATAGATCCAATCAGCCCGCCTGATCTGGTACCGGCTGATCACTAATTCCGTTAGATTCACCTGACGTAACGCCGCCAGCTCTTTCAACTCTGCCAATTGCGCAGGGTTTATTTTCTTGGCGACCTGTGACCGGGGCTGCCGTTTTTGCTGAGGGAAAAACTCACCCCAGCTTCGCTTTTTTCGGGTCACGCTTTTTTCTTAGGTGGCCTGTGTTTTTCTTTAAACTGAGACCATGTTCCAGGTAGTTTTTTGATCACCTTGTAGTCCGTCTTGTACCCTGTGCCAACCTGCCTCAGGTACCCAGCCTTTGTAACCTCAGCGACAGCTCGCCTTGTCTGATACACCTCGACCTCCGCCAACCGGGCGACTTCAGCCACGGTGATGCCCTTGGGTGGCAATTTGATCAGCACATTATAACACCTCTCCACATCAGGCAGTTGGCTTCGCTTATCGGCCATTCGCTGTCGAACGTCCTTCTCGATGCCCAGCAAAACACCAACTGTCAGCGATCCACCCTCACAGGCATCAATGGCACTTCTCCAGGCTCGATAAACCGCATAGGCCCCAACTCGTTCTAAATCCCGATCCCGTTTCACTTCAACCCCTTCAAATCAGCCGCCTCACGAACCAACCCCAAGGTTAAATGCCCCGTTTTCTTGACCTTCATCTGAGTCGATAGCTTGTCGATCAGGTCGCTGAGCCTTCGGAAATTCCCCTTGGTTAAGTTGTGAATCATCCGCAGAGCGTCCCGGTCATGTTCACCGTCTCCCTTGGGTGGCAGGGCAGCTTGGATCACCGTCGCCACGTCGATCTCGGTGAGCGGCGCAAACTTGACCGTCGCACTGATCCGAGATTCCAAAACAGGATACCGCTTCAGCTCATTCGAGACGTCCTGCATCCCAATCAAAACGATCTTCGCCCCTGATTCGTCGCTCAGGTCCCTGAGTGTCTCGATCAAGTCCTTGTTGCTGATCACATGGTCCAGCTCGTCGATATAGACAACGATCTCTCGACGCATCAGCTCGTCCTTGATCTGCCCGTACAACACCTGCGTTCGCCCGCTAACAGGCAAACCCAAGGCGTCCGATAATTCGGTCAACATCCACCGGATACTCCAGGCTCGTTTGGCCCGGATCATCGGATGCCCGTCTTTGGCGCTTCGGTTGATGATCGTCTCAGTTTTGCCGAGGCCCGGCTCCCCATAGACCAGCCCAAAATTGGCGTTGCCTGTGGTTTTGCTCATCAAAGACCCAATGGCCTCGTTGAATTTATTGATGTTCGCTAGGTCAGCGACAAAAGGTAGTTTGCTCATTTCACTCCTAAGCAAGATTGTTTGTAATCCTTGACCGCCGGGGTTTTCTCCAGCCGCTCCATCCAGTCTAAGTCGTCATTATCCAGCTGCTCGCCTCGCTGGATCTGCGCTTCAAGCTCTTTGTACAGCACCAAGAACCGGTCTGGTCCCTGCACTTCCGCCGGGGCAGCCGCTATGGGCCCCAAATCTTCCACCACCACTTCCTCTTGGGTGGAGTCCGCTTCTTGTTTATCGAACTCTTCCCCTGCAACAACAGCCAACTGGAGCTGGCTTTGCTGCTCGATGGAGGATTGCTGGTGAATCTTGCCAATCACCTGATCATGCCGCTCCAAACCGACCACAGCCCGCTGGTCCAACGACTCAATAAATGGATCGTTCTCTTCATATCCAGCCCGCTTGATCAAGGCTTGATAATAATCAATCTGAGTACTCACCTGCTCCAGAGCCGCTTCCCTCATAGCAATCGCCTGCTCTGAGTTGATTGCCCTGTCGTAAGCGGTGAACAGATACTCCCCTTCCATGCTGAAGGCGTGGATCTGGTGGGGGTTCTGATCGAAAAACACCCGCACTTGATGCCCAATATAAGGGTCATAATCAGCGCAGCTATAAACCCGAGTTTCCCCAAGGGTTTTGTACCGAATCCCTTTAGCAGTGACCTGCCGGGTCTGCTGCTCGTTGAGTAAAATATCCAACTCCCGAACGTCTGGCTTCACAATCACAGCCTGCGGCAACAACTCCTCCAGCCGCTGGTTCGGCGTCTTCTTAAGCCCGCTGTGCTCCTCTTCATGGTATACAGCCAGAGCCTTTTGGATCAGCTCGTAAAGCTCTGTATGGTCCAACTTGACCCGGTAATAAGCCTTGTCCTGCGCCTCCTCATCCTGCTTTTCGATCTGCCTTCGCTGGTCAAACCGATGCCGGGAACGGATGTTCTGAGCATCGGCAACATTGTGCCCAGAGTACCCAGGCAAAACCTCAAACAACCCACGGGTCAAGGTCCCAAAGAACCGCTCCACAAAAGGCTTTTGGTCGCCAGAGTAGGGCATCGCCGGGCTGTTGAAGATATCAAGGGAGTTAAAAATCCACTCCATATCGCTGTTGATAAACTCAGACCCCTGATCCCCTCGGAAGCTCTTAGGCTTCCCCCAAGCCAACAAGATCTGCCGGAGCAAAAGCTTGGTGGCGTAGGTGCCAGAGGACGGAGCCAGGATCACTTGAACCTGACGTGTCGCCACGTCGATCCCGGCCATGAGACTAAACCTGCCGTCCGTGCAATGCACATCCGCCGGGCTACCGTCCCACTCAACCCGGTCCAAAAAGCCCATCCGCCGCCAGCCTTCAGCGTCCCCAGGAAAGGGCAAAAACCGCTTGGCCTTGTCTGGATTCGCCAAAAACGCAAACAGCCGTTTGCTGAGGCTGTTCTTCTGCTTGTTCAGCCAGTTCAGCATGGTCCTTTCAGAGATAGCCACCCCAGCCTCTATCTGCACCACCTCCGCAAGCCGCTTTGGCCGAGCATCAGGGCAATACACATACAACATCATAATCAACTCACTGAGTTCATGTGTAATGATAGGCTTCCTCCCGCTGCTGATCCGCCCGTCCAGCAGCCCCACCGCCCCTTTTTCGTCTGTCTTCTGTGACCACCACTGGATAGTCCTGAGGGCGGGCACCGCCTCACCCGCTTCCTTGAATTGCCCCAGCATCAATTCTATCTCTCGTGACTTGAACCGGTTCCGCTTTTGGGTATCATACCAGTTGATCCACGTTTGTTTGTTCATCGCCCCATCCCGCCGGGCTTCGTCTGGGATACGTTTCTCAGGGTCCGCCCGCTTGGCGACAACCAGCGAAGCCGGGCAGGGCAGGGTAACCCCAGCCGCTTCCATCTTCTCTTGCCATGCCAAGCTAGCCGGGGCTTTCACCAGGGGAGTGGTGTCCACCCCGACCAACCTGACGGTCTTTTTCGGTGCCTGTTTGGCCGTCTTTTTTGCGGCCTTCTGCTGCGCCGTCACTTGGTCCCGGTGTTGGATCATCTCGACAATCCGGCTTTCCAGGATGCCTGAAACTTCATCGCTCAGCCCATCGGCCATCGACAACTTGATGACCCACATTTCAGAGGCTTTTTGGGCTATTTCTTTTTGGGTGTCGATTGGCAGAGAGCTATAGTTGTAGTGCCGCTCAAGTCGACCAGAACCCCCTTCTTCTCTAAATAACCAATTGTTGCGTCTAGCTTTAGCCGACAGACTAGATATAGACTTTAAACCCATTAATTCGGCCATGTGCTTGAGGGTCACCTCTAACTCAGCCATGTTCCCTCCTGTTTTTCCCAAGCATCGCAAAACACAAACTCGCTCCCCAAAGTGAAATCACCGCCTCTAATTGGCAACCACGCCCACCCGCAAACCCAGACAACCAAACAAACCCCACCATGAGCCCGAAATAGATCAGCTTAGATTTCATCCTCGGCCCCTGCCAAATAACCAAGGCCCTGGACTTTCTTGGTGAAAGTGGAATAAAATCGGCCCAGTCTAGACTGTTTTTCACTTGAATACGGAGCCACAGATGCCAAAGAAAAAATCTCCTGATAAATCCATAGAAATGGACTTTCACTCATTCCCTCTCGATCTGTTATACTTGGCCAACAAGAAGGGTAAGAAATACATCCTTCGCAATTCCCTTCGATCACACAGCGCAACAGTTCTTCGAGAAGAGGCAAATATAGAGATGCCCCAGGACCTCCTTGCAG
>Ga0316203_1002287_pt1 | contig 10199 bp, 19 predicted proteins | sample 6monrhotite_MG_FD_204940 | JGI IMG/M metagenome (GOLD analysis project Ga0316203, IMG submission 204940) | Microbial mat bacterial communities from mineral coupon in-situ incubated in ocean water Damariscotta River, Maine, United States -... | ecosystem: Environmental > Aquatic > Marine >... | reverse complement strand
CTCGCCGTACTGCGTCCCCTTCTTAATCGTCAAAGTCTCAGACCCCTCAAGCGTCGGCACCTGCACCTCCGCACCAAGAGCCGCCTGCGTAAAGCTGATCGGCATCTCCATCAAAAGATGGTCCCCATCCCGCTCAAACAGATCATGATCCTCTACCCGCACCACAACATGCAGATCCCCGCGAACCCCAGTCCCATCAGGACTCTGCTCGGCCGCCGGTGGCTCCCCCTCGCCCTGCACCCGAACCGCCTGCCCGTGATGCACCCCAGCCGGGATCTTCACAGACAACGAACGCTTCTTCCCGCTCCGTCCCTTCCCATGGCACGAGCTGCATTTATCCTTCACAACCTTCCCGCGCCCCCGGCAAGCCGGGCACGCAACAACCATCCGGAACATCCCACCAAGCCCCGCCTGCTGTACTTTCCCCTGCCCCTGACAAGTCCCGCAAGTCTCCGCCTCCGTCCCAGGCTTGGCCCCAGTCCCAGTGCATGTATCACACACATCCATCCGAGTAAACTCGACCTCTTTCGAAGCCCCGTTCAAGACCTCTTCAAGCGTCATCGAAACCTGCGTCTCAAGGTCATACCCCCGAGCCGCCGCACGCCGACCCCCACCGCCACGCTGCTGGCCACCAAATCCACCTCCACCGCCGAAGATATCATTGAACATCGAGAAGATGTCATCGGTATTCATCCGATTAAAGTCATGCGTCGCCGCCCCCTGACCGCGCAGCCCATCATGACCATACTGGTCATAAATCTTCCGCTTCGAGTCGTCCGAAAGCACCTCGTACGCCTCCGCGGCTTCCTTAAACTTGGTCTCAGCATCCTTGTCATCCGGATTCTTATCCGGGTGATGCTTCATAGCCAAACGCCGATACGCGCGCTTCACCTCGTCCGCATCCGCGCCCTTATCAACCCCAAGAATTTCGTAATAGTCGCGTGTTGCTGTCATCGAAGCTCCGTATAAATCAAAAACGAGTATTCACTCTTAACAAGACATCCATGCAATTTTACGACCTAGCTCTGTCGCACTAAAACACCATGGCCTGGGAACATCTGCTTCATCAGGCACTGGTTCAATCAGACCTAGATGCCGAAACTCTGAAATAGCTTGATTTCGCATAGCAGTAGTTTCCCATGGCCCAAGTTCAGGAGCCTTTGCTGATACAACTCCAACGTTGTCATATGGCGCAGCAGCCTTCAATAGCTTTAGTCGAGCGAGTGGCTCATTGATATCTTTTTGGATAATTTTGTTCATGGGCCTATTAAAATCTGCTTGCCAAATCACTCCACCACTCATTTCTGCAATTCCAAGCATACAACATCCAGCCAACGCCCTATTCGAATATGTACCTGCTAAATCAAACCCGATGTTCAAATCGTAACCATCTCTGTATTCAGGCTCTAGCAATCCCTGGTTCGATTCCAAAGCTGGCTCTGCCCGAAATCGTGCATAAGCATTACAACCGAACACACGGCCTGAAAACAAAGATCGATTATCCTCTAAACCATAATCGTCTAGCTTACAAGGATACTGATAGCGATTGATCGCTTCTTGTATTTGCTGCACGCTCGGCATCCGATCCGAGTGTACCAAAACACCTTGCATTCCTCGAAAATCATAGTTAGTCTTTGTATTCATTAATCAGAACCCCCACCGTTTCCGGCAGGGGCCTGTATATTCATCAATCAGAATCAGCAAACAGCCCCAACAACAGGCTCCGTCTCATCCTTCAAATCCGAAATCATCACATCCGTCGTCAGCATCAAGCCAGCAACAGACGCCGCATTCGTGATCGCGCTCTTGGCGACCAAAGCAGGATCAATAATCCCCGCCTTGACCAGATCAACATAATCACCAGTCGCAGCGTTCAGACCAACCGAGCCCTCTTCCTCGCGGATAGTCTCGACAGCAAGATCGCCATCAAACCCAGCGTTGTCCGCGATCTGCCAAGCAGGAGCGGTCATCGCACGCATGACGATATCAAAGCCGAACTTCTCGTCGCCCTTGACCTTCTTCTGAGCATCGCCCAGCTGATCCGCAACACGGATCAGCGTCACGCCACCGCCAGGGACGAAACCCTCTTTGGCCGCAGCCCGCGTAGCGTGCATCGCGTCATCAACAAGGTCCTTGGTTGCTTTCATTGCTTGTTCGGTCACGCCGCCCACACTGATGATCGCCACGCCACCGGTCAACTTCGCGTGACGCTCCATGAGCTTCTCGCGGTCGTAATCGGAGGTCGACTTGTCGTGCTGTGCCTTGATGACCGCAGCCCGAGCAACAATGTCGCCCTTCTTGCCGCCACCCTTAACCATGGTCGTGTTGTCCTTGGTAATCGTCACCTTCTTGGCCTTACCAAGCTCCCCAAGCTCGATCGACTCAAGCGACCGCCCAAGGTCCTCACTAAAGTAAGTCCCGCCAGTCAAGACAGCAAGATCCTCAAGCATCGCCTTCCGACGATCCCCAAACCCAGGCGCCTTCACAGCAGCAATATTGAGCATCCCACGAAGACGGTTGACAACCAACGCCGCGAGGGCCTCGTTCTCAACATCCTCAGCAATAATCAACAAAGGCTTCCCAGCAGTCGCGACCTTATTCAACATCGGAATCAAATCACCAAGATTACTGATCTTCTTCTCATGAATCAGAATCAACACATCTTCGAGTTCGCACTCCCCGGTCGTCGGGTTCGTCATGAAGTAAGGCGAAAGGTAGCCCTTATCAAACTGCATCCCCTCAACATAGTCCAAGGTGGTTTCGTTGGAGTTGCCGTTCTCGATCTCAACCACGCCCTCGTGCCCGACCTTGTGAATCGCCTCAGCGATCAACTCGCCGACATTCTCATCATGGTTCGCCGACACGGTCGCAATCTTTTTGAGATCCGCCTTGCCCTTACAAGGCGTCGCCATCTCATCAATCGCTTCGCTCGCAGCCGCGGCCGCCTTGTTGATCCCACGCTGCACATGCACAGGATTCGCACCCGCAGCAACAACCTTCAGCCCCTCACTAAAGATCGCCTGAGCAAGCACCGTCGCACAAGTCGTCCCGTCCCCGGCCTTGTCAGCCGTCTTCTTGGCAACCTGATGCAGCATCTTCGCGCCCATCGACTCAAACTGCGAAGGCAGCTCGACTTCCTTGGCAACCGAAACCCCGTCCTTGGTCACATGAGGACCGCCGTACGACTTCTCGATCACAACATGACGCCCAGCAGGCCCCATCGTGCACTTGACCGCATCGGTCAGCTTATCAACGCCCTTCTTCATCTCAAGAAGCGCCTTGTCATCAAACATGATCTGTTTATTGCTCATATCGTCACTCCTTCGGAGTCTGTATTCTCTTCGGTGGGACAGGCGTCCCGCCTGTCTCTTCACCAGTTTCATAAGAGACAGGCCAGAGGCCTATCCCACCAAATCAATCACGCAAACACGCCAAGTAACTCGGATTCACGAAGAATCAAGTGCTCAACACCATCGATATCAACCTCGGTCCCGCCATACTGCGAGTACACAACCCGGTCACCCAAGCCGACACTCATGTCCGCCCGGTTCCCGTTCTCAAGCACCTTCCCAGGACCCACGGCCACAACCGTCCCCTGAATCGGCTTCTCCTTACTCGACTCAGGCAAGTACAGCCCCGCCGAGGTCATCGATTCTTGCTCAACTGGCTTCACCAGCACACGATCTTCAAGTGGTTTTACTGACATTATGTGTTATCTCCAGTTTGTGAGAGTTCAGTATCGCAGAATGCTCTGACTGTAAATCCCGAAGGCAGCAGCGCCTCTGAGAATGCTTGCTCTAATCGCTTCCGGCTTGTCACACCCTCGTACTCGTCGTCAAAGAAATCCGTGCCAAGGCAATAGATTTGTTCTCCGATCCAATCGGAATCACTGTGCTCCCCAGCAACATCAGTGATTGTCCCAATTACATCAAAATAATCAGCAGATGAGTGAAGCTTTAGTACCGCAGAAATGACTACATGGCTGTTTGCTTCACCGGGTTCGGATCGAGGTTTGAAAAAAAGTTTGTAGTTGGGCATTCAAGCCTCCTTCTTTGAAATCACGCGGTCAAACACTGCGTTCATCAACTGACCATGAGTAGCCCGGACCACAACAAATTCATCTTCTGTATCAAACCAAAGTTCGCAGAATTGATTGTCGTCCATCCCACCAGTGGAAACTGCTTTAACGCACTCGAGATCCTTCACTTCGACGATTGATGATTGTGCAATATCAATCAACTCAGCAATGGGATCATTGTTTTCTTTGTCATTACTCATTTAGAACCCCATCCCACCCATACCAGGCATCCCGCCCATGCCGCCCATTCCAGGCATGCCGCCACCCATTCCGCCCATGCCGCCCATACCACCCATGCCGCCCATACCCGCCATCGGGTCGCCGCCAGCACCGTGATCGTCCGACACACCCTTCTCAGGCTTGTCCGTCACAATGCAATCCGCAGCCAAGAGCACAGTAGCAACCGAACCCGCATTCACAAGCGCCGAACGATCCACCTTCGCAGGCGTCATCACACCCGCCTTGAGCAGGTCCTCGTACTTGTCGGTCAGCGCGTTGTAACCGTTGGAACCCTCAGCGTCCGCGACCTTCGCCACAACAACCGAGCCCTTGGCTCCAGCGTTCTCCGCGATCGTCCGCAGCGGCACCGAAAGAGCCCGGTACACAACATTCATCCCGGCTGCGAAGTCGTACTTCACCTGCCCAACATCGTCAGACGACACATCAGTCGACTTCCCGAACACTTTCTTCCAGTCCTTATTGCCAGCAATGACATCCTGAGCCCGAATAAAGCTCGTCCCGCCGCCCGCAACAATACCCTCAGCAAGCGCAGCCCGTGTCGCATGAAGTGCATCTTCAACCCGCGCCTTCTTCTCTTTGAGTTCCGCTTCAGATGCAGCACCAACATTAATCTGAGCAACCCCGCCGGTCAGCTTCGCGAGCCGCTCTTGGAGTTTTTCACGATCGTAATCCGACGATGAGTTATCGATCTCATTACGAATCTGAGCAATCCGACCCTGAATCTCCTTCGTTGAGCCGGCACCCTCGATGATGGTCGTGTTGTCCGAGCCGATCTCAACCTTCTTCGCCATGCCCAACTGCGAGATCGAGATCGAATCCAGATCCGTCGCCAGATCCTTCATAAACGCCTCGCCGCCAGTCAGCACCGCAATATCCTGCAGCATCGCCTTGCGACGATCGCCATAGCCGGGCGCCTTGACCGCACACACCTGCAAGGTGCCACGGAGTTTGTTGATCACCAGTGTCGAAAGCGCCTCGCCGGTGATGTCCTCAGCGATGATCAAGAGCGGCTTCTTCGCCTCCATCACCTTCTCTAAGAGCGGCACCAACTTCTGAATATTGTCAATCTTGTCCTCATGCACAAGCACCAAGCACTTGTCCATCACGACCTTCATGTCCTCAACATCCGTCACAAAGTTCGGCGACAAGAACCCACGATCAAACTGCATCCCCTCAACCACAGTCACATCGGTCTCAAGCCCCTTGCCCTCTTCAACCGTGATCACGCCGTCCTTACCCACCTTCTCAAACGCCCCAGCCATGATCTTCCCGGTCTCAGGATCGTTGTTCGACGAAATAGTTGCGACATTCTCGATATCTTTCTTGCCCTTGACAGGAATCGCTGAGTCATCGATCGACTTGGCCGCGATCTCAACACCCTTCTTCATCCCACGAACCAGAGCATTGGCATCCACCCCAGCCGCGATGTAGCGGAGCCCTTCTTTGAACAACGCCTCAGCAAGCACGGTCGCGGTCGTGGTCCCGTCGCCAGCATCGTCCGAAGTCTTCGAAGACGCCTCCTTGACGAGCTTGGCCCCCATGTTCTCCGCCTTGTTGGTCAGTTCGACCTCTTCAGCAACCGAAACCCCGTCCTTGGTCACAGTCGGCCCGCCCCATGATTTATCCAATACAGCATTACGACCCCGAGGCCCAAGTGTCACCTTGACCGCTGCCGCGAGCTTCTCAACCCCCGCCAAAAGTGCCTGCCGTGCTTCAATATCAAAGGTCAGTTCTTTGCTTCCCATAGCGGATTCTCCAGTATTCAGCGGGCTCAAGGCCCAGTCAACCGCCCAAAGCGGCAGGTAAATGTATTCCAAAGCCAGCTGCATGCGCAGCCAACCCACCCAACACTGGCAATCCCCATGCCAACCCCCACAACCCTAACCCCTGAAAACACCCCCAACCAACCCCAAATCCTCCCGCCAACCGAGTATCCAACCAAAACACCCTGCCAAGCTGGCAGCCCCCTCAATATTCTGTGGGTGCCACGGCTTGACCGTCTTCGGCAAGCCGTGTCTTCTCGCCTCCCCCGGGCCTCCGGGGGAGGTGTCGCGCAGCGACGGAGGGGGTCTTTCTTCTCTTGCCCACACAATTCGCCTATCATCAACACAATCGGCAAGGACGCCAAAACGGAGCTATGAAGATGCTGTCAACCACCCTCGCAAGCAACCCAATCAACGCCTATCTCCCCGTCTTCATCATGCTCCTCGGAGCAGCGGGATTCGCCGTCATGAACCTCGTCGGCTCCGCAATCCTCGGCCCATCCCGCAAGGGCGATCGCAAAGGCGAAACCTACGAATCGGGCATGACCCCAATCAACACCGCACGCAAACGCTTCAATATCCGCTTCTACCTCATCGCCATGGTCTTCCTCGTCTTCGATATCGAAGTCATATTCCTCTACCCGTGGGCCCAAACCTTCACCTCCCTCGACCCACGCTCAGACGCCTCCACCGTCTGGCTCCTCCGCATCTTCTTCTTCATGCTCACCACCGTCGTCGCCTACATCTACGGCTACCGAAAAGGCGTCTTCAAGTTCGACTAAATCCTGCTTGTGACCGCCCAAACTTCCCATCCCAAAGAACGAACCACCCCCCTGCGCTCAAGCACAGGCGAACGCATCGCCGCCGCCGCCATCGCCGCAGTCGCCCTCCTCGTCCTCTTCACCGCCGCCTGGCTCACCCCAGATCCCCAAGGCCACGCCACCCACACCCAGCTCGGCATGAACAAATGCACCTGGGTCGTCTGGTTCGACCAACCCTGCCTAACCTGCGGCATGACCACCTCATTCTCCCACGCCGGAGAGGGCTCATGGACCACCGCCGCACTCACCCAGCCCATGGGAGCCCTCCTAGCCCTAATTACAACCATGATCTTCTGGGGAGCAACGCATCAGGCCGTCACCGGCTCGCGTATAGGATCAGTCGTCCAAACCACGCTCAGGCCCAAAGTGGTCATCACCATGATCGCCCTCGCTGCAGCCGCATGGATATATAAAATCGCCACCTGGACCTGATACCTGAAACCGGACACCGGATACCAACGCATGATCAAACCCAGACCAATCAAACTCGCAGCCCTCGCCGCCGCACTCACAACCCTCACACTCCCAGGATGCATCGTCCCCGCCCTCGTCGGCGGAATGGCCGAATCCCACCACCGCACCGGCTCAACAGTCATCGACGCCGAATACGAACGCATCTCAGGCAAAACCTTCGCCGTGGTCTGCTCCGCTTCACGCGTCATCGAAGCAGAACACCCAGGCATCACCGCACGCATCAACCAACGCGTCAACGACCGCCTCATCCAGAACGCAAACCCCTCATACGCAATCCCCTCCGGCGACCTCCTCTCCGTCCTATACAACACCCCCCAGTGGCCCGCGATGACCCGCGAAGACATCGCAAACATGCTCGGTGTCGAACGCCTCATCGTCATCGAAATCGTCGAGTACAGCCTCAACGAACCAGGAAACCAATACATCTGGGACGGCGCTGTCGCCGGCGTCGTCTCGGTCTACGAATCAGACTCCGCCCTACCAAACGATCCAATCTTCGAAAAAGCAATCAGCATCAAGTTCCCAGACTCCACAGGATTCATGCGACACGACATCCCAGAAGCCGCAGTCACCGCAGAACTCTCAAACAGATTCATCAACCGCGCCGCCTGGCTCTTCTACCAGCACGAAGAATCAAACATCATCCCATACTAAACCCCCGCCCACTCAATCATGAACACACAACGCACCATGCAAAAACTCATCAAGCCCCCACTCATTACCCTCGCACTCCTCACCGTGCTCACCTGCATCCCAGGATGCAATATCGCCACACCGATCGCCTACGCAATCCATGGCCCTGAAAAAATCAACCCCGTCTACACCCTCCCAGAACACGCCACAACAGTCGTATTCGTAGATGATCCCTCCAGTAAAATCGCCCAGCGACGCCTCCGCTACGCAATGGCCGACACCGCGACCGACCAACTCCTCGGCAAACGAGTACTCACCGACATGCTCGAACCAAGAGGCATCATCGCCGCAGCCACCAAGGAATCACATTCAGAACGCATGAGCATTACAGAGCTGGGCAAATCCGTCGGTGCCGATATCGTCATCTACGCCGTCGTCACAAACTTCTCACTCACCCCAGAAACAGGCTCATATATCCCCCAAGCCTTCCTCCGAGTCAAAGTCATCGATGTCGCCCAAGGCAAACGCGTATGGCCAGACTCCGAGTTCGGTCACCCAATCGAAGTCCAAATCCCTCAACTCCCAGGACTCTCCCCAGAAGGCAACGCAGGCCAGCTCGCTATCGAACAAAAACTTGCCGTCCGTGCAGGCCTAGGAATCTCCCAACTCTTCTACCGTCACGAAATCGGCGAAACAGTCCTCTTCCGCAAGTAATCCGAATCCAAACATGATCTCACCCACTTCAACCACACAAGGCTCCGTGATCCACCTTGTGGCCCCGCCATCAAACCGTCAAGACGCCACCGCCCACTACGGCAGAACAGTCCCATGCCTTCTCCTCGCCGGAGCAATCAAAGACAAACTCACTCCTCCCGCCCCACATAGCCGAACCATCATCATCGGCGACACCACCGCCCCATCCGCAGCTTCATCCCTAGGACTCGACTACACCGACCATTTCACCCCAATCCTCTCAAACCCAATCACAATCAAACGCAAGCTCATCGCACAACTCAGCAATCTGCAAACCGCCCCAACAAGAGTCATCTGCTGGTCTGACGAACTCATTCACCTCGCCTGCGCCATCGCCGCGCGGCTCGATGTCCCCACAGAACTCATCTCAACAAAGCCCTCAATCATCCAAAAACCCCCACAGAACATCGACACCATCCGAGTATTCGAACCACAAGACCACGACCGCTGGCTCGACCACCGCCACACCTGCCAAACCGACCAACTCCTCGCCGCAACCATCGACCAAGAACCCGCTTCTACGGAACTCCGCGCCTCAGCAAGAGCACGCTTCGACATCGACGAGAGCGCCATCTGCCTCGGCGCCATCGCCGACGCCCCAAACGAAGTCGACGCCCGAGAGTTCGCCTTCCTCCTCGGGCTCCTCTCAGTCTCAGGATACAAAGTCCTAGGCATCATCCCCAAAACCGCAAACAAACTCAACCAAGCCCTCCGCCATCACCGAGGTCTCGACAAACCCTTCCGCCTCCTCACCACAACCGACCCCCTCCCAGCCCTTCTCCCAATCCTCGATGCCTGCATCCACCCCACCGACGAACACTCAGGATCAACCCACCTCATAGACCGCCTCTGCGAACGCGCCGATGTCCCCATCCTCCATCTCCGCCACTCAGGAAAGGCAGGCTTCTCCAGAGCCCAAGGCTCCTCCGGAAGACTCCTCGACCAAATGGACGAAATCGTAAAGCACCAAAGACCCTCCTTCCCCCAATCCCCACAACCAATCAACGCCTAATCGACAACCATGCCCGCCCCCCCAAACCCAAACAACAGTCCTCTTCGTCTGCCTAGGAAACATCTGCCGCTCCCCCCTCGCCCACGGCATCTTCCAACACCTCGTCGACACAAACAACCTCACCGACCAGTTCCACATTGACTCCTGCGGCACAGGCGCCTGGCATGTAGGCAACCCCCCAGACCCAAGATCCATCCAAACCGCCGCCCTCTACAACATCGACCTCACAACCCAACGCGCCCGCCAGTTCGACCCATCAACAGACATCGAACGCTACCAATGGATCATCCCCATGGACGCCGCCAACAAACGCGACCTCATCAAACTCGGCACCCCAAAGCCCCAACTCCACCTCATGCGTTCCTTCGACCCCACCCTGAAGACCCCCCAAGATGTCCCCGACCCCTACTACGGCGGCGACGGCG
>Ga0316203_1002284_pt1 | contig 10205 bp, 11 predicted proteins | sample 6monrhotite_MG_FD_204940 | JGI IMG/M metagenome (GOLD analysis project Ga0316203, IMG submission 204940) | Microbial mat bacterial communities from mineral coupon in-situ incubated in ocean water Damariscotta River, Maine, United States -... | ecosystem: Environmental > Aquatic > Marine >... | reverse complement strand
CTGTATGAAGCTGACAGCAAAGACCGCTTGAAAACACTGCTGGCACAACAGGCAGCACTAAAACAACAGTTGCAACAAACAGAAAATGACTGGCTGGAAGCCGCTGAAACATTAGAGTTGGCAGAGACCACCTCCTAGCGTAGGGTATGCGCCACATATTGAAAATATTTGTACAAAACATCTTCACAGGACAACAAAAACATCATGTCAGACGAGAAACAGGAAACCCCCTTTTTTGAGATTGCCGATAAATTCATTCACCTCGCCAACGAACTGGCCAAAACAGAAGGCTCAGGCAACGTCGGCACTGCCCTGCGTTACGCTGCCGCACGTTACAACACGTTTGAAGCCTCACTCAGCACCAAAGAGCTAGCAAAAGAAGAAGCCAAAATAACCGACATGCTCTGTGACGATTTCCGCGAAATGCTCAAGGTCAACATGCAAGACTACATTCAGCGCCTGGCGAAAAAGGACTGACAAAGCAATGTCTGGCAAAAAAACAAACGCAGACGCACTGGATAAAATCGTCAGCGACGCCCGCCGCCATCAGGATGAACGAGCAAAGACCTATCGCGAACAAGCCCTGAAACTTTATCCATGGATCTGCGGCCGCTGCGAACGAGAATTTACCCGCGCCAATCTACCCGAACTGACGGTACACCACCGCAACCATAATCACGACGACAACCCTGCCGACGGCAGCAACTGGGAGCTACTGTGCCTCTATTGCCACGACAACGAACACCAGCGGCAACTGGAAGCACAGGGTCAAAACAGCACGGGGTCAGTCACCAGCAGCACCGCATCAGGTGCTACCCACAACCCCTTTGCTAGTCTGAAAGGTCTGTTGGATAAAAAGTAGGCTTATCCATGGCTGTACGACTATTTCCCCTGCGAGGCGTACCCAACGACGAAGCAGACGACGTTCGCGCATTATTAACAGACAACAACATCGAGTTCTACGAAACCTCGGCAGGCAACTGGGGCATTTCCATGCCCGCGATCTGGTTACGCGATAACAATCAATTACAACACGCCAAAACACTCATCGAAGACTACCAAGCCAAACGTGCCGTACAGCAACGTGAAATTTATGAACAACTGAAACGCGAAGGCAAACAACGTACTTTTTGGATGTTGCTTTGGGAAGAACCGTTAAAAGTCATAGCCTACATTGGCATCGTGCTGGTGATTTTGTATTTCTCCACCAAGCCATTTTTGACACTGGGCCAGTAAGAAAAGCAACAATCATTTTGGCAGTTCTGCCGATGCTTATTTTTTATCCATCAAGGCAGAGGGGATATCATAGCCCCCTAAACCCCTCGACAATTTTATTGCGGCCCACCCCGTCCATCGACTGGATACCATGAACATCTCGCAGTTCAATCACGACTAACTCGTCGCGGATTGGATGCCATGTATAACCAAAAAAGAGTGTTAGGAAATCGGGTATTATCGGGTATAGTTGGGTATGGAATCGGATATGAGGATTGAATGAAAGAGCCCAAAATTACAGTCGGCCAAGACCTGCTACAGCTTATTACAGAAATTGACGAGTTTAAAGGGAAGTGGCAAGCGCTCAAAACGATGTCGCCTGAACGCCTGCAACAATTGCGTAAGGTGGCAACCATTGAGAGTGTTGGCTCTTCTACGCGAATAGAAGGAGCCAAGCTTAATGATGCACAAGTCGAAACCTTGCTCTCCAACTTAACATCTACGTCCTTTAAAACGCGCGATGAGCAAGAAGTGGCTGGCTATGCCGAAGCCATGGATCTGGTTTTTCAAGCGTATGAAGATTTACACCTCACTGAAAACCATATCCGTCAATTACACCAGCAATTGCTGCGTCATAGTAATAAGGACGATCGTCATCGCGGTGCCTACAAAACCGTGCCCAACCATGTTGTTGCCAAAGATGCGCAAAGCAAGGAAATTGGCGTGGTGTTTGAGACCGCCACGCCTTTTGATACGCCAAGAGAAATGGAAGAATTGGTGCGATGGACATCCAAGACGTTTGATGAATCGGCAATGCATCCGCTGTTGATTATTGCAGTTTTTAATGTGATCTTTCTGGCAATACATCCGTTTCAGGATGGCAATGGCAGGCTTTCTCGGATTCTCACAACATTACTGCTCATGCGTGCTGGTTATGAGTATGTGCCTTATGCGTCTTTGGAAAGTATTGTAGAAGAAAACAAAGAGCTTTATTACAAGGCGCTACGCCGAACACAAACAACATTGAAAAACGATTTCCCCTATTGGGAGCCGTGGCTAGGGTTTTTCCTGCGCTGCCTGAAAAAACAAAAAAGCAATTTGGCTGAGAAGATGGAACAGGAAAAGACTCTCAGCGATACTTCGTTACCATTGCTCTCCGCACAAGTGCTTCAACTTTTGCAAGTGCATGAGCGTTTAACGATTGCGCAGATGGTAGAAATGACTGGCGGCAATCAAAATACGTTAAAAGTCAGATTACGAGAGCTGGTCAATGAGGGGAGGATAAAACGCCATGGCAAGGCCCGTGCAACTTGGTATAGCATGCCTTAATAGTGTTAAGGGTCTTGTATATATAGAATGCGAAATTTTCGGACGAGGGCTTGGCATTCCATCAGGAGGGGAAACAGGTCTTTACATTAAACCGGTGGTTTTTATGGTTGTCATGTTCGGTCAACTTCCGACCCAAAGCGGACAATTGGTAAGCAATACCCAGATACAAAGTTTGGAGTTTAAATAGGTGAATTCAGTTCCAGTTAAAGGCAGTCTTGATGTTTTATTGATTTGTGCCCTCCAAGATGAATATAAACAAGTATTAACTGTATCGGAGGGGATCACTTCTGATGGCTGGATTGAGTCTACCGACGACGAGGGCTGGACTATTGCGGATGCATCTTTTGAGTCAAATTCAGGCTCACCAATAACGATTCGTGCAACTTGGGCGAGTAATATGGGGCGTGAGTCAGCACAAGCTACGGCAAGTCTGTTTATACATAAACAACCCTCTCGTTGTATTGCTATGAGTGGAATCTGTGCGGGCCGGAGGGACAAACTATCACTCGGAGACGTAATATTTGCTGACCGTATGTGGTCATACGATTCTGGAAAGCTTGTCCTTGAAGATGGGATTGAACACTTTCAAGGTGATCAAATGCAATATAGGCCAAGGCCTGTTTGGGTACAGAGAATGCAGCAAATCGTGGCGTCTAGTCACGGTGATTGGTTGTCCTTGAGGCCCAGCCTCCCATTGGAATATCAAGAGGAATGGGTGCTGCGGAAACTTTATGAAGATGAAGTACCTGCGAATCTCCCCGATTTTAACAATGAGTGCCCTAACTGGGGTGATGTGCTCAAGCGTTTGTGGAAGCGAGAATGGGTTAACGAGGGGGACATAACTTTAACTGACGAGGGGAAAGAGACGGCCCGAAAAAACAAGCTTCTCTACCCAGGCAAGGTTCCTGCACCTCTTAATTTCCAGGCACATGTTGCGCCTATTGCGACCGGTGCGCAGGTTACTGAGGATGAGGGTGTATTCCCAAAACTTGCAGAGTCGATGCGAAAGGTTCTCGGGATAGAGATGGAGGCGAGTGCTCTTGCTGCTCTAGGTGATATTTTAGATGTTCCCGTTGTTGTTGCCAAAGGGGTCTCGGATTTTGGCGATGCATTCAAAGATGATCGTTACCGCGACTTCGCAGCTAAAGCCTCTGCCGAATGTTTGATCCAGTTTTTGCGTAATTCTGCTGATTTGTATCAGATAACGAATAGTGAGCGTAATAATAGCTTTGGAGAACCATCTAACGTAACGGTAGTTCCTACCGTACTGATTGAAGCGTTGGCAGAAGAGTATCCCGATCCAGTGCACGCGAGAGCTTTATGGGAGCGCGCGGGAGGAAAGGCTAGTGAAGTGGAAAATATTTCACGTCCTAAAGATCTTTGGCAAAAGCTATGGAAGCGTAGTATGCAGGGGGCGCAGGTCACACCTAAAATACTTTTGCAAACCGCGCTAGAAGATATGCCAAACAGTCCTGTCCTTCTGAAACATTTAGAGATTCTGGCACAACATTAACTAAACACATAAAGAACATTATTGCTAACGGCTTCGGAGAGACTTAATGACTACTATGATAAGTGATTTTTTAGCGGCAGGCCTTTTTGATGGAGTGGATGGCGATGATAGTCGCATAACCAAAATGGAAAAGGCTGCGGAAAACCTAGCTACTGAATTGAAAGGTAATCCCCCGAAGCTTATTAGGGCAATCTTAGCCGGAATTGATCCCGACATACCTGAAGAAGATCCTGCGATACAAGAAGCGATGGTGGTGCTAACAAATGAATGGAAATCTGTAAATTCGGTTCATCCTGATACACCTATAAATATTCTGAGAGCAATTATTTTAGAAGCATGCATCCAAGCCTCTGATGATAAGAATGCCTCCATCCTATGGTTAACTATGGCTGATACTTACCCAATGATTAGGCTAGGGAAGGAAAGTCAGTGTCTTAGTGGAGTTTTAAGTAGCTTTGCTCATAAGGCGGAAGAAAGTGCCATTGCTGAATTATCCAGGCCTGTGAAGAAAAGAAAGACTAATATCAATGATGTGGAACTAGTCTCTGTAGCTACAAAGTATAAGAATATTGATAGAGCTGAGTTTCTCACCAAAGTTGCTGGAACAGCGTGCAAAAATTACAAAAATAACACACTTACTAAAGCTAATCGCTACCACCCACATCAGCACCCAAACGAGTGGAGCTGGGACTTTGCTGATAACATGACAGAGGTTTTAGCTGATGAGTTTGACTCTTTGTCTCTTTCCTTTATTTCTAAACTAAACAATGCTTCAGAAAAACAAGTTGAATTGTTGAAAAAAGGTATAGATGAGCAAAGAAAATGGGTGCAGTCAGCAACAAATGCTATCGATTCAGGGAAAGTATCAGAGAAAATGCGCCTGGATACATTGTGGTGGTCAGAGGCATTGTATTCACCTTCTATGACCAAAAGCTACAGAGAGCTTCCTCTTGAAGTAGCTACTGTGTCTATGGCCATCGACCTAGTAAATATCGTTACTAAGCCAACACCAGCAAGTGTGGGTTATCTTCTGGCTGAATCAGTCAATAAACTACCCGAAGCTGATTTCTCTAAAAAGCACAAGTTATTTGAAGTATTAAACCAAATAAGAGAATCACAAAGACACATTCCAGAAGAATGGGGTGCGGCTTTAATTCCACCACCTAAAGAAGGGCGTCTGAGCATTAGAGATCTATTTGTTTCTGCATTAACGCAAGAAAATTTGGATACAAACCAGGCTATGAGGCAGGCAGGTATACGTGATGACTACGAGATGAGTTATCCACAGCTCGCTCATGCTCTTTTTAGACAAGAGCAAGCTGTACAACTTGCCGGAGCTTGATTTATGACTCGAAAGTGCTCTAATCCTAGGTGTTTCGTGCATGATGGGGAATCATGCGATGAAGGCAATATAAATCATCTTGAGTGTGCGAGCTGGGCCGCAAAATCATCGGAAGATGAGACTTCGGAAGTCGCTACAAATAACTCATCGAGAGTACCGTGGTCAGGTAGTGCTCTGGGTCTGGTAGATCTAACAAACCTTGTTCCCAGAGGTCGTTCGATTCTTGTGGGTGTGCTTGGAGCTCAAAACTCGGGTAAAACAACATTACTCACTGCGAATTATCTTCAGCTTATAAAGGGCAAAAAGGTATCTAATGCGGATTTCTCAGGCTCTAGAACGCTTGGAGCTTGGGAGTCATTAGCAGCGCATATTCGTTTTGAAGATTCTGCCCGGAATCCTTCTTTCCCTCCTCACACGCCACGAGGCACTGGTCGTGTACCGGGGTTACTTCATTTGGCATTGCGTAATCAAGACGAAGAATTCCGCGATGTATTACTTGCAGACGCTCCTGGAGAGTGGTTTACGCGATGGTCTGTCAAAGAAGATGCCCCGGAGGCGGAGGGTGCGCGGTGGGTTGTAAAACATGCTGACGCGTTTATTGTCATGGCTGATTGTGATCGATTGTGTGGTTCCGAGCGAGGAACTACTCGACGAGAAACCAGGGAGCTAATTGAGCGATTAGGGAACCACGTGGGGAGTCGCCCCGTTGTTTTCGTGTGGGCAAAATCTGAAAACAATCCTCCGGAAAAAATAGAAAGCGCTATTCGTCAAGCGTTGACAAACTCCATACCTCATGCGGTCGAACATCGAACCACAACAAATATTCCTGACACGTTACTTGCCGCGTTAACGAACACAGTTGACCTAGCTTGGCTTCCTTCAAGTGCTAAGGCTGTCACGGTTCCTGTTTTATGTAACCAACCTTATCATGCGTTTAGAGGCCATTATGGAGACTCCTGAACTTCTACTTTTAGGTGGGCCGAATAGTGGGAAAACTCATTATGCCGGCCAATTGTATGGACGACTCAGAAGACGACCGGGTGTTTTAGAATTGAGAAATGATCAAGGAACCCCCTCAGATCTGTCTTCTTTAGATGAAGTCTTTAACTGCCTTGAGGAAGGACGAGCTGCAGGACATACCCCCACAGATACTTGGTCTGAAATATTACTGCCTTTAGTTGATAGAAATGGACGATGTTTGGATCTTCGCTGGCCAGATTATGGTGGAGAGCAGTTGAATAGTGTATTTGAACAGCGGGAAATTTCTGAAAAATGGCGTTCTAGATTAGTTGAGGCAGATGGATGGATGATTCTTATTCGGCTTGAGAGTGAGACCACCTTTGATGATGCTTTAGATCAGTTGGTGGAGCGACCAAGTGATGGTAGTACTCCGTCAGCAAGACCTGAGACTTGGGATGCTAATGCTAAATGGGTGGAACTGCTCCAGCTCTTATTGCATGTGTCTGGTACTGGTAGTCATAAGAGACTGAAAAAACCCAAATTGGCTATTCTTCTCTCTTGTTATGACGAAGTTAATAGCTCTCAAGGTCTCCCCTGTGATGTATTGGGTGAGTACTTGCCACTTCTTTCTTCATTTATCAATAGTAACTGGTCCTCCGATTCGTTTAGTGTGTGGGGGCTTTCTTCGCTAGGAGTTCCGTTAACACCTGACAATTCAAATGATGATTTTGTTGATGAGGGACCTGAGGAGCAAGGTTGGGTCATTTCGCCAGAGAGTGGTAAGCAAGATGATGACTTGAGTAAGCCTCTAGCCTGGTTGTTGGAGGTCTAGTGGTTCAAGCTATTCGCGCGGAATATGGAGTAAAGAATAATAGTCACTCGTTACTGTGTGCTGATGTAGATTTGCAGCAGCTGCCAATTGAGTTGTTAGGGCTAACGGATAAGCCACCCGGGGGGCGGTCGGGTGATAAATGGTGGCCCTCAGTTGGCTGTGGCCCTGTTGGTGATTGGTGGGCTATTTGGTGGACTGTTCCTGACAGCGAGGCTGAGCGTGGGGGAATGGTACGCAGTACGGTTTTACTCTGGCCGTTAGATTTACTTTCAGAAGATGTCGACCTCTTTTCTGCGTTCGAAGATCTTCGTGGTGTTGCTATACCTAAAATTGATCGGCAGAACTTACTAAGTCTAGCTAATACTCTGGCCAGCAGTGGTGGTCAGCCTGTGGTTAAAGCTGGGGTAGACGATTGGCCATCATTCATCGCAAGTTTGTGGGAAAAGCTATGGCCCGAGGCGCGTAGAAATTTTTCTGCAAGGTTAGCAATTTCGCCACCTCAAGGGGGGGAGTCAATTTCCCCCCCATGGATCTATTGTATTCCTGAAGGTTATAAACAGCAGTGGCGAAATAGCCCTTTTGTGGTAACGGATGACTCTGATTTCATGCCAGATAGAGCAGCGTTATGGCTTGTTGAGCAGAAGGACACTGTTTTTAATGAAGTACTAAACGCTATAACCAAAAGTCCATCTAACCTGGCGGAGTTAAGCAAAGTTTCTAGAGCCGCAGATCGATTGGACAGTATGCGTCATCAAAAAACAGCTAAGCTTGCTTTAGAGTTTTTGCGCACAATAATATCGCTCGCACCTCAGGCTGGGACTGCGAGTAAATTGAAGTTGGAGGCATTAGGGATTCTATCAAACGGGCTGAGAAAAGAAGGTTCATCCTTTCCTTTGATGTTAGCCAATATCAAAGAAACTAATTTGCCTACGAAGTCTGTCCCAGGTACTGAGGTGGCTCAGTGGATTGAAAATAACTTAACTAAAATTGAAATAGATAGCGCTTTGGAATATCTGCGTAGGTTAGATGGTGATAAATCCGAATCGTGGTGGAGTGATTCTGTAAAAAATGGTATTGAAAAAGTGTTGCTTTTGTCTGGTGAGCTATGGGCGAAATCTATTTTTCTTTGGCTTAAAGATTATTCTGTTAGCGAAATATTGTTTGGAATTTTGCCCGCCACTGAGCGAATTGAGGATGGGTTGGTCAAGGCGGCTTTGAATATAGATTTAGATAAGTCCACGAGCCAGTTAGTCAAAATAGAAGCGTCAAAGCGTGATTGGTCAAGGTTACATGCAGTCATGTGCATGAATATTGCGACTCAATGTCGTGATGTACTTGAAGAACACTGGGCATTTAAGGGTGATGTATATCCAGGATTGGTGTTGTTGGTTAAACATATGCCACCTAAGAAAATCGTGTTAGAGGCTGTGAAGTGGGATGATTCGGAGTTTACATCTATTGTGGCTAATATGACCTCGATGAATTCAGGGGTAATGACTGAACTTGATGTGAGTCAAATTGGCTGGCGGAACCTATGGATGGCACACATCAATGCTGGTGGTACTCGCTGGCCTGAAGGAGTAAATTCGACTGATCAAATTGGCACGCTGCTAGACTTACATTTGAATAACGAGGATGTAGAAAGTCTCATTGTCAGGTTTTCTAACGACATTTCCTCGGTGATTGTGTGCCACCCTCGATATAATGAAATATGGAATAAATTTTCAAACAATACTCGGAACTCTATGTTAGAGAGCATTGTTTTATCTATGATCCAACAATGTGAAGCAGGTGTGCTCCTTAAACGCCCCAACCAAGAAATTGTGAATGCGCTAGTAGAGTATGTTGAGAGGTACTCGGTTTCCTCCAAAGTTATAGCTAGGTCTCTTTCTTGGGGTAGTGCAATTAACGAACGGTTGGCTATTTCTTGGATGCGGATGTTGGATAAGGTCGATTGGATTGACTCAGGTAGAGATATTGGCCGAATGGTCCTAAGTGAATCCTGGGAAAATGCGGCTACGGAAATCTATAAATTTTCGAAAATTTATAGAGAGGCCCTTGTAGCGGCTAGGGAATGCAAAAGTTTGTTGTCTTGGTGGGCTCAATTTCAACTGGGTGATGGCAATTCTGCATCGTCTATTCAGAAAGAAGAGTTCATCCGTAGGTTAGCAGAACTTGGAAGCGAGCTTGCTCATGATCAATTGGATGGAATATGGGAGCGGGCTGGTGGAAAGCTCCAAGACCTTAAGAGTGAGCATGCTCGTCCGCATGAAAGGTGGGCTGATGCAGTAAAACAGGCGAGCACTGGAAAGATTGAAGGTGGTATGAATGCTTTGCTTGAGGAGTTAATCCGAGAATTTCCTAATAGTCATGATTTGGGTGAGTTGAGGGAGTTGATAGGCAATTAATAGCCTTAACCTAGAAGTCCGCTATTGGTTGAAAACAGCAGGCTAAAAAATGAATACAGAAATTTTTAGACAAGCCATAAACTCAACTTCCTCTGTTGCACATGACTGGTTTTCAGAGCGTGCAATTAAAAAAACAAAAAAGGACTGGGGCTTACGGAACGCTTTAGAGGATCAAGCGAGCGGAGCTGTATATGCTTTTTTTGGTAAAGATGGTAATTGCCTGTATGTCGGACAAACAACACAAAAATTAAAAGTCCGCGCTTTAGCTCAGACATCAAGGCATTATAAGACTGACTGGTGGGAGAAATGGAGTACTCTTAAATTTATAAATATCAGTGATAAGACGGATCAACTAGTTCTTGAAATGTTGCTTATAATTGCTCTTGAGCCGGAATATAATATCAAGCCAGCATGCAGGAAAATAAATCAAATGTATCTCACTAGGTAAAACTTTATCTGCATTTATTAATGTCCGCCAGAAATAAGGGTAGAGTAGAGGGCAGGTTTAATCATCTGTAGAAATGGTCTATCTGTTTCCGCCCCTTTCGTCTGGCGGTGCCTCAATAACCATTTCATGGATAACTTCACCAGCCCTCCCTCATCAAA
>Ga0316203_1002278_pt1 | contig 10235 bp, 9 predicted proteins | sample 6monrhotite_MG_FD_204940 | JGI IMG/M metagenome (GOLD analysis project Ga0316203, IMG submission 204940) | Microbial mat bacterial communities from mineral coupon in-situ incubated in ocean water Damariscotta River, Maine, United States -... | ecosystem: Environmental > Aquatic > Marine > Coastal... | reverse complement strand
CCTGTCGCAGACCGCCCAGCCGATGACACGTCGCGAGAACAGATCGATAATGACAGCCAGGTACAGCCAACCTTCGAGCGTCCACAGATAACTGATGTCACCGGCCCATTTCCGGTTCGGCGCGGTTGCCTGAAAATCCCCACCCAGCAGGTTGGGGGCAACTTTATGATTGTGATTGCTGTCTGTGGTACGTTTGAATGTGCGGCTTCTCACAACGTGAATACCGTTGTCCAGCATCAACCGCCCAACCCGGCGTTCGCCAATGGTGATGCCTAGCCCCTTGAGTTCTTCGGTCATTCGCTTACGGCCATAGGCACAGTGGTTACGAACGTGCAGGCTGCGAATTGCCATCCACCGCCACCACGCCCTTGACGGTCTCTGTAAGCGTTGAAACCCAGGCTGTGAAACAGTGTTGGAACCGGGCCGCGTCAAGCGCTGCAAAGATCAGTCCCAACTGGTCATGGGACGGCGCGCCTTCGGAAAAGGGAAGAAACCGGCGCAGAAACCCAAGCTTCTTTTGGCCGAACAGGGCCACCCCAACCCTTGGCTCCACTCAAAACCGCACAAAGCGTCAACAATAGAACCTCGTCAAGGGGATAGAGCACCTTCGCTCGCTGGCGAGGGTCCTCAAGTTCAGAAAAATGCTCAAGAAAATCAAGGCTTCCACCTTCTCCTTCGTTCGGCATAACCACCCCCACTGTTAAGGGGCTTATGTCGAATCACAAAATGCTTAATCTTTCATGACCATGGTTCATTCGATTACCCTGGCCCAGCAGCCTCACCACCTGACAGAATTTGCATGGGCCCATAATTTTGGTATTGGGAGGAGGTCCAAGGCGGCGCGGAGGAGGAAGCGCAAGCCGGTCTTGAACCATGACGTCAAACTCCGCGCGGCTTTTTTTGGGAGCGTGCCGGAGGTTTTTCCGGAGGAAGCATACCGGTGGACACGGCCCAGTAGTAGGCCATGGTGACGACCAGGATGAGACGTTCGATACGCTCGGGGTGTTGCAGTTGGGTCTTGGTAATGGCGATGGCATCTGGACGAGATTTTCGTTCGTATCAATGGCGAAAATTACTACCTCTGGCGGGCCGTCGGTAACGAAGGGGGCGTCCTTGAAGAATTTGTCACAAAGAAACGTTACAGTCGTCCAGAAAACATCGTGGCAGACAAGCTGCGTTCATACGGGGCAGCGATGAAGGTGATCGGCAATGAAGTCCGCCAAGCTACTGGACGTTGGCTCAACAACCGTGCCGAAAACTCGCATCAACCGTTCCGACGACGAGAACGAGCGATGACCAAATTTAGGAACGTCAAATCGCTTCAGAAATTCGTCTCGGCTCATGCCTCGATCCACAATCACTTTAATCAGGAACGCCACTTCTACAATCGGCAAGTTTTCAAGCTCAACCGTACCGCTGCCCTGGCCGAGTGGCGTCAACTCGCGGCTTAAGGCTCGGCGCGTCACCGCCTTCTCTGGTCATTTCACTTCCCTCTGACATCACCTTCGCTGTGTGTAGTATTTGTCGTAGGTGACCTGTTTCTACGAATGATTGACGTGCCTCAATTGGTTGAATTAAGTTAACAGATTAAAAAGAGGGATGCATGGGTAAGCCAACAACCAAAGATCTTGCGATTGCTGCTGGGGTGAGTTTGTCTACTGTTGATCGGGTGTTGAATGCGCGTGCGGGTGTCCGTCCAGCGACAGTTGATCGGGTGCAAAGGGCAATCAAAGAGATAAACTTTGTTCGTGATATGTCGGCGGCTAACCTGGCACGCCGAAAGGAATACAAACTGGTATTTCTGCTGCCGGATCACGAAGACGAATTCATCGATCTAATCCAGAATGAAATTGCCGATGCTAGCCAGTTTTTGACTCATGAGCGTACGAGCGTGTCAATAATCCATGCCCCGGCTAACGATCCGCACCGAGCTGCAGAACAGCTTGACAATCTGTCAGCCAACGAGATTGACGGAGTGGCAATCATGGCTCCCGAGACGCCTCAAGTGCGCGACGCCATATTACGTCTTGAAGCAAGGGGGCTGGCTGTGGTCGCCTTTGTTTCTCACCAACCTAATGCGGAAGGCGCTTATTATGTAGGCATCAACAACGAAGCCGCAGGGCGCACGGTTGGCCAGTTGATGGCACGCTTTACCGGGCAGCGGCAAGGCACTGTGCTGGTGTTGACCGAGATTATGAAATCGCGCGACAGCCAGGAGCGACGGCTTGGCTTTGATAAGATCATGGAAAAATATTCAAAACGCCTGAAGGTGGCCCCTTCAATGGAAACCTATGGCGATCCGCTACGTTCAGAAAAGATAGTCAGAACAGCCCTGCAAAGTCAGTCTCCTGTGGTTGGTGTCTATTTAATGCATCATGACATCTTCAAGATCATGCAGGTGGTTGATGAACTGGGCATGGCGCAACAGATCGTCATCATTTGCCACGAACTGACATCACATACCCGCGCCCGCCTAGTCAATGGTTCCATAGATGCTGTGATCAACCAGGATGTTGGTCATTTGGTGCGCAGTTCGATCCGGCTGCTTCGGGCAAAAATCACACAAATGAGCCACGTAGAGTCGCAAGAGAGAATCCGGATCGAAATTATTTTGAGGGAAAATATGCCTGAAGATGCACAATTAGAAGGCACTTAAAGCCCCGACTTGTTCTTACTTGATCGATGATTGCCACAAATGATGTACGTACATCAAAGAGTCATTGACTCATAACGTTTGCATAAATTATATCTGTAAATGTGCGAGAGTTATTGGTAGCGGCCGTGTGCCGTAGTCTAATTTGGGAGAATATCATGAAAATTTCAAAATTCTTATTGGCAACGGCCGTGGCGGCCATAAGCATTATGGGAGCCAGCGGAGCCTCTGCTAAATCACTCACCCTTTGTTGGGCTGCATGGGACCCGGCCAACGCACTTGTCGAACTCAGCAAGGATTTTGAAAAAAAGTCCGGGGTCAAAATGAATTTCGAATTTGTGCCGTGGCCTAATTTTGCGGACCGTATGCTCAATGAACTCAATTCCGGTGGAAAGCTATGTGATCTAATGATCGGCGATAGCCAGTGGATCGGTGGTGCAGCGGAAAATGGCCAATACGTCAAGATGAATGATTTTTTCAAAGCCAACGACATTTCCATGGGGGATTTCATTCCCGCAACAGTGACCGGATATGCAGAGTGGCCCAAAAATACTCCGAACTATTGGGCGCTACCGGCTTATGCTGACGTGGTCGGTTGGACCTATCGCAAGGATTGGTTTTCCAAGCCAGAGCTTAAGGCAGAGTTCAAGAAAAAATACGGTTATGACCTTGGTGTGCCGAAAGATCAGGCGCAGCTGAAAGACATTGCAACATTTTTCCAGGGCCGGATGATTGATGGCAAAAAAGTTTATGGTGCCGCAATCTACACCGAGCGTGGCTCCGAAGGTATTACAATGGGCGTAACCAATGCGCTCTACAATTACGGCTTCAAGTATCAGAACCCGAAAAAGCCGTATGATATGGAGGGCTTTGTGAACTCGGCTGGCGCTGTGAAGGGGCTTGAGTTCTACAAGGAACTATACGATTGCTGCACGCCTCCAGGTTCGTCTGACTGGTACATGTCCGAAGACATTGACGCCTACAAATCCGGTCAAGTTGCGTTGCAAATGAACTTTGCCTTCATCTGGCCGGGCGTAAATGCCGACCCGAATGTCGGAGGCGAGAACACTGGATACTTTGCCAACCCGGCGGGACCTGGCGGACAATTTGCCCAGCTTGGTGGACAAGGAATTTCAGTAGTCGCAAATACTGAGGAAAAAGATGCTGCCCTTGATTACATCAAGTGGTTTGCTCAGCCGAAAATTCAGGCCAAATGGACTGAGATGGGCGGAGCCTCTGCGATGCGCGCGGTTGTAGAAGACCCGGCCTTCCCAACCAAGCAGCCTTATAATCAGGCTTTCCTCAACTCAATGGCAATTGTGAAGGATTTTTGGGCAGAACCCTCATACGCTTCATTGTTGTTGGCGATGCAAAAGCGGGTGCACAATTATGTGATTGCCGGGAAAGGTACGGCAAAAGAAGCACTTGATGGTCTGGTCAAGGACTGGATTGAAGTGTTCACGGACGAAGGCAAGCTGTAATTCTGGTAAATGAGTTCCGCCTGACTATTGGGTGGAAAATGTCAAACCATCAGTTGGGACGGGGCTTGCCCCGTCCCAATCGATTGCAACGGCAACCCAGCCTTTAAAATGCGACCCGACAACGTGTTAGGAACTTCTTATGTCCGGGAAAGCTGTGGATGGTATCGCCAAGGCGACCCCCCCTAATATAGCTAAAAAAATTACAGGCCTGTCTGACCGGGCGATAGCGTGGATATTTGTTGCGCCGACCATATTTTTGTTGTTGGCAATAAATATCTTCCCGCTGATGTGGACGATCTGGCTGAGCTTTACGAATTTCCGGGTCAACCGCATGAATGCGGTTGTCAAATGGACAGGTTTGCGAAACTACGAGCGCATTCTGTCAGACCCGGACATCTGGCAGACAATGCAAGCTACAGCGCATTTTCTGTTTTGGACGTTGTTTTTACAGGTGTTGATCGGCTTTGCGCTTGCCTATCTGATCAACAAGAAATTCAAGGGTAACGATCTGTGGACCACATTGATCGTTCTGCCGATGATGCTTTCGCCAGCCGTTGTTGGTAATTTCTGGACCTTCCTTTATCAACCGCAAATAGGGTTGTTTAATTATGTGGTCGGGTTTTTTTCCGGTTTGGACCCGTCATCTTTTTCTATGATTGGATCTGTTGACCTGGCCCCCTGGTCCATTGTGATTGTGGATACCTGGATGTGGACGCCCTTTGTCATGTTGATCTGTTTAGCAGGTCTGCGCTCAATCCCGGAATCGATCTATGAAGCAGCGGAATGTGATCGGGCGAGCAAATGGCGCCAGTTCTGGACCATCACCATCCCCATGGTGTTGCCGTTCTTGATGCTGGCGGTTCTTTTTCGCGGCATTGAGAATTTCAAGATGTTCGACCTGGTGGTGCAACTCACCGGTGGCGGTCCCGGATCGATAACCGAGTTAACCTCGATCAATCTCAAACGAGAGGCCTTTGAGAAGTGGCGCACAGGTTATGCTTCGGCCTATGCCGTAATCCTTTTTGTGACGATCTTTGGCCTAGCTTCGATCTATGTCAAAGCACTGAACAAGGTGAAAGAGAGATGAGCGGCTTTTCTGTTACCGAGCCGTCAATACGGCAGAAGTGGATTGCCGGTCTGCTGGTTATTACCTATGCAGTGGTTTCCCTTATGCCGCTGTTATGGATCATCGCCACTGGCTTTAAATCTCCCGAAGATTCAATCGCCTATCCGCCAAAGGTAGTGTTCCAACCGACCCTAGAAGGGTATGTAAACCTGTTTACGACCCAGACCCGCATCACGCCAAATATGATAGCTACCCTGCCGGAGCCGTCCACTTGGTATGAGCAGATCGTTCGTGACAAGAATATGGTCATTGCCGGACCGTCCCGCTACGTACAACGGCTTACGAATTCGATGATTATTGGTTTTGGATCTACATTTCTGTCGATCTTTCTGGGAACGCTGGCAGCATATGCTTTTTCACGCTTCAAGGTGCCGATCAAGGATGACCTGCTGTTTTTTATTCTGTCCACACGTATGATGCCCCCCATTGCGGTCGCCATTCCAATTTTCCTGATGTACCGCCAACTCGGGTTGAGCGACACCCATTTTGGCATGATTCTGCTCTACACAGCGGTCAACCTGTCGCTATCGGTATGGCTGCTCAAGGGGTTTATCGATGAAATCCCGCTCGAATATGAAGAGGCCGCTCTGATCGATGGCTACACCCGCTTTCAGGCATTCTATAAAGTGGTATTGCCGCAGGCTGCTACGGGCATCGCATCTACTGCAATTTTTTGCCTGATCTTTGCGTGGAACGAATACGCGTTTGCGGTTCTTCTTACGTCAGGGCAAGCGCAGACAGCACCGCCATTCATTCCGACAATTATTGGAGTCGGCGGACAGGACTGGCCCGCCGTCGCTGCCGGGGCGACAATTTTCCTGCTTCCTGTGATGATATTTACCATCTTCTTGCGCAAACATCTCTTACGCGGAATCACTTTCGGGGCGGTGCGTAAATGAGTGCGTTCATCAATGGCTTGCTGCAGTTTCGCCGCGGTGCATGGGAAATGTTGGCGTCAACTTTAATTGCTCTTGGCGTTTTCATGTTGATGCAGCCCTTCTGGCTGGTCGCGTTTAGCTATTCCTTCGTTGTCACACTAACTGGCACGGTGATGTTCATCATCGTCAGCCATTTCCAGGAATAATTCATGGCACAGATAATCATCCAGAATCTTCGTAAGGATTTTGGCGAGTTCACAGCCGTGAAATCTTCCAGCTTCACGGTGGAAGATGGCGAGTTTTTCATGTTGCTCGGCCCTTCGGGCTGCGGCAAGACGACAACCTTGCGAATGATAGCAGGGCTCGAGCTACCTACTGCTGGTGAGATATTTATTGATGGGGAAGAAGTCTCGCAAAAGCGTGCTGCAGAACGTGATATTGCCTTCGTATTCCAGATGTTTGCGCTTTATCCGCATATGAATGTTCGGAAAAATATTAGCTACCCTCTGAAAAGCCAAGGTATGCCCAAGGCGCAGATCAAAGCCAAAGTGGCAATGGTTTCTGAAATCTTGGGAATAGAAAACATTCTGAACAAACCCGTCAGTGGGCTGTCAGGCGGGGACCGGCAGCGCGTCGCTCTTGGACGCGCGATTGTACGGGAACCGAAAGCGTTTTTAATGGACGAGCCGCTCGGCGCGCTCGACGCCGAATTTCGCGAGCATATGGCCCTTGAACTGCGCGCCCTGCACGATCAAATGGGTGCCACCACAGTTTATGTCACTCACGATCAGCTTGAGGCCATGCAAATGGGTGACAAAATTGTGGTCATGAATCACGGCAGCGTCGAACAATTTGGTGGTCCACGGGAAATTTATGACTGGCCTGCCACAATGTTTGTGGCTGATTTCATCGGTTCGCCCAGCATGAATTTTCTGCGCTTTAACGGCACAGTGACTAAAGGGGACACCTCTATTCTTTTGAACAACTACCTCTTTGATATTCCTGCACAGCGACAGAACGCGTCGGGAGATCTGGTGCTTGGTGTGCGCCCGGAGCATTGTTCATTGAATGACAACAGTGGTTTTCGCGGTGACATAATTGCGACAGAATATCTCGGCACCACCCAGATTGTCACACTTGATACCCCCAGCGGGATACTAAAAGCGCGGGTGCTTGCGACACAAACCGCTAAAGTTGGGGAAACAGTTGGACTGGATTTCAACCCGCGCACGGTTACTCTTTTTGATGGTTCTACAGGCAAGGCGCTGCTTTCTGAGGCCAACAAAGGAGTGCTGGGAAATGGCTGAGGTCCGTCTGCAAAATGTATCAAAATCCTTTGGCAGCCAAGTGGCAATGGATGGAGTTACCATGACCGTACCCGATGGTTCGTTCGTGGTGTTGCTTGGGCCTACTGGCGCGGGGAAAACCACCACATTAAGAGTGATTTCAGGTTTGGATAAGCCAGATGAAGGTCAGATATTAATTGATGGTCAGGATGTTGTTGGTCAGATGCCAGCGCAACGTAATGTGGCGATGGTGTTTCAGCAGTATTCGCTCTATCCGCATCTTTCTGTGCGCGATAACCTTGCCTTCCCGCTCAGGTCCCCAATACTGCGCACTCCGGCGGATGAGATTACGCGCAAGGTTGGCGAAGTCGCCGGAATTCTGCAAATCTCACATAAGCTTGACAACAAAGCTACCGAGCTTTCGGGCGGAGAGATGCAGCGGGTGGCGATAGGACGCGCCCTGGTGCGTAGTCCACAGGTATATCTAATGGACGAGCCGCTCAGTTCGCTTGACGCTAAGTTGCGCTCGGATCTTCGTATCGAACTAAAACGCATTCAATCCAGCCTGGGCGCCACCATGCTTTACGTGACACACGACCAGATCGAGGCAATGACCATGGCCACTCATGTCGGCGTGCTAGACAAGGGGAAGTTGGTACAGTTTGGTCCACCGCGGGAGATCTATGAAAATCCGGTTAGTATTTATGCTGCTAGTCGTCTTGGTTCGCCAAAAATGAATATTCTGCCAGCGGACACTTTCCCCGGTGCTCCTGACAGGGCCGCAAGTATCGGCCTGCGCCCCGAGCACATCCGTCTTGGCTCAGGGGTGGAAACTGAAGTGGTTCGGGTTGAACATCTGGGCGATCAGACGCGTCTGCACCTTAAAATAAACGGTGCGAAATTGATGACTCTGACCGATCCCCATACCGCGTTGAAAAAGGGCGATACCATCGCTATCAGCCCGTTAGATCCGCTCTATTTTGATACCAATGGCGACCGCTTGAAATAAGGAGAGTAATTTTGTCTCAGTTCATAAACAGCAAAGAATCCCTAGTAACAGAAGCCATAGATGGCGCTCTGTGTACGGCTGGCGGCCGCTTGGCGCGTCTGGACGGCTTTCCATTTATTAAGGTTATTGTGCGCGAAGACTGGGATAAATCCAAGGTGGCGCTGGTTTCGGGTGGTGGTTCGGGGCATGAGCCGGCGCATGCGGGTTTTGTCGGGGCAGGCATGTTGACAGCCGCTGTCTGCGGCGACGTTTTTGCCTCGCCTTCGGTTGATGCGGTATTAGCGGGGATATTGGCAGTTTCTGGGCCGGCGGGCTGCCTGCTTATTGTTAAAAACTACACAGGAGACCGACTAAATTTCGGTTTGGCCGCAGAGCGGGCGCGGGCGTACGGGATCAAGGTTTCAATGGTGATTGTGGATGATGACATTGCCTTACCAGACTTGCCTCAGGCACGCGGATTAGCAGGTACGTTATTTGTCCACAAGATCGCCGGAGCATTGGCTGAAGATGGCGCCGATCTGGAAATAGTGACGGAAGCAGCGCAACGCATTATCGGTAACGTGGCCAGTATTGGTATGTCACTTGATACTTGCACCATGCCCGGCTCTCCCAAGGAAACGCGAATTCAGGAAGGTAAGGCTGAACTGGGTTTGGGTATCCATGGAGAATCCGGTGTGGAGCTTGTCGATTTCACCACCGCCCACGATGCCATGGCCATAGTGCTCGAACGGCTCAAACCAAGTGCTGGCGATGGCACCAAAGTGGCACTGCTCAACAATCTCGGGGGGGCCACGCCGCTGGAAATGTCCGTATTGGCTGAGGAACTGGCGAAGTCAGACGTGATTAGCGGCATCCAGCACATGATTGGTCCTGCGGCATTAATGACATCTTTGGATATGCGCGGCTTTTCGATTTCGATCTTGCCCGTCAGTTCGGAAGAACTCGCCCTGTTGCAAGTGCCAGTTTCAGTGCGCGACTGGCCCGCCTGCAACCACATCGATGTGCCTCGTATTCGTCCTCTTCCAGACGGCCTGACTCCGATTAAACCAATCCCCTCAAAAGACGCCGCAATGGCCAAATTTGTGACCCACTGCTGCGATGCGTTCATTGAGGCAGAGACAGAATTGAACGCACTTGATACCTATTCGGGTGATGGTGATACCGGCTCGACGCTCGCCGGGGCGGCACGGGCCCTCAAGGAATCAATTGACCGATTGCCGCTTGCCGATCTTACCCAGCTTTACCGTGCTATCGGGCTCGAGTTAAGCCAGACTATGGGAGGATCTTCCGGGGTTCTTCTGGCTATCTTTTTTTCAGCAGTGGGGGATGCCATGTCTTCAGGGATGTCCAATACGGAAGCCTTGAAGGCCGGGGTATTACGGGTGCAGGAGGTTGGGGGTGCCAGACCTGGCGATCGGACCATGATTGATGCTCTGACTCCAGCGCTGGACGCCCTGCCCAATGGTTTTTCTGCCGCCGCTAAAGCAGCCCGGCAAGGTGCCGATTTTACGGCCAAGATACTCAAGGCCAAAGTTGGCAGGGCAAGCTATATCTCGGAAGATCGATTGAGCGGACATAATGATCCAGGCGCTGAAGCAGTTGCACAACTTTTTGAAAAAATGAACGCCATCTCGCAAACGTAATTAGGACGAATGTATGGTTTCTTTTCTTGGCGGCAAAGGAAGTCGCCAAGAGGGGTTTGTCAAATTGGCATTGTCACGTTGACGGGCCGCGACCCACTTATACCAAAGAGCAGTAATAATGACCGATAGAGATCGCCCATGCGGCCCGTCGAGCAGGAA
>Ga0316203_1002276_pt1 | contig 10256 bp, 13 predicted proteins | sample 6monrhotite_MG_FD_204940 | JGI IMG/M metagenome (GOLD analysis project Ga0316203, IMG submission 204940) | Microbial mat bacterial communities from mineral coupon in-situ incubated in ocean water Damariscotta River, Maine, United States -... | ecosystem: Environmental > Aquatic > Marine >... | reverse complement strand
ACCAGCACCTCGCCATCCAGCCCGTAAGACAAGGTGGCCAAGGCCAATATAACAAGTCCGTTCCAACGCACAGATCCCTGAAAAACACTGGTGAAGGCGGGGCCGTCGGTTTTGATCAGCGGTTTGAGTACAACGACTAGCGCACCCATGGACACAAACCCGAGCATTGCCGCCAGAACGGCGGGTCCGACGGTGATATTCTCGAAGTCCGCGCGGGATATCACAGAAAAGAGCAGGGCGGGGGACAGCCCGACATAGGCGAGGCGCGAAATTGCGGGCCACATATCTGCCGACATCAGGTTTGACCGGCGCAGGCCCCATCCAACACCGATGACCGCAAATATCGGCAAAAGTGCGCCCAGAATGGTCGTCATGCGTTCAGGGCCTCTATTGCATCTTCCAGAATGACGGCAGCGGCGTGGGCGTCGATGACACTTTCGATTTCTTCGCGTTTTTTACCTGCGGCGCGTAGGCGGTCTTCGGCTTTATCAGATGACAGGCGTTCATCCTGAAACCGGATGGGCAAATCAAGAAGACGTTTGATGTTACTGCCGAGCGCGCGCGAGGATTGCGCGCGCGGCCCGATGGAATCGTCCATATTGATAGGCAGGCCAATGATTAGCCCGACGCAGGAAAATTCTTCATACAGCTCGAAAATACGCGCGGCGTCGGCGGTAAATTTTGTCCGGCGGATGGTCTCGACCGGTGTGACAACAGTGCGCTCGCCATTACAAACGGCCACGCCGATGGTTTTCTCGCCCGGATCAAGGGCAAGCAGGGAACCGGTTTGGGGGAATTCAGGAGCGTTATTCATTTTTCTTGGGTGCGCTTGTGGCGGTTTTCAGTCAAGCTTTCTTGCGCTGCAGCATACGCGTTGCTAGTCAGAAACCCATCTGGATGAACTCCACGAAAGAGGGCAAATTTCATGGCCGTCACTGAAGACGATGTTCGCCGCATTGCGCGACTGGCCCGCATTGCAGAACCGACCGACCGGCTCACCGTTTTAACCGGAGAGTTGAACGGGATTCTCGACTGGATCGAACAGCTTAATGAGGTCGATGTCGAAGGCGTTGAGCCGATGACGACACCTGTGAAATTCGCACTGCCGCAGCGTGAAGATGTCGTATCTGATGGCGGCGTTCGGGATAAGGTGTTGGCTAATGCGCCGCGCACCGAAGAGGGTTTCTTTGTCGTTCCCAAGAGCGTGGAATAATGGACATAAGCATTCATCCTACTGACCCGCTTAGCACCGATGCGCGCGCCTTGATCGCTGCGCTAGATGCTGAAATGGCGACGTTATATTCGGCGCAATATAATTTCCCGCTCAGCCCGGAAACGCTGGCGCGTGAAGCGATCAGCTTCTTCATCGCACGCGATAAAAATGATCAAGCCGTTGGCTGTTTCGCTGTTCGTGGACATGACAATTACGCCGAACTCAAACGTATGTTTGTGGTGTCGGAACATCGCGGTGAAGGCGTTTCACGACAATTATTGACGGCGGCGCATCAACACGCGGCCAAGACTGGTTTCAAAACCATCCGGTTGGAAACAGGCGACCAACAAGAAGCGGCGATCGGGCTTTACCGATCTGCCGGATATGCCTCCTGCGAGGCCTTTGCTGATTATCCGGTCAGCAGTGCACACAATATTTTCTTCGAATGCCGGCTGGAGCCGGAAAAGGCGATGGCATGACTGATTTCCTCACTCTCTCGCTTGCGGATATCACCGCGAAACTCAATGCCCGCGAGGTTTCCGCAACCGAAGTCGCGACTGCTGCGCTGGATGCGGCCGAAGCCTCGCAAGGCGCGCTGAATGCCTTCACGGCATTTGATCGCAACAAGACACTGGCGATGGCAAAAGCGTCGGATGAGCGCTTGGCCAGGGGCGAGGGCGGGTTGATCGAAGGCGCGCCCATTGCCGTGAAAGACCTCTTCGCTGTTGAGGGCGTGTCGACCACGGCGTGCTCTCACATTCTGGACGGTTTCAAGCCGCCGTACGAATCCACCGTCACCACCAAGTTATGGGAAGCGGGCGGTGTATTTCTCGGCAAGACGAATATGGACGAGTTTGCCATGGGGTCGTCGAATGAGACCTCGTTTTATGGCAATGTCATCAATCCGTGGCGGGCAAAGGACTCTGAGGCGAAACTGACGCCGGGCGGTTCGTCTGGTGGCTCTGCGACGGCTGTGGCGGCCGATCTCTGCTTTGGCGCGACCGGCACCGATACGGGTGGTTCTATCCGCCAACCCGCGGCGTTTACCGGCACTGTCGGCGTGAAGGCCACTTATGGCCGGGCGTCGCGCTGGGGCGCTGTGGCGTTTGCGTCCTCGCTGGACCATCCGGGCCCATTTGCGAAAACGGTGAAAGATGCGGCCATGCTGATGCAGGCCATGTCCGGGCATGACCCCAAGGAATCGACCTCCTTACCGCTGGATGTTCCGGATTTCGTGGCGGCGGCTGCGGCCTCCATCAAGGGCAAGAAAATTGGTGTACCGAAAGAATACCGCATGGACGGTATGCCCGCGGAGATCGAAGCCCTGTGGCAACGCGGTGTGGAGTGGCTAAAGGCGGCTGGATGCGAGATTGTTGATGTGTCTCTGCCACATACGAAATTTGCGCTGCCGACTTATTACATCATCAATCCGGCGGAAGCCTCATCCAATCTCGCGCGCTATGACGGCATGCGCTTTGGCCTGCGGGTCGATGGCGAGGATTTGACGGATACATATGAGAAAACACGCGCCGAAGGCTTTGGCCACGAAGTTCAGCGCCGGATTTTGATGGGCACTTACGTGCTGTCAGCGGGCTATTATGATGCCTATTACCTCAAAGCCTTGAAAGTGCGCCGCCGGATTCTGGAAGACTTCGACAAGGTGTTTGAGGAATGCGATGCGTTGCTGACGCCATCGACGCCTTCGGCCGCTTTTGAGCTGGGCTCCAAGGCGAATGATCCGATCTCGATGTATCTCAACGACATCTTCACGGTGACGGCGAATATCGCCGGTGTCCCCGCCTTGTCTGTACCGGCAGGGCTGGATTCCACGGGCTTGCCGCTGGGTCTGCAAGTCATCACGCCTGCGCTGGATGAAGAGACGATGTTCTCTGTCGGCGCCGCTCTGGAAGATGCCGCCGCCTTTGCTCACAAACCGGGGAAGTGGTGGTGACACCTCACCCCGTCCTTCGCTTTACCGGTCCGGCTTTGTTAATCGGCGCGGCGGCGGCCTTATTTGGCGCTCTGCTGATTACGGATGCGGTGACGCTGCCCAATGGAATGCTAATCGGGATTATTTGCCTGTGCCTTGGCATTGGTCTGGTGATTTTCGGAACGATGACACGCGCGGCCTGGCGAATTGTTGTGGCGGCAAATGACGATAATAACACGGCCCACACCGGGGAACAGGAATGACTGATCACACTTACGTTCTGCAAGGCGCTACCGGCGATTGGGAAATCGTTATCGGGCTGGAAGTTCATGCCCAGGTCGCATCGAATTCGAAATTGTTTTCGGGATCAGCGACCGAATACGGCGCAGAGCCCAATACACAGGTCAGCCTGATTGATGCGGCCATGCCGGGGATGTTGCCCGTGATCAATGCGTATTGCGTCGAGCAGGCGGTTCGCACCGGTTTGGGTCTGAACGCACAGATCAATAATTATTCGCGCTTTGACCGGAAGAATTATTTCTATCCGGATTTGCCGCAGGGCTATCAGATCAGCCAGTTCGAATTCCCAATCGTCGGCGAGGGTGAGATTGAGTGTGAGCGTGATGACGGCTCATTGTTCACTGTCGGCATTGAGCGCCTGCATCTGGAACAAGATGCCGGCAAGTCGATCCATGATCTGGATCCGAACGCGACCTATGTCGATTTGAACCGTTCAGGCGTCTGTTTGATGGAGATCGTGTCACGTCCGCATATCCGCACGCCGGAAGAGGCCGCCGCCTATGTCAAAACGATGCGGACCATTGTTCGTTATCTGGGGACGTGTGGCGGAGACATGGACAAGGGTCAGATGCGGGCTGATGTGAATGTCTCCATCTGTCGCCCCGGTCAGTACGAGAAATTCCGTGCCGATGGCGACTTCAAGCATCTCGGCACGCGCTGTGAGATCAAGAATGTCAATTCAATGCGCTTCATCCAGCAAGCAATTGAATATGAAGCCCGTCGCCAAATCGAATTGGTCGAAGACGGCGGAACGGTACAACAGCAAACACGTCTGTTTGATGCCGCAAAGGGCGAAACACGGTCGATGCGCTCTAAAGAAGAAGCGCACGATTATCGCTACTTCCCGTGCCCGGACTTGTTGCCGCTCGAAATCCCACAGTCACGGATAGACGAAATCAAAGCCGAGCTGCCGGAATTGCCTGCTGACAAGCGCAAGCGTTTTGCCGACGAGCTCGGTCTGTCGAAATATGACGCCTCAGTTTTGGCGGCCGACAAGGACCGCGCTGATTATTTTGAAGCGGTGGCCGAAGGTCGCGACGCCAAGATTGCGGCCAACTGGGTCAATAATGAGCTCTTTGGCCGCCTGAACAAGGAAGGCCTCGGCATCACCGAGAGCCCGGTTTCCGCAGATCAACTCGGCCAGCTGGTCGAAATGATCTCGACGGATGTGATTTCCGGCAAGATTGGCAAAGACGTGTTCGAGATTGTCTGGTCGGAAGGCGGTGAACCCAAAGAGATCGTGGAAACGCGAGGCTTGAAACAGGTCACTGATACCGGAGCGATCGAAGTTGTGGTGGATCAGTTGATTGCAGATAATCCGGATCAGGTCGCGTCTATCGCCAAAAACCCACGCGCCATGGGCTGGTTCGTCGGTCAGGTGATGAAGGCCATGCAGGGCAAGGCCAATCCGAAAGCGGTGAACGAGATATTGAAAGCGAAATTGAACGTCGAATAGACTCTTCCCATCCGCTTGCACGATTGCCACTATACCCCGATGTGGAAAACCGTTCTGATCTATGCGGGCTTGTTGGCTGCCGGTGTTTTTGCGCTGGAATGGCTGCAATACGAATTTTTCGCACGCCGCTTTGGTCTTGAAATTATGTTGGTGGTGGTTGCGGTGGCATTTGCAGCGCTGGGTGTCTGGCTGGGCATCACCCTCACTCGCCGGAAGCCACAGGCATCATTCACCGTCAACACAGCCGCTCAATCATCGCTTGGCATTACACGACGTGAGCTGGAAGTCCTGGGTGAGCTGAGCAGTGGCGGCTCCAACAAGGATATTGCGCGAAAGCTGGGCCTGTCTCCCAATACGGTGAAGAGCCATATTGCCAGCCTGTATTCCAAACTGGAGGTGGCGGGCAGGGTATCTGCGATAGAGAAGGCCCGTTTTTTGTCTCTGGTGCCGTGAGCGCTATTCATATGGGCGATATTGTCGATTTCACCCGTTCGGGTGATGCGCTCTTGACGTATACAGGGCTGTTATCGGGTTTCTGACGAAACAGCAGGCTCGGGAGGGAGCAAATACGATGCTTAGATATATTCTGATATTCGGTGGTATCGGCGGTGTGATTGTTGGCGGATCAATGTTGATTGGCTTTGCATTGCTGGCAACTCAAGGCAGCGCAGGTTCGCAACTGATTGGCTATCTGACCATGTTGGTTGGTCTGTCGATGGTTTTTGTGGCGATCAAGCGGTATCGCGATGAGAAGAGGGGCGGCGTCATTAAATTCTGGCCAGCGGTTTGGCTGGGCGTTCAAGTTTCGTTGTTTGCTGGACTGATTTACGTCGCTGCTTGGGAAATTTTTTACACATTCAACGGTGCTGAATGGATGGAAAACTATTTGTCGGCCCAGATTGCGCAGCGCGAAAGCGCCGGTGCAAGCCCGGCAGAAATCGATGCCTTCGTGACCGAGAGCCGTGGCTTTGCAGAGCTGTATTCAAACTGGTGGTTTAGAATGCCGATCACCTTGTCGGAAATTCTTCCTGTTGGATTGTTGGTGTCGCTGATTTCCGCGGGCGTGTTGCGCAATCCGAAAATTCTACCAAAACGAATGGCGAGCTAGAAGGCGGTACTCTGTTTCTGAAATGGGCCGGATTTACATTGTCGTTAAAGCCTCGGTTTCCGAAGGGTTTTGTAGGCATTCATGTCAATCGAAAAACCCTTTGAGTTTTGGGGTTCATTGAGTTGAGAACTGGCCTTGTTCTGGAGATTGGGAGCACCATTTTCGTAACCAGAAAAAGGAGCCTCTCCATGATCAAATCCGCTCGTAATTCGGCCCGTCGCCTTCGCAAAGGTCAGAGCTGGCAAAATAATGGTCTTGCCCTGACGCTTGTTGGTGCCGGGTCGTCCATCAGCCTAGGTCTATTGATGTGGTCCACCACGCTCTAGCGGTGGTAACGCTAGAGGGCTCCCTCGAGCGTGTCTGACAGCAGATTGTTCTGTGACATAAGCTGCTGGACCCAGGTGCTTCCGGCGCGAATGCCCTCGGCATTTTGAATACTGGACTGCGATACCAGCTGATCGCGGACATTCGTGCTGTAGCCATGCTCGGGCGCTTTTGAATAGCGTGACATGGTGGGGCCGTTCACAGCCTGATCGATCTCGGCGGCTGATGGTGCCAACCCGAAGTGCTTTGCAATCATGCTCAGCTGTTCTGAAGGGGCTTGCAGGAAGTCGTCGAAGTCGACGTGCATGACTCGTGTGCCACTTGAATGTGCCAGCTGTCGGGCCGCAAAGGTTTCAGTTAACCAGGCGAGGGCCGCAAATTCGGGCGTGCCCATATCTGCGGCCATTGGCAAGTTGCCAACGCCAAGCCGGGACAGGCGTTGCAGCCGCAGGGGGGCCGCGGCACGAAATTCAAAAGGCGCATATTGGCCGGCAAGGACAGTCGCGAGATAGCGCTCCAATTTCAGGCCGAGCGTGAGCGCGCGGGCACCAGGTGAAAGGGTTAGAAGATTCGTCGATAGCCCGGAACACTGGCTGGTGGCTTTCACGATCGGGACAGCGCCTGAAGGCGGTCTGCGGCTCCAGAGCGCGTTCAACGCCCGTAATTGTTGATCGAAGGCCTCAGGGCTTAGTAGCGACCAAGCCTCGCCAAGCGACGCCTCGGCTTCGGCCAACGACCGAAAGGGTAGAGGTTCGCGAAGCCCGAAGGCGCCCAATTGATCCAGCAGGCGCGAAATCAGTGTCGAACCGCAATGGCCAATGTGGAAGATGTAATGCGGCGTCAGGCTGTTCTGCTGCCCCCCTGCGGCACTCCACACCTCATCCAGGCTAAACCATTGCCCCGGAGGATTATGCGCCAATGCGCGTTGATCCAGAAAGCTAGCATTCCTATACGCAGCCTCGTCCAGTAGAACGAGAAGAGCGCGATTGCTCGCGATATCCATTTGTTGCAGGCAGATTTGAAAATCGTTTCCAAAACGGGGAAGCCATTGAACGGTGGGCATGTTCATATCAACCGGATCTCTTTTAGTCGTTCGAACAGATAGTCCTGCGCGGTTATGGGAGTAGGGTAGAAGTTCGGGCGCTCTTCGCTGATGCAATTGTCCAGCGTGCGAATTTCATAGTCCGGACGGAAGTGCAGGAAGAAGGGCATGGAGTAGCGCGCAAACTTCTGTCTTTCTTCCGCGGGATTGACCACGCGGTGGGTGGTCGACGGCAGAAGATTGTTGGTCAGTCGCTGCAACATGTCGCCGACATTGATGACGAGGCAGTCGGCAGGCGGATTGATATCAATCCAATCTCCGGTGCGGCGATCAATGACCTGAAGCCCGGCTTCTTCTGCGCCCAGCAATAATGTGATGGTGTTGATGTCTTCATGTGCCGCCGCCCGGATAGATCCTTGGGGCAGGGCGCTTTCCTGAGCCGGATAGTGCAGCAGGCGCAGGATGGAGTTTCCATCCTCCACGGCATTATCAAAGAAGTGCTCGGGCAGTTGCAGGTCGCGGGCGACAGCGCGTAACAGTCGTCGGCCGAGTGCGTCCAACGCTTCATAAAGGCGTGTGACTGCATGCCAGCCATCTATTTCCGCCGGAGTGATATTATCTGGCATGAATTCACGGAACGGATGGCCGGGCGGGAGATCGCGGCCTACGTGCCAGAATTCCTTTAAATCAATCTGGTCTACGCCTTTCGCAGCTTCTTTGCCAAAGGGCGTATAGCCACGCTGCCCGCCGCCACCGTCAATATAATACTTATATTTGATTTCGGTAGGTTGAGCGAAAAAAGCCTTGGCCTTTTCCAATGTCGCGGCAATCACATCCTGATTCAGGCCGTGATCCGAAATGACGGCAAATCCGAACCGGCGAAATTCCTCGCCCAATTCCGCGGCGAAAACATCGGGATCGGTATCGTCGAGGATAAGTGATACTGGCGGGATGATTTGGTCAGTCATGTAGCACCCGAGAAAGTTCGCGTTGTCATACCGCGTGAGTAAACCAACGCAAGGTCAGGACGGCCAGAGTGCTGATTGACGCATTTGAGCCGAAATGAGCGAAATGAAAGGTTTTGGCGATCTCTCCTAACGAAACCAACGGTTCTGGTAAGGAGTCAAGTTTGTGATTCAGACCTGATTCAGACCACTTAACCGATATCAATGATCCCTAACGAAAATAAACCATTTAAATCGATTAACCCTGATTTTTCTTAACCTTATGGCAAACCTCTGAGGTGAATCTCCGAATTGTCCGGAGCCAAGAGGTTCAGGGCATTGGGTGGATCGCTCTCATAGCTAATCCGACAAAAAGTCGGGCATGAGAGCCAAATAACGGGGGCCGACATGGCTTTCACTGACGTAGAAACTGCACAAGCGCACGACGTGGTCAACACAGATCCGACGGGCGACGATCTCTGCAAATTGGGACTTCTCTATTCAACCGGCCAAGGTGGCACGGTGGATTATGTGGAAGCTCACAAATGGTTCAACCTCGCGACCCTGATGGGCTGTGATGCGGCGAAATACTATCGTCAGGAAATCTCAGACGAGATGGACATGATGCAGATTTCGAGCGCACAACGCGCAGCACGCGAATGGCTGAGCACGCGTCACTAGTCTCACACGTCTAATTGTTGATTGCGTCCGCGATGGCGAATGAAAACGCCTGATCGAGTGGCAGGATGCCGTAGACATATTGTTCCACGAACAATGTGACTTCGGCGACAGTAGAGCGTGGAACAAAGACTATATCGTATCGTTGCAGCGGGAAGGGGTCGGCCTGACCATCTCCCCGCAGAGCGCGATGTAGATTGACGGTGCGCATCATCAGACCATCGCCGCCAGGTGATCGCCTGAGAATGACGACATCGCCGCGTGCGGCAGAGTTCTGAAAACCGCCGGCGAGCATGATGGCTTCCAGCGCGCCGATGCGCGATGGCATTTCAAACATGCCCGGCGTTGCAACCTGTCCGCCGACAATGATGTTCTGCGGTGCGAAACTGGTCGCCGTGACTTCCACAATCGGATTGCGAAGCATAGACGTATAGGCGTCGGCAATTGTGCTGGCGGCTTCGGAATCCGTCCGACCCGCGACCATGACGCGACCTGCCAAGGGCAGATTTACCCGCCCGTCCGGTCCGACAATCGCCGTGCGGTTCAATTCGCTTGCCGTGTGGACGGTCACGTCGATGGCGTCACCCGGATACAGACGGAAAGCCGGGTCCGTGGAACGCCATTCAGAAAATTCAATATTATTCCAGCTTGTCGGTGCGACAGAGCCTTCTGGCCGTGCGCCTTGATAGCTCCAATAGTCTGGCTCGCGATCACTGCTAAAAGGTGATGTCACAGCATTCGTGACCGTTCGGGCGGTGCCACAGCCTGCCAGACAAAGGGCCAGTATCAGAATGGAAGTGCGCATTGGCTGAAACTCGCTTGATAAATTCTTACCTGAACAACAACCTTTCGCGGTTCGGATAATGAAAAATTAAACCGGGCAGCGTTTTTCTCGTTCTTATGAGTCGCATGCAATCCGGATCCGGTTCCAGACCGCCAAATAACACTGCCCGTCCAGAGGACGAAAGGCGGGAGTTGGACCTGTATGATTTGATCGAAATGATCTGGTCGCAACGGGGTATGATCATCGCTGTATTTCTGGTTTTATTCCTTGCTGGCGGAGCGGCCTCCTATCTCTTGTTGAACAAGACATATGAAGCCCGCGCACGTCTGCTGGTGCTTCTAGATGATGAAGACTTGACGCCCGGTGCTGCCGGGTCTGGCGATGGCTTTATTATTGAGCAAGTCATGCAATCAGAATCCGAGATCATGAATTCGGAAACCGTCCGTCGGATTGCCCTGGAAAATATTGGCCCTGCGG
>Ga0316203_1002275_pt1 | contig 10265 bp, 7 predicted proteins | sample 6monrhotite_MG_FD_204940 | JGI IMG/M metagenome (GOLD analysis project Ga0316203, IMG submission 204940) | Microbial mat bacterial communities from mineral coupon in-situ incubated in ocean water Damariscotta River, Maine, United States -... | ecosystem: Environmental > Aquatic > Marine > Coastal... | reverse complement strand
GATCTTGCGGTCAGATAGGATCATCGAGTAAATTTCCTTTACAATTATCTTAAAAAAGCCAACGTTTAATGGCAGTTTCCCCATCCTTATTGAATTTTTTCTAAAAGGCAAGTGAGCCCGATGACCCAGCCCGTTCAATTTCAACTCACCCACACCGACCCCGGCGGCGCAAGAGCCGGAGTACTGAGCACCCCAAGAGGGGAAGTCAATACCCCCATATTCATGCCCGTTGGTACCGCTGCGGCGATGAAAGCCCTGACCCCGGCACAACTCAAAGAGACCGGCGCACAGATCGTGCTATCAAATGCCTACCATTTGGAAAACCAACCAGGCGCAGAATTAGTCGAAAAAATGGGCGGACTGCATCAATTCATGCAATGGGATGGGCCGATGCTCACCGACTCTGGGGGCTATCAGGTGTTCAGCCTCAAAAAGAAAACGGTGGAAGAAGAAGGGGTGACCTTCTCCTATGAAAAAGATGGCCGTTCTGTGAGCCTGACTCCGGAAAGCTCCATGGCGATCCAAAACCAGCTGGGCGCAGACATCATCATGGCCTTTGATGAATGTGTGGAATTTCCAACCACCTATGGCTACGCAAAAACCAGTTTAGAACGGACTCTACGTTGGGCTGCCAGGTGTAAAAAGGCACACACCAACCAATCCCAAGCTTTGTTTGGCATCAGCCAGGGCGGCCTGTGGGAAGACCTCCGGCAACGCTCGATGGACGGGCTGCTGGAGCTCGATTTTCCAGGCTACGCCATCGGCGGACTGTCTGTCGGCGAGGGGCTCGACAACATGAACCGGACCCTTGATTTCACCACCAACATGATGCCGACGGATAAACCTCGATACTTGATGGGCATTGGCTTACCGGAAGATATTTTGTCTGCCGTTGAGCGTGGGATCGACATGATGGACTGTGTGATCCCGACCAAGTTCGCCCGTTCTGGGGTGCTGTTCACCTCCATGGGGAAAATCCGGGTCACCAACAGCGAATACCGGCGGGATAAATACCCTGTTGATTCTTCCTGCGAATGTTACACTTGCAAGCAGTTCAGCCGGGCCTATATCCACCATTTATTTGCAGCAAACGAAGTTTTAGGGGCCACCTTGACTTCGATCCACAACGTTCATTTTTATATGAACTTGTCGTTCCAGATGCAAGACGCAATCAAAGCGGGACGGTTTTCAGCCTTCAAAGCTGAGTTCTTAGAAAAGTACAGCCGACAAGAGAACCGAAAAAAAAGGCCATCTACACAAGAAAACCGGAAAAAGAAGGCCTATAAACAAGGGAAACAAAAATGAAAATTGATGCTGGCAATGTTTTTCGGTTACTCAAGCCCAAAAGCAACGGGTTGAGCGCAAAGGATTTGCTGACCGCCATGGGGCATAAGCAAAAAAAGAAGGCCTTTTTGCGAAAAGTTCTTCGAGCAATGGCTCAGGAAGGTTGGGTAACTAAAGACAACAACCACTATCAATTGACTGCAAAAGCCCTCAAGGGCCTCTCCGATATTGCGCCAAAAAAGTCTGTTTTTGCCGACAAACCAGTGGTTAGGTCTCAAAAACCAAGCAATAAAGGCTATTTTGTGTCTGACGGCACCCTCTTGGTGATTGGGACCGGAGAGCGACTTCAGTTGGCTAAAGACTCGGAAAAAAACTTTTTGCCAGGCGATTTGCTTGGGTATTCAAGCACCCCTGATGGGAAAGCTAACATCACCCGGTTTTTTGAGCGTAAATCCCGCATCATGCTGGGAAGCCTCAGCGAAGAAGGCGGTCAAGTTTATGTGACCCCCTTCTCCCCTGGCTTCAAAACTCCCTTTGCGTTGACTGGCATAGACCCACACCCAAAGAACGCAGGCCGTAAAGCCCTGTTAGAAGTCCTGAGTTACCCTGAAGCCAGAGCCAGTTTTCGGGGTTTTGTGGAGGAAGGGTTTTTGGAGGGTTTAGCTTACCAAAGAATCTTGGCAGAGAACAACATTGAGATCCCTTTCCCTAAAGAAGCCTTGGCTCAGGCGAACAACCCGCTAGCGGAAGAAAACCCGGACCGAGTTGACTTGACTTCCAAACCCTTTGTCACCATTGACGGTGCGGACGCCAAGGACTTTGATGACGCTATCTATGGAGAAATGTCTGCCGATCATTTCACCCTTTGGGTGGCGATTGCCGATGTTTCAGCCTATGTGACCGAGAAAAGCCCACTGGACAAAGAAGCCCAAAAACGAGGGACCAGCGTCTATTTGCCGCAAGCGGTGGTGCCGATGTTGCCTGAAAGCTTGAGTAATGATTTATGCAGCCTGAAAGCAGACGTACCCAGGCTTACCTTATGCGCAGAAATGACTTTTGACCTGAACGGCACACCCACAGGCTTCAAGGTGTACGAATCTGTGATCAAGGTCCAAACCCGCCTGACTTACACCCAGGTCGACCAACTGCTTGAATCGGGCGACTGGGGCTTTGGTGACCCCCTTAAAGAGCGGATGCTCGTCTATAACCAGTTCGCCCAGGTGCTTCGGGAAAAGCGGCAAAAACGGGGGGCGATTAACTTTTCGCTGCCAGAGGTGAACTTCGAGTTTAATGAGGCCAACGAAGTCACTGGGGTGCATCAAAAATTCCAGTCTGACGCAATGAAGCTGATTGAGCAGTTTATGCTTGAGGCCAACGAAAATATAGGCCGGTACTGCGAAGCCAACAATCTATCTGCACTGTGGCGCAACCATGCGGACCCCTTACCAGCCAAGGTTGAGCTATTGAAGGCCTTGTTGTGGAACCAAAATATCCGCCCAGGGAACCTGCAGACAGGCCAAGATTTCAACCGCCTGCTGGCTGAAGCCACTAAATCAGATAACCCCGTATTGATCGAAACCAGCCTGTTACGGACGATGTCCCTTGCAGGCTATGGCAACCAACGAGAAGGGCATTTTGGTTTAGCAGCAACCCACTATTTGCACTTCACTTCCCCCATCAGGCGGTACCCCGACTTACTGGTCCACCGGTCCATCAAGGCACATTTGCATCAAAAAAAGCCGCTTCGTTTATCTGGCTGGCTTGGGGAAGATACCAGCCAAAAAGAACAACAGGCGAAATATGCTGAGCGTAGTGCTGTGAAGCTCAAACGGATGAGCTATATGTCCCGGCATGTCGGGCAAAGTTACTCTGCACGGATCAGCGGCATCAGCCACCAAGGGGTCTTTTGTCAGATCAAAGAGCCTTTTGTTGAAGGTTATTTGCCCTTTGCTGAAATCAGTGATGACCGGTATAATTTTGACGAAAAATCCGGGGTAGCCAGGGGTCAGTCAACTAAAAATACGCTCAAGATTGGACAGTCGGCTTTGGTGCTACTTTCCGGGATCGATTTGAGGTACAGCTCGCTGAACTTTGTCTGGCTCGCCTGGGAGAACCCAAAAAGCAGCAGCAACCCTGAATAGCCCCCCTGTGTCACACACCCCCCCCCGGCCTGCCAGGGGCAGGCTGATCAAACACCAGTATCCCCTTTAAGAGCTTTTACGGAAGCCTGCGCCATCGGTTTAGCTCTGGTCAACCATTGGTTTCCCCGTTGTTGCCTGAAACCAGCTGAGCCCTAGGGAGCGATACCCTTCTCCGATCCCCAAAAAGATCTGTTTAACCTGGGGAACTTAACCCAGATTTCATTGTCGAAGAATCAAAGGGGTCCCAACATAGAAGCCTTTATCCAAAAAGCAATCCATGGCGGTCGCCTGAGGCTGTTTGAACACTCTACAGGGGTATCAAGGCAGATAAAAAAAACAGGTGGTTCCAGTCTATTGGGATGAAACGAGCAACGGGAAGAGTGCATCAAGGTGATGTTTCTTATACAAACAGACCATCGGAAGAGTTGCTGAACCTGACTTTGTGGGGTCCCTCAGCTATATTGCTCTAAGGTCTTTTGGAGCAAGTTGAAATCCAGAGGTTTCGTGAGGTAGTCGTTCATCCCCACTTTCAGGCAGCGATCAAGATCTTTTTTGCCAGCCATAGCCGTTAAGGCAATGATAGGGGTGTGCTGGTTTTCGCATGGGTTGCTCCGAATCTGCTCCGTCATTTGGTAGCCATCCATCGAAGGCATCAAAAGGTCGGTCAAAATAAATTTATAGTGTTTTGTGCGGGCCTGCTCTAACCCTAAGGCACCGTTTGCCGCAACGTCAACATTGACACCCATCTGCTCCAACATCTTCACAATGACCTTTTGGTTGATGAAGTCGTCTTCTACAAGTAAAGCATGCGCGTCGCCGTTTGAAAACTTTTTAGCCCCCCTTTGGGAGTCAACCATGAAGTGCAAAGGAGGTACTTCGGCCTCTACATGAACCTTGAAAGCCAGCTCAAAACTAAAACTGCTCCCCTGGGGACTTCGGCTTTCCAACATAATCGCCCCCCCCATCATTTCAACCAATTCCTTCACAATAGAAAGCCCCAACCCAGTCCCACCAAAACTGCGGGTTGAAGCCTCGTCAGCTTGCCGGAAGGGTTCAAAAATCGTCGAATGTTTATCATCAGACACGCCGATACCCGTATCGATCACATAAAACTGAACCACCTGTTGCCCATCGGATTCAAAAAGGCGGTTGAGCCGAAGTTCAATTCTACCTTCGTTGGTGAACTTTACGGCGTTTCCTAGTAAGTTTGATAAAACACGTCGCAGCAATTCACCATCGCCAATCAGACTTGGGCTGATGTCAGCGCTGATCGAAGACTCTAGACGTAAACCTTTTGCGGCGGCAGCCCCACCAAATAGATCCACCAAAGACTGAACCAACTCAGTGATGGAAAAGGGTGCCTCAATCAACTGTTGTTTCCCTGACTCAATTTTTGCAAAATCTAAAATATCCGTTAAAATGGCTACCAATGAATTCCCAGAACGGACGATCGTTTTCACATAACCCTGTTGCACCGGCTCCAACTCGGTCATCCCTAAAAGTTGGGCCATACCTAACACACCATTGAGAGGGGTCCTGAGTTCATGGCTCATCATCGTCAAAAAAGTGCTTTTTGCCTCATTGGCTGTTTCAGCTTGTGCTTTTGCCCATTCCAACTGATTGTTCAGGCTAACTTCCTCTGTGATATCCTGCATGGTGCCGAACCAAGATTCCAGGATATTCTGGTCATCAAAGTTAGTTTCAGCGCATACTCGAATGTGCCTGATCGTATCACAGCCAATACAGACTTGAAAAACCTCGGTGAAGTAGGGTGCGTCAGGTGTAACACGATGAAATGCTGCGTCGATCCGGGCCTGATCGTCTTCGTGGATCAAACCCAAAAAACCATCATAGCTCCCTGAGAATTCTTCGCTACCCACACCAAATATCCTCCACCACTGTTCAGACCCTGACCAACTCTGCCAATCAGCTGTCAACTGCCAGTGCCCAATTTTCCCCAACAGTTGCGCTTCTTGATAAGCAACTTTTTGTAACTCTAGGTGCTCTGCTTTTTCAGCGAGGCGAATCTGAGCGACTGCAAGCTTCTTTTCCATTTGGAAAAAATTCCTGATCAGCTCGCCAAATTCATCTTGAAGGTACACTGGCTCTTCGACCGTTTCGCCATTCTTCAACCTTAAAAACGCATTGTTTAGATAGGCTAAAGGCTGGTTGACTTTTTGTTTCAAACCCCAAAATAAAGCCAAATTCCAAGCGAGAAAGAAACCCAACAAAACCAAGATCAAAAATAACTGCCGTGCTGTTTTTTGATGGATCTGCTCAAACTCGCTTTCGGTCCGATGGGTAACCGCAACAATCAATTGATCAATCGGGCTCATGATCGACCGCTTTGCTTGGGCGTATGCTGGAGAATACAACAGGTCAATCGCCAGGCTTGTATCAGCTTCAGCCGCTCTTAAGGGTTGGGTAGGGGCCGTCGACATCATTTGAAAGGCCTGTCGCTCTAACTTCACCAACTGATCGGAATTCTTTTTAGACAGCAAAAGCAATTGCCGCTCAGAATCGACATAAGGCAAACTTAGAAAAATCGATTCAAGGGATTGTTGTTCTTTGTATGGGTGTTGCGCTAATCGTTCTTGTTTCCCCAGGTCCCAATAGCCAGATTCATAGTGATCCGGTCGGCCAACCGTTCCGTTGCGGATTTCTAGGACTTCATTGTAATCGTTTTTATAAGAGGTATCCCCTGTCACCACATAAGACCGCGCGAAGCGGGTTAAGTTATCGGAGCTTTTTCTCAACTCATCGGCGGCAGACAACATTTTTCTTTGGCGTTGTCCATATTGAGTTGCCTCACGGCTTAGCTCCCCTTGTTCTATGGTCATCCATATGAGCAACATGATCGACATGACTTCGACCACAACAACAACAGGCAACATGACCTTCAACTTCACAAGATATCCGTATTCATATACTGACTCAAAATAACCCTCCAATCAGATTACCCCTGGGAAAGGGGCAGGGTATATCGAATCAGGGAAGATTTCAAGGGTTAAACCATTCATCACTAGGCTGAAAATGGCTTACCATCGTTTCATCCTCACCTTTTTTTGCGAAAACCACATTCCCACAAAAACCCTTCGACTTGCTTGGGTGAGTAGGGTTTCGGTAAATGTAGATCTGCACCACTTTTAAAACTATCTAGCGCATCAGATTGAAAAGCGTAAGCTGTCGCCATGATCACTACGGAACGGTCTCCGCCACTATGATCTTTTTCCCATTGCCGGATTTTTTGTGTTGCTTGATACCCATCTAAAGTGGGCATTTTTACATCCATAAAAATCACATCAAAAGACCTTCCCTGTTCATGAGACAATAAAAACAGTTCATAAGCTTCCATCCCGTTCCCTGCCAGAACGATTTCACCAAACCGGGCTAACACAGCTTGGAGATATAAACGGCTCGACATGTCATCATCAACAATCAAAATATACATATTTTTTCCTCAACGTGTACCTAATGAATTCCCAGGGTGATTTCAGCTTAACAATTTAGAAGGTAACCTTCCAGCTACTAAAAAGATTAACTTGAAATACCGCCAAAGTGAAATAAAGCATTGCACTATCAGGCAAAATCTCTAAAATGACTTCTTAGATCGTCAGTACACTAAAATTTGACGCAATCTCTATGCTAGGCTATAAAGGCAGCAATTTCATGTTTAACCCCCCGATAGATAAAGGACACACATGGCCACAATTGGAAAAAAAGATTTAGCAGCTCAAATTGCAGACGCAACTGGCTTCACTAAAGCCGCTTCAGAAACTGCAATCAACGCAATCATCGAAACCATCACCGCTCAATTAGCTGACGGCAACGATGTTACTTTGGTTGGTTTTGGCAGTTTTTCAACTGTAAACAAAGCTGCACGTGCTGGGCGTAACCCTGCAACAGGCGAAACCATTCAAATTGCAGCTTCTACCGCTGCTAAGTTCAAAGCAGGCAAAGCATTAAAAGAAGCTGTAAATAAATAAGGCTTTAGCTTCACATAAGGCTAGGTAGGAAGCTCCCAGGGATGGGCAGCTAACAGTCCAAAAAAAAACCCCATTGTTCAACTTGAACGATGGGGTTTTTTTTGGACTGTAGGGACACCCTGTTTTATGGGGACATGGAGATCAGCAGTGGCAATCGCTGTCGCAATGGGTGCAACTTGGGCTTAAAGCAAACTCAGCTGGGAGTTTCAAGAACCGCTCCGCATACCGAAAAATGCCCCAAACCAACACTGCTAACAACCCAAGCGCAATACTCACCCAGACCAATGACTGCTCTGGGTGCGCAGAAAAAGTACAAAGCTGATAAAACAACGTTGAAACAATCCATGCTAGGCCGGTCATATAGCTGACCGTAAACAAAACCCACCTCCCATCTGTTTCCCTAAAAATCGCTGCTGTAGCGGCCACACAGGGCGCATATAGCAAGACCCACAACAAGTAGGAGAAGGCCCCCACACCGCCATCAAACCGCTGCCTCATCGCTTCAAAAGAGCTTTGCTGTACGTCCAGCACCTTGGCTGCCTCTTCGACTCCAGAGAGCTGCGCCTGCTCGATGTCTAAGGGGTCGCTCCAACCACCGACTGCGTTGAGCAAACCCACTCCAAGCTTTTCGGTCGCCTCGGTGATCATTTCCCGGAGGCTAGGCAAAGCAGTATCGGCATCCTCAGACTGATCCATTTGAGAATACATCGAGTCCAGGGTTCCAATAATCGCTTCTTTAGCAAATATTCCTGTAAAAATCCCCACGGTTGCAGGCCAGTTATCATCGGTGATGCCGATGGAATAGAACACCGGGGTGATGGCCTTTGAAACTTCCGCCAAAACAGAATTTTGGCTACTCGCCCTGTCGCCGCTGAAGGTAAAGCTGTTGAAAAGAGTCAACAACGTGATGATGATCACAATCAGCTTACCGGCCTCCAATAAGAACCGCTTGAGCTTAAACCAAGTGGTCGCTGAAACAGAGCCCAAAGAAGGCATGTGATAAGCAGGTAGTTCCATCAATAAGGGGTTGGCCTTACCATGAAACATCGCTTTTTTGAGCAACAGCCCTGTACCCATTGCGGCTGCAATACCGATCAAATACAAAGCAAAAACAATATTTTGGCCAATCGCAGGGAAAAAGGCTGCGGAAAACAACGCATACACCGGTAATTTGGCACCACAAGACATAAAGGGCACCATGGCCATGGTCAAGCGTCGGTCCCTTTCTTCGGACATTGTCCGGCAAGCCATGGCAGCAGGCACGGTACAACCAAACCCGACAATCATCGGGACAACCGCCCGGCCGGGCAAACCAACCATACGGATAAACCGGTCCAGCACAAAACTAGCCCGAGACATATACCCAGAATCTTCTAAAAAGGAGAGGCACAAAAACATCAAGCCAATCGGCGGAATGAAAGTCAGTACCGTTTGCACCCCACCGCCAACTCCTTGCGCAATGAGGGTCGTCAAAAAAGTCGAGCCAGTGAGAGAATGTACCCACAAGCCAAGTTGATCCACCAGCAAATACCCTGCAACTTGATCCACCCAATCAATCAAGGGTGCGCTGAGACGTATCGACACCATAAACACAAGGTACATGGCCATCAAAAAGGCGGGCACCCCGAAGAAACGGTGTAACAACCAATGATCAATCCGGTCACTCAATGCATGTTTCCCGTGAGACGGTAACTCCAACACAGCAGTGGTGGTTTGAGATATCCAGTCCAGCCGCGTATCTCCGACCAGCTGAGAGATGGTTTGGTCCAAGGCTAGCTCAACCGAAGTCGCCATAGCGGCAACCTGATCCAGTAAACTTGAATCAGCACGTTTGCGAATTTCGAGGTCCCCTTCAAGCAGTTTAATAGCCAGCCATTGTAAGGGTTCACTTTCGTCATGGCGCAACGCTACAACCAGTGGAACCAGACGATCAATCACTTGCTCCATGGCGGGGGGATATTGGGTCGGCGATGCAGGGGGTTGCCCTTGTGCGTGAGTATCCCAGGCAGCTTGGATCAGTTCCAAAACACCCTGACCGCTTTTGGCGACCACAGGAACCACCGGCACGCCCAACTTGCTTGCGAGCAACTCTTGGTTTAGGTTGATCCCTTGAGGTTCTAGGAGATCAACCATGTTCAAAGCGACCACCACGGGTAGCCCCATTTCTAGCAGCTGAACGGTCAGGTACAGGCTTCTTTCTAGATTGCTTGCATCAATCAGATTGATCAAAACACCAGCATCTCCGCTCAACACATAATCCCGCGCTACTTGCTCATCTAAGGAGGAAGCAGCCAAAGAGTAAGTGCCAGGTAGGTCAACAAGTTCGGCTTTAAACTCCTGAGACTGGACTTGCCCTACTTTACGTTCAACCGTCACCCCAGGCCAATTACCAACCCTCTGTTTGATCCCGGTGATTTGATTAAAAAAGGTTGTTTTTCCACAGTTCGGGTTGCCAATCAACCCGATTTGAAGCGGTTTTTGATCAAACTGGTCCATCATACCCTCGGTTTAACTTTGATCGATTGGGCTAAATCAGCGCCGATACCTACCCTAGAGTCAGTCCCGAAAAAACCAACCAACAGAGGGCGATGGGCTTGTTTTTGTAGCATCGTCAAGATACGGCCTCGACCAAAGCCAATCGACCGCAGGCGTTCTTGAGTTTGAGGTGAAGCTTCAAGCCCAGTGACCTGCACCACCGCCCCCACTTCAATTTGATCTAAGGTCATACCCATATTTTGTTAAGGGTTGTTGTGGTTTTAGTATCTACTAACAAAATAAATTCGTCAATACGAATTAAAGAAAATGGCAAAGCGAGAAGCAACATCTTTGCCCCACTCAACCTAGGCACTACAGG
>Ga0316203_1002268_pt1 | contig 10295 bp, 8 predicted proteins | sample 6monrhotite_MG_FD_204940 | JGI IMG/M metagenome (GOLD analysis project Ga0316203, IMG submission 204940) | Microbial mat bacterial communities from mineral coupon in-situ incubated in ocean water Damariscotta River, Maine, United States -... | ecosystem: Environmental > Aquatic > Marine > Coastal... | reverse complement strand
GTAAGTGGCTTGCCGCTAATCGAGTCACGAATCTTGTAGCTCTCGACACCATTGCCGTAGCTGAAGCAGTTGAAGAACGCTGTGTCTACAATGCCCGGCTGCCCCGTGGCATTGATTTGACGTTGAACATTACCGTAGTGATTTCCAAATGTGTCAATCTGATACGATGCGCTCGACTCATACCATAGGTCGGGCAGCGCGGGTGTGGGTTCCGTCTCGAAGGTGATGGTTTGTGTAGCCCGCGTTATAGAAAGGCTCGCCTTGACCCTAGACCTACGGTTGGGGCTGCTACCGCTAAGAGCTCCAGTACATTTCTGAACGCCGTAGATAACAAGCCATGGGCCTCCCGCGCCACCTTGGTCAGTCCATAGCATGACTGTCCCCGTATTAGCGGGAACACCAAAATTATCTGTGTTGGGTCCGGTATACTCAGGCAAGACCGTCATGTCCGGAGGGTTTCCGTTAGGGTCTCCGGTAAATCCTTCCGCCGACTGGATGGTGGCAATCACGTCGTTGGGCGTGGAAGTTCCGTAAAACCAATCTATGATGTCATTATAATCCGTCTCCACCTCCCACGTGTGGTCGAAGTCGAGAGTCAGCTTTTCGCAGGCACCCGTTCCGTCGCCGCGACCCTGACGGGTAAGGCTAAACGTAAGGCGGATGCGACTGCCTGCGGGTACAGGATTGAGGACACTAAGGGTTTTGTCGTTGAACTTATATACGAGAACGGGATAGTCGCCGGGGTCACTGGGGCCGTTCTCTGTCCTCTGGTCCGAGCCCCCGTTGGTGCCCGCCGATTGCTCGCCGGGAGCTGTGTTTTGAAGAACAAGCCCACTAGAATTCTCCGCTGGTCCGTACGCGAAGTCCGGGTTCATCTTCATATATGTACCGCCAATAGCAGGAACGAGCGGGGTTACGGTATCGTCAAGCTCACCCGCTGCAAAGGTTTTCTTTTCTAACACCTCAGCGTAGGTGCAGGAAGTGACCGCACCAGCGGAGTCGCTTTTTACAATGTACCTATCCCCCTTCTCAACCTTGGCCGCGTTCTCGCCTTCGAGCAAGAAGTAAACATCAATTACATCAGGCTGAGGGCCAGTAGTAGGAGGCTCAGGATATACAAAAAATTGGTTGGTGTAGATGGTCTCATACAGGTCGGCGTCAGGTTTGATAACAAACTTGTACCTCGAGGCCCAAGACGGAGCCAGCATAAGGGGTGGTATCGTAACTCGAATCTGATTCTGGAAGATGGAGTCGCCACACTCTAGCTCAACCTTATTGTTAGGAGCAACAAGGGCAGTACTAGACCTACCAAACCCATCCATATAGACGATGCCAATCTCATACACACGATTGCTGTGGAGACTAGGGGCTGAAAACGTGGGTTGCGCACTTGCCGTTTCGGCATCCAATGGCGTTTGAAGCAATGTCGCATTGAACCCAAGCTTGACGGGCAGCCCGTTAAGGTTGCGCATATTGTACCCCTCGAGGTAGTTGCCGTACACAATCCTATTGCCCATCAAGGTCTGGGCTTTAGCCAACCTAGGCACGTTGTCGTACAGCCGCAGTATCTCGCTCTCCGGGAGGATGGTGAAAATCTTCTGCTTGCTAAACTGAATGGTGTAGTCGGAGTTGTCCGTCAGGGCCGAGTCCGCCTTGTCCACCTTCTCAATGACGCGGATGATGTTGTCATCCATCTCCTTGAACAAGATGTCGATACCCTTGACCAAAGAGCTGCCTGTACGTACCGTAACGTCACATACCTGAACGGAGTTGACCATACCCTCGTTGAGGTACGACTCGGTAGTAAATGCAAACGGCTCGCTCTCAAAGATGGGGGCACTAAACTGTGACGTGGCCGAGTACTCGTTATTGGCATATTCCCAACGATACCCGAAGCACAGGAACCTGTCCTCCATATAGTCTTCGCGGGATACCACATCAACAGCAGTAACCACAGGAGCTGCATTGGGTGGTCGCTTGATGACAAGGATATCGCTAGCCAAAAGGCCGCTGTCTGCAAACGCCACGGGCTCGGGGTACGCCGTGCTGATATTGATGCGGCGTGGCGGATTGAAGTCGTCGGTAAAGAACAGTAGCCCGTCAACCAAGTTGATGCCCGTGATGAGATACTGCGGGTCGAAGTTCAGCGCACTAGTGCTCACCACATGGTACGTAAGCAAATCGCTACGCATATTGTACGAGACGATGAGGTCGAGAACGCCTGAGTAAACCCCGTCAACAAACGAAGGGTCATGCACAAACCAGTACATGGTCTCGTTGGCCCCGTCGCTATATGCCCCCAAACAGGTGGCGTTGGCGCTCAAGGGCGTGCCCGTAGGTGGGTAGACCAGCGTAGTGAGCTGAGTGTTGCCCTTGCTATTCTCTACGGCACCAATCTCGGAGTCCTCGGTAGAACCCATGCGGATATTCTGAGCATCGATATACTCTCCGTTGGGGACAAGGCGCTCGTCGACGCTCTTGTTCATACGGCCCTTGATGAAGTTCCTTACCAGATTTGCCATTACTTAATCCACTTGTCGCGACCACGCAGGTTCATAAGCAAGCGCCCGGGGTGGATGTTGCTGATGCGAATCTTCGCGTTGCGCAGGAGAGCGTTCTTCTTTTTCCGCGCCCGGCTTACGATATACTCCTGTACGCCGAGCTTGGCGTCAAGGATAGCATACTGGATGTATGCGTACACGTACTCCTCAAACATCTTGTTGACCGTGATAGCCGTATTGTCGCCACCCTCCATGCCGTCGCTGACGTACTCAAGGATACAGAGCTCGTCAGCCATAGCGGAACTGAAGTTGATGACACCACCTTTCTTATCGATGCTAAAGGTGGGGTTGGCGTTAGCCGTCTCCGTATTCAATCCGTACCGAGCGCCGATGTTGTAATCGAAATACCAATCGCCATCGCAGCAGTATCCAAACTGACCGTCGAACTGGCTGTTGCCGTTGATGTAGATGCTCTTCTTGGTTCCCGTGATGCGGTCGTAGTCGATGGTAGAATCCTGAGGGCGTAGCGTAGCTCCCGTCTCATCGAATAGGATGCGGCAGTTGTTGTCCTGTAGGTATGCTGAACTCCAGTTCGTCTGGATATTCTCCGTTAACGGTCGAAGAATTCCGTCTTTATATAGGGAAATGCGCACCCAGTTGACATAGTCGGGAGGGAAGACAAAGCGGAGCCTGTCGCATACGCTAAGCTCGAGAATCTTAATCTCCTTGAACGCATCGTAGTTGAGCTCTTGGATAGCTCGCTTGGCATGGAATAAGACCTTGTACCGCTCCTCGTTGTTGACAAGGGAATGGTTGCCGTTGTACATCAACAGGAAGTTGTTGACGATATCCTGCAACGAGACGTACTGATAGCTGCCCCAGTTCGCGTCCTCGGGAGCGTTGCCCCCGTTCTCGTAGTACTGGTAGTCTGTGATGTATGCCATTACTGCTCTTTCTCTTCTGCGTTAGCGTACTGATAGACGTCGCCCTCGCGGATGCTCATGCCAGCCATCTGCAAGATGCGATAAACCAATCGTGGTTCCGCTTCGATAGGTACCTCAAAGTCTTGGTAGTCGGTAGACGACTGGTTGAATACAGGCTCTCCGTTAGCAAGCAATATATACGTCCACTTCGGGTCGAAGGGATACCGCACGTATTGAGCTACGACATCGCCCGGCGCGTACGTCGTTGCCGTAGGGTAGATGGTCACGACCTGCCCGGCAGCGGGGTTGTCGATGGTATACGCGGGGTACTGCGCCGACGGTGCCGTCAGGTTCGAGTTGGCCAGCAGGGTGATGCGGCTGTGCGTAACGGGCTCTGCCTCAGCGCCATTGACCAACACCTTGTTCAGCAGGTAGTAGTCGTCACCGGTGGTAGCGGTACTCGGGGTTAAGAACAGATTGTTTGCGCTCTGCGTCAGGGGGTTGGTAACCGAGAAGACGTCGATGTCTTCGTTGATGCCCTTGGTCACATTGGCGTAGTCGGTACCAGACATACGCGCGTTCTCCGCGTTGATGGCTTGGTTGAGGCCCGTGAAATACGACTCGAAAATCTCTAGCTGCGCCTGCTTAGCGAACAGGTTGAAGTCGGAAGGAGAGACGTAACCGTAGTTGTTCTTGTTGAGAATCGACAATACGGTTTGACGGACTGAATCAATCATTCCTCTAAGATAGCGCCAAACGAAAAAGCCACCCGAAGGTGGCCTTTTCAATTACGTACTACACTATTAAGTTAGGTAGTCGAACTTCAATCCGTATGAATCTTCAACCATAACATTTGCCGCTGGCCATGGGCTGCGCAAAGACTGTTCAATAGCGTTGATTAATTTGTCCTGAAGCTCTTTCGCTACCGCCTTAGTCTCCTCCTCCGACGTGGGGTTGTAGAGCCAAGGGTAAACCTCATAATTAACGGCGCTATTGGTACTGTAGAAAGTCATATAACAGCTACCGCCGTCGCCTTGCTCGTGATAGGCATACATCTCCATAGAACCCACACTTTCAACGTCAAGGGTGTATACAGAATCCTCCTTGTACACCCACAATGGCTGGCTAGATTGAAGGGGTTTGTCTAGGGTCATCATTGCAATGTCATTATCCAACTCCATCTTCAAAATAGTGGCCACAGCCTTATTGAAAGAAGTCTTAATCTGCTGACCCTCAGATTGAACGCGGTCTCCGACCTTATATTTAGACCACCAATACTTCGAAGTTTCGATATCGGAGCATTCTTGCGTAAATGCAACCGCTGCGGTAGCAATACTAAACCGAGGTAGGCGGGTGCCCCCATCGCTCTCATAGATGAAGCCGGGCGTCAACGTGATTTCGGTTTCGCTATCTACCGTTTCAACCGTTGCCCAAGAGTTAGAGTTCTCGGGGTTGAATACAACCATGCCCGGTTGAACACCGTCAGTGACAAAGGTGCTGTTCTCTGAGGTTAAGACCCGCGTTACCGGGTCATATGCATTCCAAGTTTTGGCCCCATATGAAGCAAACATATTGTTAGAGAGGTTTGAAACCTCATTCCTAAGGGGAAGGCTGATTGTTTTCATTAGCTCACATAAATATTGCGCGTAGGAAAATCCTTGGGATACTGCGGTTCAAAGAAAAAATCCGTTGGAGACGACTCAAGCATATAAATAAAGTTTGCGTTTACAAACCTCAAGTAGTTGTAGTCGGTGTCAGGAAGGTCACCATCTCCGGGGTTGGGCCCATAAAATTCAATATCCAACCTTCGTCCGGCAGAATATTGTGGGGCTTCCACCGTCGAACTAGTCGCGCTGTCTTGACGAATCGTTACGATTGCATCCAAGTTGACCCAAGTAGTGTAAAAGTCTAGATTCTCAGAACTGTCTGAGTTCTCAAAGGGGCCTAAAAATTTAGTCATGTTTCAGGATTCAAAGAGGTGGTGAGTGAAAACTTAGTGGGTGGTGTCGCGACTTGAACAGGGCCAGTTACGCTATTTGCTTTCATGCACTCGCCGATTACATAGCTAATAACATCGTCGTTAGTAGCATCAAAACCGTCGGCACCTTCATAGGTAAATCCCCAAATTGCGTCGTATTCGCCCGGAACAACCAAACCGTTCTCATCTTGGTCGTTTACAAAAACACTAACGACCATCGATGTATTAACCAACTGCTGATACGGAGTCCCGTCCGAAGGATTAATCGTCAATGAAATGAATGTATCCATGACTCAAATGTACTACTCTGAAATTAAAACGTCGAGCGCACGGAGATGGTCAAGGCCCTCGTCGCTAAGCAAGTAAGACGTGGCCAAAGCCACAGGGTCTTCACCGAAAGGAACTGTCACCAACTTCTTTTTATTCGTAGGCCCGTTGAACCAAATCTCAGTCTTGTTGCGGCGGAAAGACAGTAGGTTGTCGTCAAAGAACTTCTGAATCTTAGACTGCAACTTCAAGTCCGGGTCGTTAGCTACACGAATGAATGTCTCGGGGTCGCGACGCACATAGATAAGCATATCGCGGCGCAACTCCGACGTGGTCATACGAGATGGGTCGATGCCAAGTAAGATGCGAGAGACGTGCTCTAAAGCTTCGATACTCATGTTCTTACACTCGACAAGGGCGTCGACCTCGAGGTTAATCTGTTCAACTTCAGCGCCAGCGTCGCGCTCTTCGTTGACCTCCTCATACTTAATCCCATTCATAGGATGGTAGTGGAGGAATTCTTGCAATACGGGGTTGCTCTTGGGTACATGTAAAAACCCATCCTCAAAAACGATGGGCTCGACAATAGCGTTGCCGTCTTGCTCGTCCTCGAAAGGACTCTTTTGATTGCGTGCGTAACGCAAGGGGCGGTTCTGCCCCTTCTCTTCGTCCCAGTATAACAGCGGTGTACGTTGGCTTCCGCGACCGGGAATCATAAAGGCAATGGGGGAACTTTTCCGCTTTAGGCGGTATGTTTTATTCTGCATGTTATTTTAATTAAGGGGTGGATATAGGGGAGCACCCGTTGTGCTCCCCCTATCCGATTCACAATCAGTCTTGGAACAAGAAGAAGTTGTTCGCTCCCATGGTGCAGACAGCACGCTCAGAGAGGAAGTTCACTTCCATCGCGTCGAGGTCGCTAGTAGCGGCGCCACCAGCAGAACCTGTAATCCAAGTCTTATACCGGCGGTCCTCAGTCTCTGAGGCGCGGTAACGGACGTGGAGGAACGGACGCTTGGCGTTCTTACCCAACACTTGGTCATACACGGTAGTGCTACCGGCAGGAACCATCATGCCGTTGATGCCGCCAGAGGCGAGACCACCACGCATAGTTGGGTCGTTCAGGTACTTCCAGTCAGACTTATAGAAGTCGTAACCACGGCGGAAGCCCGTGAAGCCAAGGTTGAGAGCCATCTGCTCGTCGTTGTCGAACAAGCCGTAGCTCGTACCGCCAGCACCGTAGCTGTTCTGAGCAGCCAACATGTCGTCGATGGCAAACCCGAAGTCACGGTTAACGAAGATGACGTTCTCCTCGATAGCACCCTGCTTATCCAAGCGAGAGATGATAGCGTCGAAGTCAGCCAAAGCAGCGGGGATACCGCCAGACCAAACGTTACCACGGTCCTCAAGGGTGTAGAAGATACCTTCAGTACCCTTGTTACCTACAGCACCGCCATTATAGTTGGCGCCACCAGCAACAGCCGTAGAAGCTCCGGAACCCGCCTCAGCAGGAACGGCCTCCAGCATAGAGGTCTCGAGGTAATCGTCAAAGCGGAGACGAGTCTCGTGCTCGGACTTGATGTACCAGAGGTATCCGTTCGCACCGTTTTCGGTGGTCACTTCAATCCATCCAATCTGAGCCATGTCAGAACCGTTGATGGCGTACTTGTCCTTGAGGATGATAGGGCTCGTCTCAAAGATGAGGTCGTCAGCTTCGAGTGAACCCTCCATTCCTGCACCGCCCTTAGCGAACTCCGAACCATAGATGAAGACGGTAAGGTTGGTGTCAGCCAGTGTGCCAGCAACACCAGCATATCCGGTGCCCTCATAGAAGGCTACGGTAATCTGGTTATTGGTGAGGTCAACGTCGGTAACGATAGCCTTATTGCTTCCGGTTCCGTTGTTCTGGTCAATCATAACGGTCTGACCAACGCGGATAGCGATGTTGTTCGCTGTGTGTCCGCCTTGGAAAGAGTTAGGTACTGCCAAAAGGTCGTTGACCTGAATGATTGCTGTGGTCGCACCGGCAGCAGCAGCCGTTCCGCACTCGGCGTACTTAGTGTGCAGACGTCCCTGCTCAGCCCACTTAATGAGGTCTGAGTTAGAAGGCATCTCGGCACCTACCATACGGAGGAATGAGGATACTGTGCGGTTACCGTAACGCTCGAACTCCTTCTCGTAAGTATCGGGGAGATACTGGTTGAGGAAGTCGAAGTTGGTGATGTAGTTTGTTGAGAGCGGAATCTGGTCCGAACTCGGTTGGAGATTAAACCCCGGGCTTGCTTGTACTGAACCTGCCATGGTTTCTTATGATTTGTTTCTTGGACTACGAATTTTGAGCCCCCGACCCGAACTGGGTGCGACGGCACGAACTTTGAATTCCCCCTTAGAAACAGCTTGGGGAACGGGACGCTCGGACATGTTGATGTTTTTTGTCTTGCGCATCACGTCATCCACCGCAGCCGCTTTGCCTTGCTCGTAAAAGAACTCGGCAAACTTCTCGGGGTTCATCGCGACAGCCAAAGACTTGTGGTATCCTGCGGCATCCTTGACTAAGCCCTGCTCATCCAAATACTTGTTTAACCAAGCCTCGGGAGTTTGCTGCAACTTCTTCAATTCGCCACGGTCACCGGGAGAATACACGTAGGATTTATCGTTGAGGTTGAACTCAAAGCCTTTGAACTGTTCACTGAACACCTCGTTGGTCTTATCGTCAAACCACTCCTTCCTGCGCTTCTGCTCCTCTTGGTAAGTCTTCGCCTGTTCAACATATTGCTGGTAAGCTTGATACTCTTCGGAGTCTTCCAGAGAACCTGCGCCCCTTGACTCAAGAGGTGCTTGGTATTTCTCCTTCTGTTCTTCGAAGAATTTCTTTGCTTTAGCAACAGCTTTCTTCTTGGCTAATTTAGCCTTTTTAATATCAACCTCATCGTCGAGGTCTTCATCAAACTTGTACTCCTCCATCATCATCTCTACGTCCTCCTCATCGAGGCCGTCTTCAGTAATCAAGAGGTATTCTTTTAGCAACCCATCCCCGTCGGCTTCGTCGAGGTTGCGGTTCACTTTCATAAAATCTTCTAACCCACGGCCAGTCTCCTGCTTGTACTTGTAGTACGCAGCGACATCCTCGGGCAACTCGGTCTCAGACTCTCGGGCCTCAGTCAGCTCGTCCAAAGAGTTAATCTCCCGACCGTAACGGTTGCTCAAGAAAGCCCGCACGTCATCCTCCGACAAACCGGCGGGTTCTTTAACCTCCTCCTGAGCGGGGGCTTCGCCATTGAACTCTGCCTCGTGCTTTTCGAGCAGCTCCTGTTCAATCTGTTGGGTAGACTTTGATTCGACCTCTCCGAGGTCACGCACTTTAATTTCCATTTATATATAGTTTATCGTGGACTAAACTCAGCCAAGTCGAAACCATCGAGGCTGTCCTCATTCGACTCGAAATTCATTGGCGGCAAGTTATTCTTCCTCTGGTCAATAAGCTTGCTCTGCTCAGTATTTTGTTGACTAATGCGCTTTGCCTTGGCGTCCTCACGCTTGTCCTCACGCATCTGCAACTGCTGCTCCTGCATACCGTGGAGCTGCTGGTTGTAGCGGAACTCAAGGTCCATAAGCTGGGCCTTAGCCTGAGCCTCAGCCTGCATCTTCTCAATCTCGAAAGCAATCTCCGCCTGCTTGACCTGCATCTTGCTCTGCGCCTCAGCCTGAATCTTTTGCATAGCCGCCTGTGCAGCCATCTGCTGTGACTGCATATTGTTCTGTGCCTGCATCTGCTGCTGCTGGAGCTGGAACTGCCGCTCCTCCTCCTGCTTAGCGACACGCTTAATCTTCAGCAGTTGGTTCGCGAGCTTAATATTCTTAATCTCACGGATATCGATAGCGTCCTCAAGGTCGATACCACCCTTGCTTAAAGCCATTTGGATATTGGCCTCGAGCTGCGCACGCTGCTCCTCGTCGGGGCTGACCTCAATGAAGATGCCGAAGTCGTAGATATACAACTCGTTAATCTCCTTTAGGATACTGACGTTGTATTTACCAATCTGGTTGACAAACTCATCCTTGAAGTCGGCGTACTCCAAGATGTCGCTGACACGGTACGTAAGGGCCTCAGCCAGAGACCGGAACATATAGAGGCTCCCGTCCAGAATGTGGCGGGTAGCCGTATTGCTATTGGCCGCAGCCAGCTTCTGCAATCCGACAAGGCTATGCGGGTCGGGCGTACTCCCGTCGCGGGCCTCGTTGAGTCCCGTTACGTCACGAATCATCTGCAAGTAGTGATTCATATTGCCAATGAGCATCTGCGTCTTGGCAGCACCGCTGTTGCTATTGAGCTCTTGGATAGGAACCTTACCCTGATTGTACTCTCCGTCTTGAGTGTATGACCTTCCGATGACGCTACCCGTTTGGAAGTATAGCCGTAGGGCGTCCTCAGGACTGTATGCGTTGCCCGTACCTAGGTCGACCTCGTTGAGTCCGTCAGCGTCGATATACACGCCGTCAGGAACGGTGCGGGAGATGACCTGCTGGAGCTTGAGGTGCGTAACCTGAATGAGGTCGGCGAAAGGAATCATACGCCGCGTGAGCGACTCGATGACGCCCTTGTACATGCGCGGGGCCGTAGCCACA
>Ga0316203_1002265_pt1 | contig 10310 bp, 10 predicted proteins | sample 6monrhotite_MG_FD_204940 | JGI IMG/M metagenome (GOLD analysis project Ga0316203, IMG submission 204940) | Microbial mat bacterial communities from mineral coupon in-situ incubated in ocean water Damariscotta River, Maine, United States -... | ecosystem: Environmental > Aquatic > Marine >... | reverse complement strand
GGCCCGGTATTCCTTGGGCTCGGTCAAGATCGGGACGGCCCGATACATGATCCATGCGTGCACCTCAGCCTTGTCGGCGCCCCCAAAGATGGTCTCGGCGACGAAGAGCAACTTCACGCCTTGCTCTGCCATGGAGACGGGGGTCACCTCGGCCCCCGGGTAGGGAGTCCTGGGGATCGAGCCCGAGCCCGTGATCCACCCGGGGCAGACCAGGCTCACCGTGTCGTCTACCCACTGGCAAAGGGTGCAGGTGGCGAGCCAGTCCTCGCCGTGCCGGAGGGCGTCGTAGGGAGCTTGGCCGAGCTCCTCCGCCACAAAGTCAGGCGACATTCGCGGCGGCCGGTCGAGGGTCGTCTTGATCGCAAGCCCGAGCTCCGTTCCGCCGAAGGGGAACGCAAGGCTCAGGTCCGTCGGGTTGACGACCAACCGGCCGGGGATCGTGCTCGGAGTGTCGTTCAGGGCGACCACCGAGGGTTAGCTCGCGTCGGGGAAGTAGGCGGTGGCGTCGAGAGTCGCCGTTGCCGAAAGCGGACCCTCCGCCGTGAGCTCCTCCGCGGCCTCGAGCGTGATCACCAGGGCGGTGACGGTCGCGATCTTGTAGCTGCCGTTGTTGCTGGAGGTGCCAGCGACCACGAGGGTCATGCCGACCTTGTAGCCGTCCGCGTCAAAGTCTCCCGTGCTGGCCGTGACGGTGTCCGGGTTCGCGTCAGCGAAGGTGAGGGTGCGCCCGCCCGCCGCGGTGATCTGCGTCGCGTCCTCAATGCTCGGCAGAAAGCCGAGGTCGTAGGAGGCGAGCCAGTAGGCGATCTTCCCGCGGTCTGCCTCGACCTCAGTGTCCGCGATCGAGAAGGAGTCCTGACCCATGAACGGGGCCTGTCCACTCAGGATCGCAATGTAGGTCCCCATGGCGCCGCGGCCCACGCGGCCAGCCCTGCCGCCGATTCGCGTCCACTCCACGAAGATCGGGTCGGAGTAGTAGAGGCTGCCCGTCGTGCGCCCCGAGAGCTGTAGCGAGAGCTTCAGCCCGTTCACGTTGAAGTTCGAAGGCCAGGAGTCAGTCCCTGGCGTCACCTCGAAGAAGACGTTGTTCCAGCCGGCGCTGAGCCCAGAGCTCACGGTGATCGCGCGCGACTTCCCACCGCTCGTCGCGTTTCCGCTCAAGCGCGGCGTGAGAGTCCCGTCGCAGGAGTCGCGCTTGTAGACCCTCCAACAGACCAGAACGGGCCTCCCCCGCTTAAGGGAGGCGCGAGCGGTCGAAACGAGCTCCTGGTAAACCGTGTCGTCGGCGATCTGGCGGAGGCTGCGCGAGGTTCCCTGCCCGTTTGTGCTGTCGAGGTAAATGTAGGTCGCGTCCTCGTTGGCCTCGTAGGCGGCCCAGCTTCCGCTGACCGTCTGCCAGGCGGTCAAGGTGGTGATCGTCGGCGCGACGATCCGGCCCTTGTTGAGGCCTGGGTTCAGCAGCTTCTTCTGAGCTTCGGTGAGGACCGCCGACGCGACCTGGATACCAGGCTGATTGATCGAAGGCCCGTAGCCCTCACGCTCAAGCAGGTCGGGGCTCTCGGCAGTTGAGCCACGCAGGTTGAAGACTTCCTTGAACGGCCTGCGCGCGCCCGTGAGCTGGTCGACGACGCACTCCAGCGTGAGGCTTCCAGCGAACCAACCCTGGAGAACCTGCCCGTTCTCGTCGACCGTGAGGCGCAGGCAGATCCCGTCGCCAACGTTGCCGGCTCCAGCGATAGGGGTTCCGAAGACCAGGGCGCGCTGCTTCACGTGCTGACTGTTGGCTAGGAGCTGGTCGTAGAGGTCCAGCATGACCTGCCGGATATCGCCCTTCTGGGCGGAACTGAGGCTGTATGCCAGCGCGAGCTGGCGCAGCACAGGCTCCACGACCCCGAGGGCCGCCGTGCCGTTGATCACCGACGCGGCCGCGGCGCGAAGCTCGCGGATCTTGGGCGCCGCGTCGCTACCAACGCGCCCAGAGAGCGCCTCGCGAGTGGCTTCGAGGCGAGCGAGGAGGCCCGTCGAGGCAACACGCGCTGCGTCGCTCTGGCTCTGCGAGATCTCCACGACCTTCGCGAGCGTGGCCCCCACAACGGCGGCGGTTGGTTCAGCCATGCCTAGCCACCTTTCTGGCGGAGTTCACAGTCGAGGTCTTGCGAGCCGCCATGCGGAAGGCTCACGAAGCGAACGCGGTAGCCGCGCCCGCCGTAGGTGACGAGGTCCGCAGGAACCGGGTTCGCGACTTGCGAGACCCGGGTCCTGAAGCGAACACCGTCAAAGTCAGCGTCGTCCGGCAAGTCGAAGACCTGCACGTCGACGGTCGTCCCGGAGCCCCCCTGAGGAGTGAAGAGGGCGGTGTTACCCGTGGGCCCTCCGAAGTAGCGAAAGTGCTGGTCCAGCGCCTTCGCCTCATAGAGGTCCTCGTGCATTCCCATGGGGAGCTCCGGGCTACGGCCTAGGCCGCAATGTCGAGGAGCTGCGCGAGCCCGAGATCGGTGAAGATCTCGGCCGCGTTGGAGCGAGCGCGATAGATCGTGCTGCGCGTCTGCGCTTCCTCGTATTCCTCGACCAGGGCGCTCTCGGTGTCGGCGTCGTTGGTCCAGAAGAGGGTCCGGCCGAGTGAGGGGCGCGCCAGGCTGTCGCCGGGGCTTGCCGTCTTGCAGACCGAGGCCCAGATCGGGGACCAAATGTCCGAGATCACCGGAGTGGCGCCGTCGTTGGCGGTGTTCTGGACGCCGCCGCCAATCAAGATCTTCTCGAGCCCGAAGAGGGCCGAGAGGGACCGCTTGATCGCCTCGACACCCGCGAGCTCGGTGTACTTGATCGCGTCGCGGATCGCCGTGTTCTTGAGGAAGTAAGGGATCACCGCCTTGCCGATCACGAGCGTGTCGGCGTCCATGCCGGTCCGCTGGCGAACCTTCTCCACGGCGTCGACCACGTCCCCGATAATGTCCGCGGCGGGCAGGGCCCAGGCCGTGGTCACGTCGGTTCGGCGCCCGTTGCCGACCGTGAAGTTGGTCGTGCCGTCGAAGATCATGGCCGCAATGGCGATCTCCTGATTGAGCACGACCTTGTTCACGGCCTCCTCGGTCGTGACCATTTCAGCGTCGTATTCGGACGCGTAGAGGGCGCGCTCCTCGTGCGGGAGCTTCTCCTCGCGGCCGCGCTCCTTGCACTGGTAGAAGAGGTCCTCGGTCTTGACCTTGCCGCGGGAGTAGTGCGCGCCGGCAGCTCGCACGATCCCCTCAGCGGCCCGCAGATACTGCTCGCGCAGCACCTTCGGCCACTTGGCGGCCTTCCGAGCCACGGGGTAGGAGCCCAAGACTCGCACCCCAATGTAGGTCTCGGGGGCCATGACGTATTCCTTGTACGCCTCCCCAAGGTCTGCGCGGACGATAGGCGTCCCGGACGTGTTCACAATGGCCATGGCTTAGGCTCCAACGAAGGGAATGAAGGCGGAGACGACCTCGTCGGCAGCCGTGGAGGCCTGGAGGGCGTGGAAACGGTCTGTGCCGGCGTTTACGGCGTCGTCGACCTCGCCAGCGGCAGCCCCGTAGAGCGTGGCGCCAACGGCGAAGGCGCCCGCGGCGCGGACCTCGACGACATGACCGGGGGTGTGCATGACGCACTGGAGGACGTCGCCGATCGCGGCGTCGCTCTTGGCGGTCCCGACACTCGCGTCGGTGGCACCCGCGGGCTCGACGGTGATCGCGCCCGCGCTGAACTTGAGGCGGTCGCCCCGCACGATCGCTGCAGCAGCGACGTAGCTCTGCAGGTTGCTCTGGAAGGCCATTAGGCAAGCCTCTTCTGGGCCACGATCTCGGCCCGGCGGTCGAAGAACTCGGGGTTGCCGGCCCGCGCGTGGGCCCGATAGGCCTCGGGGTCACGGCTGGCAGCGAGGGCGAGCGCCTCCTTCATGCCAACGCCACAGGCGCGCTGGGCGCTCGTGAGGTTGGGGTGGCTCTCGTCGCGGATCTCGCGAGCGAAGGCGAGGAAGTCGGTGTGCCCACCGTCACGACCGCCGAAGTTGATCGGCGGGGCGCCGGTGACCTTGCCCTTGGGGGCCTTGGGCGCGGTGCGAAGGGACTCGTTCTCCGCCTTCAGACGGGCGAGCTCCTTCTTGTCCCAGGCGGTCTCGGCTTCCTCGACGGAACGACCCGCCGTCAGGCTCTCCACCACGAAATCCGCGGAGTAGAGGGCAGAGAGTTCGGCAACGGTCGCCTTCCTCTTCGCCGGGGGGGCGGCCGCCTTGGGCGCCGCGTCGGTCTCGTTCTTGGCAGCCATGGAGGCCACCTCCTCTCGGTGCTCCAGGGTCAAGCCCCGGCTGGACAAGAAGCGCGTGACGAACTGCCGCGCGCGATCGGGGTGGACGCCACCAAAGGCGTCCGCTCCGGGTGATTGCTCGGTGAGCCCCAGCGCGAAGGCGAGGACCCCTGTGGCTTGCTCGGCGACGTCGCCAGCGGCGCTGAAGAACCCGCCTGGGTTGGCGGCGGGGTCGTCGACGACGTCCACGGCCTTCAGGGCGGCGATCCGCGCGTGGCGCAGGTTCTCGACGTTCAGCGGGTCAGGAGAGACGAAGCGGTCGCCCTCCCCGTCCCCGAGGTCCCTCGTGTTGGCCTCGCGGAAGCTGCACTCGGCGAGGCGGTCTCGCATGAAGACGATCGAGGTCCCGAAGATCTCTGGGTCCTCCTCGGCGAGGTCCATGACGTAGCCAGAGAGGTTCCCGTCAGGCGCGTTCTCCGCGGCCTTGAGCAGGTGGAGATCCCCCACGACTTGGTCGCCACGGCGAGCCAGGTTGTGAGCTCGCCCGAGTGCCTTGCCCGTGCCGTCGCTCGAGAGGCCGGGGTGCGTGAAGCGGGACTTGAGCCCGCGGCCACCTTGGGCCCCCAGGCGCGCCACGTCGTTCAAGAACTGCGTGTCGATCCAGAGGCCGTGCCCAAGGGCCTCCCCGCGGGTGATCACGGAGACCCCGGTGATCACGCGGCCCTCGCGGTCAACGGGGCCGGGGGCCGTCCTCGCGGGTTGGGTGCGGAGCCGCGCCGGCGAGGGCGCCTTGTCGAGTTGGACGCTACTCACTCGGATCCTCCTTCGAGGGCTGGGTCTTGTTGTTCTTGCTGGGCTTTTCGGTCTCTTCGGCCTCGCTGTCCTGCTGCTCGCCCCCCCCCGTGCTCTTGCTGGAGACGCCTTGGGTCTTGCTCGTCGGGATCCCAGCGAGGGTGCGCCAGTCGACCTCGGCCTTCGGGTGCTTCTTGTTGAGCTTCTCGGCCTCCTGGATCGCGAGCTCGATCTCAGCGCTCCGCTTAGCCAGCCACTCCTCGTGGCCCATGCCAATGCTGGCCAGCGCTTGGGTCTGCGTCGCAAGGCCGCGGTCAAGGCGCTCGCCCCAGGCCTGGGCCTCCTTGAGCTGGTCGATCCAGGGGAACTTGGGGGCCTCCCACTTGTGAAGCGGCTCGACCTCCCCCAGCGAATCCGCAACAAGCTGCTTGGACCTCGGGAGGCTTCCGTCCTCGATCTCCCAGCGGAGCCACTGCCTGTAGAGCGGCGAGTGCCAGCCGTCCATGAGGAAGGTCTGCCAGCAGATATAGGTCCGGTAGGCCTGCTCCAGGGCGGCGCGCGCCGAGCTGTAGTTGGTCTTGGAGTAGTCGAGGAGGATCACCTCGAGGGGCATGCCGAGCGGGAGCCCGATCAGGCGCAGGAACATGCGCACCGACTCAGGGAAGTCCTTCCCGGGCAGGTTGCGGTCGATCGACGTGATCGCTTCGCCGGGCTTCCCGTGGAAGATCGTGGCCTCTTCGACCTCGGAAACGCGGTCAGCCCAGTCAGGGGGCGCGCTAACTCCGTCCGCGTCCTCTTTGCTCTCGGTGTAGGCCTGCTCTGGCCCTCCCTCTCGGGTGACCATGAGCGCGAGCTTCGACAGGATTTGCCAGCCGATCGCCTCCGAGTCGCACACGTCGTTGATCCGGTGCGCCATGGAGAAGACGGACGTGAGGACGGGCACCCCCCGGGTCTGGGAAGAGCGGTCCCGGTGAGCGAGGTGCGTGAAGAGCTCCTTCTCGATCCGCTGACCCTTACCCGCGGTCACGATCCCGTGGCGGTTCCGCCCGTGAATCCGGTAGGCCTTGGGTGCGCCAACCTCGTCGAGAAGGACACCGCCCTCCCAGCGCTCGCCCTTCTTGGCCCCCAAGCCAGAGACCCGCGTCAGGGCCACAGGGCCACCGAGCTCTTCAGCCTCAGTGAGCTGGAACTTCTTCTTGTTCGTGTGGATCCCGCCGTGATCGCCGTGATTCACAACGGCGAGCAGGACCAGGCGCTCCATTTCCCGCCAGGAGAAGAGCCCTCGAGCCTCGGGCTTCAAGCAGAAGAGCTTCCACCGGGCCGCGACCTTCGCGTTCAGCTTCTTGGAGCCGTAGTTCGGATCCAGCGTGAAGCCGGTGGTCCCGTAGACCGCGTCCACGAAGCGGTCGACGATCCCCTTGTAGATCCCGTTGTCGCGGTAGAGCTGGTCCGCCTGATTAGCGAGCTCGTGGCGGTCGGTGCGCAGGTGACGGTCGCCGCTGCCGCCCGTGGCGCGAGGGCCCAACGACTCGCGAGAGATCCGAGCAGCCCGGTAGCCGAACTGCGTGTAGCCGCGGGGGCCAGTGAGGGCGGCCACTACCGAGTCCTCGGGCGCGCGCGCGTGAAGGGAGAGCGCTTCCGCACAGCGTTGGAGGTCGTGGCCCGCACGTAGCGCCTGGCCTCCCGAATGTCCTCGGCCAGGCTCTCCCAGTTGAGCGAGACGCCCTGCTTGGTGGAGTCAGCCCGGTTCGCTTGCAGCCACAAAGCGGCCTCGAGCCAGAGGCGCGCCTTGGCCGGGTCGACGACCCAATCGAGGTTGTCGTTGAGGGCCGCGAAGGCCTGCGTAACGGTTGTGCTGCTGTCGAGTGCCACGGAGGCCAAGAGAGCGTGGCGCCCTGACCGGCGTAACCCACGGGCCAAATCGTTGCCAGATTTGGCAATATCCTTGCCAGATCTATGCGTTTCGCCCGTGCGTGGTGAACTTCTTCCCGCACGAGCACTCGTGGTAGCGCCGCCGGACCTGCTCCTCGATCACGACCTTCATGTAGTGCGGATACCTCGGGTCTGGCCGCTTCACCGTCGCGTGCCCCATGGACGTGATCCGCGTGTCCGTGCTTCCGCAGGCAGGACACGGACAGCCCTCCCCGATCTTCCGCAGGGGCTCAGTAGGAGCGACGGATCCGGCGCCCTCGTCGGGCTCCTGGGGCTCGCTTGAAGGACTGGCGGCGGGCTTCTTCGGCTGCCGCGGCTTGCGCGCGGAGGGCTTCTGGCGAGTGCTTTCTTTGCTGGGCATGCTTGGCTTCCTTCGCGGTCTTGCCGCGCTGCAGGACGGAGAGGTTCGACGCGCCCACGAAGGCGTAGACGTTGCAGTCGCTGAAGTGATTGGCTCCTCGGTGGACCCAGAAGGTCTTGCTGCCTTCCGTCTTGAGGTGCTCGGAGCCGGACTGGTCGAGGAACCGGGGCTCCACGTCGTGAGGCAGGACCAGCCGCGGGGACTCCACGAGCTCGCCAGTCCGCTCGTCCACGAGCTTCAGCCGCTGCTCCACGAGGTCGAAGAGGTTCAGCTTGGCCCTGTAGGTGTTCAGCAGGCCCAGCTTCAGCCCAGGGTCGAGCAGGACCCCGTCCGCCATGTAGGGCGGGACCTTACTCCAGCGAAGTTGCGCGGCCTTCGAGCGGCTGTCGTCCGAGCCACCCTTGATCGGGACGAAGCGCTCCCGGTGCCTTGCCTCGCGGCAGAACTCGTAGACCGCGGGCCCCTTCCCGCTCAGCGGGTCGTCCTTCCCCTGCCAGCCGGAGTCGACATAGACCTGCCGGGCCCGGAGCGCCGACCCGTCAGGCCGCAGGTAGGCCTGCTCAAGCAGGGGGAAGTCCAAGACGGACAGATCCGCGGGGTCTAGGGTCAGCGAGGCGGGCACGCGCTTGAGCTCCCCCCACTCGATCAGGGCCCCGCACAGGCGCCGGCGCGCGTGGGCGTCGAGGCGCAGCCCCCAGGCCCAGAGCGCGAAGTGCACGTGCCTCGAGTTCACGTCCACGCCGGCCGTCAGGAACGAGGCCCAACTCGGGAGCTCCCCGCGACCGTAGTCCTGGCGCAGCCGCCCCCAAGCCGCGGGGGACACGTTGCCGGACTTCTCCTTGTAGACGTCGCCGCCTCGCTTGTTGATCCAGACGCGCCTTACGCTTGAGTCTCCGATCCCGTCGATCCACTTCTCAGCCAAGAATGTCAGCGTTTTGTTGCTCATGTAGAGCTGATTGAAGTGGACGCCGATCCAGCTCTTCCTCGCCGCGATCTCCGGCGAAATGGTGCTGATCTGCTCGCAGCCATTCGCGACTGCCGTCCAGCGCAAGGCGTCCGTCAGGACACCGTTGCAGCAGGGCGTCCGGTAGACGTAGGCGCTCGCGTCTCGCTCGGCCTCGGAGCGGGTCTGCCCGGGGTGAGGCTCAACCTTCACGTCCCCTTCCCAGTTCAGCCAGAAGCGCTCGACCTTGCAGATCGGGCACCAAACGTGCCCACGGCGCTGGTCACTCTTCTGGTAGTAGATCTTCCCAGCCCCACGGGTCTCCGTCGTGGGGTGGGCGAAGGCTACGGTCAGGGTTTCTCCCGGGAAGGCGTCGGTCCGGATCTCGGCAATCTCGAACGGGTCCCCGTCAGGGCAGGTCGCCAGGAGGCTGTCAGCCTCGTCAATGAACACGATCCGGTATGGCTCGCTCTGAAGGGTCAGGATCGACTGCCCCCCCGAGAGGGCCAGCTTGCCGTCTGTGTAGCGCCTCTTCAGCAGCGTGTCGCCAGACCCGTAGCCCCGGAGGCTCTTCTTGGCTACGGGGGCACAGGTCTGATTCGCGTAGTCGAAGCGGTCCCGCGAGAACTCCTCCGCCTGGCTGATCGTGTCGATCAGGTAGAGGATCGGCCCTGGGTAGTGGACCTTCAGCCACAGCAGGGCGTTGATCATGGCCTCGCTGCCGCCGCCCTGGCCGCTCTTCATGAGCACGAGGTTCTTGCCTGTGCGGATCGCCTCCTGAACCGCGTCCATGATCGCGACGAGGTACGGGAAGACCTCGTTCGACCAGGCCCCGTGGCGGAAGGTCGTGCCCTTCTTCAGCCGGCGATACTTCGCCGCGAACTCGCTGGGGGAGAGGTCCTCGGGCGGGCGCAGGACGTCGGCCAGGGCGGTGGCCCCCCAGGAGAGGGCGGGGTGTGCGGCAGGAGCGAGGGCGATCAAGGGGACGGCTCACGGGGAGAGAGGCGCAGGGTGACCGTCCTGTGGCAGTAGGAGCAGCGGGCCGGGGCAGTGAGTGGCGTGACCTTCAAGCCGCACTCTCCTCGTCCACGATCGAGCCCAGGCCGTCAGCCAGGCCCTCCCGCAACTCGCGTTGATACTCCCGGCCCCACTCCTGCACTTCGGCTCGTTGTGTCTCCGGCGAGAGCCCTCCGAAGCGCTCGTCGGCCACCCAGACCAGGACCCTCGTTGCCAGGTCCGCGTTGAGTTGCTCGAGCCCCAGGAGCATGAGCCTCCCGAGGTGCCCACAGACAGCCTCCAAGACCTCGCGCGGGAGCAGGCGCCCTGCCTTGGTCTCCGTGGCGATTGAGGCCTCCTCAGCCTTCCGTAGCTCCTCGAGGGACCTCTTGAGCGCGCCCACCGCCTGGCCATTCAGCCCCTCCCCGGCGTAGCGCGCCCGCACGAGTTCAGCCGCCATGAGGGACGCCGCGGCCCGGGCCAGCTCCACGGGAGCCGACGCGGGGTTGCGCAAGGCCTGGAGGGCGGCCCACTCCCCGTCGCTCGCGTCCTCCGGGCGCTTGGAGTAGTCGATCGGCTCAGGCGGCGGGGGCGGCTCCGGGGGCGGCGCAGGCTCGGGGGGGGTGTCCCCCGGTGGGGAGCTGGCCTTCTTCTTCGCCGCCGGCGCCCGCGGGGGCTTAGCCTTCTTCGGCTTGTCGTAGGGGTTCACGAGCACGTGCACGCCGCGCTTGTATTCCGCGTGGATCCGCAGGCACTCCGCGCTGTCCCAGCCCTGCGGCCCCTTCTTTGGCCACCAAGCCTGGGATTTGATACGTGTCAGCATGCCCTGGCTGATCCCCAGCCGGGCCGCCAGATCCTTCTGCTTCTTGACGTAGCGAGCCTCAGGCACGGCGCTCCAGGGCCGGGGCTCAGAACTCGCCCACGACCGCGAAGGCACCGTAGGCGGGCGCTCCGACGCGCCTGGGTATCTTTACTGGGCCTCCCGAGGGGCTCGTAAATTCTCAGAGGGAGGGTTTTCTACCT
>Ga0316203_1002262_pt1 | contig 10317 bp, 2 predicted proteins | sample 6monrhotite_MG_FD_204940 | JGI IMG/M metagenome (GOLD analysis project Ga0316203, IMG submission 204940) | Microbial mat bacterial communities from mineral coupon in-situ incubated in ocean water Damariscotta River, Maine, United States -... | ecosystem: Environmental > Aquatic > Marine > Coastal... | reverse complement strand
GATCAAGTAAATACAATAAATGAGCCATCTTCATTTATTAATGTATCCAATAGTCAGTATTGGATTGGAAGAAGTGAAGGTTGGACAGGAAGTTTAGATGCAAGAGTTGGAGAAATAATTACATTTAATTCAAGACTTTCAGACATTCAAAGAAGTAATGTTCAAAGTTATTTAGCAATAAAATATGGTATTACTTTAGGTGTAAACGGAACATCATTAAATTACACAAATTCTGATGGAAACAATATTTGGGATATAACTGCTAATGCAGGATTTAACTATGATATTGCTGGTATTGGTAGAGATGATATTTCAAGATTAAATCAAAAACAATCTAAAAGTGTAAATGCTAGTAGTTTAGTAACTATTGGCTTAGGAGAAATAGCAACTACAAATACTGCAAACACTTACAGTTTTAACACGGATAAAGACTATTTAGTTTGGGGAAATAATAATGCAGCTTTTAATACTTCATCTGAAGTAGCTCAAAGTGTAAATTTAAGTAGCTCAACAACAACATTTACATCTGTATCTAGAAAATGGAAAATTATAGAAACCCAAAATGATGTTCCAGAAGTGGTAGTATCTATTCCAACTTCAAGTTTAACAAGCAATATTCCTTTAGTTGCAAATGAAGAATATACCTTAGTAGTATCAGATGATGCAAGTTTTGGAGCTTTGAATATTATTGATGTTGTTCCATTAACAATAAATGGTTTAAATTCAGAAGTTTGGTATGATTTTGATGGAACTAAATATTTTACAATTGCAAAAGCAACGCGAAGTGTTGCAAAAAGAAGAATAGATTTTACCACGGGAGAATTTTTATTAGGAGATAGTTCTTTAGAGCTAAGTAATAATTTTACAGTTTCAGCATGGGTTAAAAATAATGGATTAGGAGGAACATTTATTTCCAAAGGAAATGGTTATAATTTTAAAATAACAAATACAAATTATATTCAAATTGATTGGAATGGAAGCACCCAATTAACTTCTACAAATACAATTGATACTAATTGGCATCATGTTGCGTTAACCTTTTCAGCAGGAACAGCAACATTATATTTAGATGGTATTTTAGATAAAACAGTAAGTTTATTACCAAACCCAATTAGTACAACAAATAAATTTACTATTGGAGCTTTATATACAGATAAAACTAATATTAGTTCATTTGATGGATCAATTGATGAAGTTAGATTATGGAATTCTGTTTTAACTATTGATGAAATTCATTATATAATGAATCAAGAAATAGAAGTGTTTGGAACTAACGTAAATGGTGTAATTCTACCACAAACTATTACAAAAAACGATATTAGTGGTCATTTATGGAGCGATTTAAAAGCATATTATAATATGAATTCATTTTATGGAACTACTGTGGAAGATAATTCAAACAGCAAAAATTGGGCACGTATTAAATATTTAACAAAAGATAAACTAGTTGTAGAAATCCAAACAGCACCACTTCCTTATGAAAGTACAGCTAACGGCAATTGGGATACAGCAGCAACATGGTTAAATAACACGGTTCAATATTTACCAAATACAACTATAAACGGTACAAAAGTAGATTGGAACATTGTAGAAACAAACAATAATGTTAATGCTACAAGAAACATTACTATTTTAGGATTAAAAAATAATATCAATGAACTTTCTGTAAATGCAGACAATTCTTTAACTATTTCACATTATTTATTATTAAATGGAGTGATAGATTTAGATGGTGAATCGCAATTAATTCAAACAAGCGGAAGTGATTTTGATAATGCAAGTACTGGATATTTAGAAAGAGATCAACAAGGAAACGGGAATAAATATCGTTATAACGATTGGTCATCCCCGGTAATTAAAACAGGAACTGCTAAAGGAGCACCGTTTTCTATAGGAGATGTTTTAAGAGATGGGACAAATCCAAGCGCTCCAGGCCCAATAACATATGTTTCGGGTTATGATGGAGCACCAGGACCACCAATTGAGTTAAGTACTTATTGGATGTACAAGTACGCAAACGCTCCTGATGGAGACTATAGTTCTTGGCAACAAATAGGAAGTACAGGAAATTTAAGTGCAGGAGAAGGATTTTTAATGAAGGGAACTGGAAACCCAGGATCTCCTGATCAAAATTATGTTTTTGTAGGAAAACCTAATAATGGAGATATTTCCGTAACCGTTTCTGGTGGAAATGACTATTTAGTTGGTAATCCCTATCCTTCCGCAATAGATTCTAGAAAATTTATTTTAGATAATGGTCCAACAGGAACTTCTTCTATAACCGGAACCATTTATTATTGGGAACATTATGGAGGAAATTCTCATAATTTAGCAGATTATCAGGCTGGTTATGGCACGTATAGTTTAGCAGGAGGCGTAATGGCAACTGCGCACCCAAGTGTTAGTAGTTCTGGTTCTGCAACTAAAATGCCTCAACAATATTTACCAGTAAGTCAAGGCTTTTTTGTGCAAGGAGATGTAGATGGAGGAACAATTATATTTAAAAACAGCCAACGTATTTTTGAAACAGAAGCTTTAGGTAATTCAGTTTTTATGAAAGCTAATGGTAAACAAAAATCAACAAGTACATTAAATAAAACAGCTACCACAGATACCAGACCAAAATATAGAATTGGTTTTGACGCTCCTAAAATTGACCATAGACAAATTTTGTTAACAATTGATCCAAATACTACAGATGCTGTAGATTGGGGGTATGATGCCGAAATATATCAAATTTTTGAGGATGATATGTATTGGACTATTACCAATAAAAAATACGTTATTCAGGCAACTAATACCGTTGCAGTGGATAAAGAAATACCATTAGGTATTGTATCTGTTGCAGGAGGAGATATTACCATTAAAATAGATTCTTTAGAAAATATTACGGATAATTTAAAAGTGTATTTGAAAGATAAAGATTTAAATCAGTTATATGATTTATCCGCAAATCCATACAAAACTACTTTACCAGCTGGCGAGTATTTAAATAAATATGTTATTACCTTTAAAGCAAATAGTATGTTAAGTGTTGGTAACGAAGCGTTAAAATCGGATATTGCAATTTTTACGGATAACAATAGTAATTCGTTAATGGTTAAAAATCCTCAATTAAAAACCATAAAACAGGTAATTTTATATAATATGTTAGGTCAAAAAATAAGAATGTGGAATTCTAATTTAACTTCCGAAAACATACAATTAAATATTAACGTTTCTCCAGGAGTTTATTTAGCTCAAGTAGTTACAAACACTGGTAAAACAACTAAAAAAGTAGTAATTAATTAGTAAATATGCCATTTATATAAAAAAATTAACCGTTTGCAAATTATTGTAATCCATTCATTTATTGGTATTTATGAATTTATTGGCATTACAGCAAAAATTGTTAGTATTGTTTAACCCTATTAGTAAATGTTATGAATTTAAAGCCCCAAATCCCCAGAAAAATACTGTTAAGTAGTGTTTTATTTTTTATTGTAATCCATAGTTTTTCGCAAGTTGCCCCCTTAACAAAAGGACCAGGAGGGGTAGTATCAGGTTTAAGACTTTGGCTTCGCTCTGATTTATTAGACGGAACAAATACTGTTGCTGATAATACAGCTGTTGGCACTTGGAGCACACAAGCAAGGGGTAGTGATGCTATAAAACCAACTAATACAGGAGCTCCAGTATATAAAAATAATGCTTTAGATAATATTAATTTTAACTCAGTAGTTGATTTCACAAATAACTACAATACAGCGCCACAGGTTTACACAGATAATGATAATACCAGACAGTATTTAAGAGGAACAACAGGATTTTATTCTCAGGATATGTTTGTGGTTTTAATTCCTGATGCGCCAATAACTTCATCTGTAGCGAGTAATGATATATTTTGTGGAGACTACCAACCTGCCACACAAGAAACAGATGCAACAGGTATTGGCTATGGGGCTTATACAGCTAGGTTTAGTGGAGAGGTTTTAACTTATGCTATTGGAACTACTTCTGGTACACCACCAACGGCTACCGGGTTTGGTGTTGCAAATGTTAGTTCAACAGCGGTTTATAACTCTGTTGGTATAATTAATGCAAGAAATAATGCAAGTATAACAGGACAAGAATTGTATTTTAATGCAAACGATCAAGTAAATACAATAAATGAGCCATCTTCATTTATTAATGTATCCAATAGTCAGTATTGGATTGGAAGAAGTGAAGGATGGTCAGGAAGTTTAGATGCTAGAGTTGGGGAGATAATAACTTTTGATACTAGACTTACCAATATTCAAAGAAGCAATGTTCAAAGTTATTTAGCCATAAAATATGGCATTACTTTAGGGATAAATGGGATGTCTATTGATTATACAGATTCTGCTGGTAATGTTATTTGGGATGTGGACACAGGTGTTCCAGCAGAAGATGTATTTAATTATGATATAGCAGGTATTGGAAGAGATGATAATTCTGCCTTAAACCAAAAACAATCTAAATCGGTTAATTCTTTACCTACACCAACTACTGCTGATGATATTACCATAGGTTTAACTACTATTTCTGCAACTAACTCAGCTAACACAAGTACTTTTGGAGCAGATAAGGAGTTTTTAACTTGGGGTAATAATAACGGTACATTAAATGCTCAAACCCCTGTAGTTGTAAACATGAGCAAAGGAATTTTACCTCTAGGTTCATTAATAACAAATGTTCAATTTGTTTCTATTGGAAGAACATGGAAGATTAAAGAAACGGTTGTAACCCCAGGAGTAGATGATGTTCCTTCTTGTAAAGTTTCTATACCAACCACAATGTTATCAACAACTTTAACGCCACCAGGTAGTTATTTAATGTTTATTTCCGATACACCAAATTTTGATCCAACTGCAGATTATAGAATAATGACTGAAGTAGGTAGTAATTTAGAAACTAATTATGATTTTGATGGCACAAAATACATCACTTTTGGGTTTGCCCCAGAAATTACAACGGTTCGTTCAATAAATTTTGATGGTGTTCAGGATTATGTAGATATGGAAGACGCCTTAGATTTAAATGCTTCGGAATTTACTATTTCCGCGTGGATAAAAAGAGAATTAGGTTCTATCAACACATCTATTCTATCCAAAAGAGACGCTACGTATACCGAAGGTTATGATTTTAAAATTAACAATTCAGGTAATTTAGAAATGTTATGGAACGGCGGAGCACAATCCGTAACTTCTTCTACGGTTATTCCACAAGACAAATGGCACCATGTGGCGGTAATTTACAAAAGTGGAACAGCTACTTTGTATATAGATGGTGTAGCAGACGGAACGGCATCCTCATTATCCGCACCAGTTGCCACAACGGAATCCTTTTATATAGCAGCAGCAGGTAAAGGAACTCCAACAGCTTTTTTCAAAGGAAATATTGATGAAGTTAGGGTTTGGGATGTAGCACTTACCGTAGATCAATTGCATTACATTATGAATCAGGAAATTATAGATAGTAGTGTTTCAACATTACCTTTAATACGAGGTAATATAATTCCAACGACGATTACTAAAAATGAAATAAGCTCAATTCCTTGGGCTAAATTAGCAGGTTATTATCCAATGTCTGTTTATACGTATACCAATACCAATGATATGTCTGGCAATGGGCATCAAGGAGCTTTACGAAATTTAGACACGGTAGATTGGCAAACTGCTCCATTACCGTATCAAAGTACTATAGATGGAAATTGGGATACTGCAGCAACTTGGTTAAACAATACGGTTCAAGATTTACCTAACGGTAAATCAATAGTGGATGGTATAACACCAATAGACTGGAATATTGTAGAAACAAACAACCATTTAAATACTACACGCAATATAAACGTTTTAGGATTAAAAGTAAACACAAATGAACTTTCTGTAAATGCAGATAACTCCTTAACTATTTCTCACTATTTATTAATAAATGGCGTGGTAGATTTAGATGGAGAATCTCAGCTAATACAAACTACAGGAAGTGATTTTGATATTGCAAGTACAGGTTATTTAGAACGCGACCAGCAAGGCGAAGGGAATAAATTTAGATATAACGATTGGTCTTCTCCAGTATATACTGCAAACGACGGCAAAAATTACACTACAGTGCAAGCAGCCTTAAGAGATGGAACAAATCCAGCTTCACCAGGTACTATAAACTATACAACTGGTTATGATGGTTCTTTATCTCCATTAACTTTAAGTACCTATTGGATGTACAAATATGCTAACTTGCCAGATGGCTCTTATAGCTCTTGGGATCATATAGGAAATACAGGAAAAATTTATGCAGGAGAAGGTTTTTTAATGAAAGGGCCTGACAATCCAGGAGCTTTAGACCAAAATTATGTATTTGAAGGAAAACCTAACAACGGTGATATTAATTTAACGGTAGCTGCAGGAAATGATTATTTAGTAGGAAATCCATATCCTTCAGCCATAGATGCGTACCAATTTATTGATGATAATGTAAATACTATTACAGGCCCACTCTATTTTTGGGATCATTATGGAGGAGATACGCATAATTTAGCAGGATACCAAGCGGGTTATGCAACTTTAACCAAATCAGGAGGTGTAGTTGCATCAGCTCATTCCCTTGTTGATCAGACAGTTCCTAAAGGAACTACTATTCCTGGGCGATATATTCCTATTAGCCAAGGGTTTTTTGTAGTTGGAGATGTAGATGGAGGTACTATTCAATTTAAAAACTCTCAACGTATTTTTGTAAAAGAAGCAGTTGGAACTTCCGTATTTATGAAAACTGCAAAAGGTAAAGGAAATAAGCCTACTTCAAAGACAAGTAATAATCAAATAGTAGATACCAGACCAAAATTTAGAATTGGCTTTAAAGCTCCAAAAATTGATCATAGACAGTTATTGTTAACCATTGATAAAAACACAACGGATGGTATCGATTGGGGTTATGAAGGCGAAATTTATGAAATATTTGGAGATGATATGTATTGGATGATAGGTGATAAAAAATATGTAATTCAAGCTACTAATGAAGTTAGTGCCGATAAAGAAATTCCTTTAGGAATTAAGTTATCAGAAAGTGGTAACATAACTATTAAAGTAGATGATTTAGAAAATGTTGATGAAAAAACAGAACTTTATATAAAAGACAAATTAACAGGTGAAACCTATAATATTAAAAATCAAAGTTTTGAAATAAATTTAGAAGCTGGAGATTATACTAACAGGTTTGTACTTGCTTTTCAACCAAGATTAAAAACTATTGAAGAAACAACTTTAAGTGACGGTATTAATGTAGTTCTAGACCAACAAAATTCCGAAATTAAAGTAATAAAAATAGTGGATACGGAAATAAATAGTATAAATCTTTATAACTATCTAGGTCAACTCATAAATACTTGGAGTAAAGGTCTTAATAAAAGATTAGTATATTTACCTACTAATACTTCTACAGGTGTTTATATTTTAAGAATAAACACAACAAATGGTTCTATTTCTAAAAAAATTATTATTGAATAAAAATTAACACGTTTCAACCTCAAACTTTATTGTGAAAACTAAAATATTATTATTTGCACTTTTATTAACTACTTTTTATATAAAAGCTCAAAGCAATCTAGAATTAGCAAATAAGTATTTAAAAGGAAGGCAAGAATTGGTATTTACTTTTACAGTAAAAAACTCTAAAAAAGTTCAAGAGCTTTCCAAAATACTTTCTATTGACCAAGTTGAAAATAAAAACAATCTTTTTACAATAAAAGCATATGCAAATCCAGAAGAGTTTAAAAAGTTTTTAACATTTAATCTCCCTTTTTCTGTTGACAAAAAATTAAACGAACCAAAAAAGGTTGAAATGTATAATCCAAAACTCCATAATAAAGGAGTTTCAGGAAAAAACGCTGCATATCCTTTAACATTTCCATTATCAACTTATCCAACTTACCAACAATATGCCGATCAAATGGCAGCTTTTGCCGCAGATCATCCCTCAATTGCACAATTGGTAGATATTGGAGGAACTTCTGGAAATTCAACCGTAAATCCAAGATTGCTATTTATCAAACTTTCTGATAATGTTGGTACAAGAGAACAAGAACCTAGAGTAATGTACACATCATCAATGCACGGTGATGAAATAGCAGGTTATCCAGGAATGTTAAATCTAATTAACTATTTTATTACAGCTTATGAAGATGTAAACGATCCTGACCATGTTAGAGTTAAAAATTTATTAGATAATAGTGAGGTTTGGATAAATCCAATGGCTAACCCTGAAGGCACTTTTTATGGTTCATCAACTTATACATCTGTAGCTAGTTCACGTAGAGCTAATGCAAATAATGTGGATTTAAATAGAAATTATCCTGCTCCTAGCGGGAATTTACATCCAGATGGACAACCATACCAAACAGAAACCTCAAATTTTATGACTTTTGCAGATACTTATCACTTTGTTTTGTCTGCCAATTTTCATGGAGGTTCAGAAGTGGTTAATTATCCTTGGGATTATACGTATACACTACATCCTGATGATGATTGGTGGCAATTAGTAAGTAAAGAATATGCAGATCAAGTTCAAACAGATGCTCCAACTTTTGGGAAGAGTGGCTATTTTACTAATGTAAATAGCACAGGATATACAAATGGAGCAGTTTGGTATGTAATAGATGGCGGTAGACAAGATTATATGAATTATGAAAAACATACTAAAGAAGTAACGGTGGAATTGTCAGTCGTTAAAACACCTCCTACTACAAATACAGGAAGCACGGATGAAATTATTGATCTTTGGAATTACAACAAAGAAGCATATATTAAATATTTAATTCAAGGAACGTATGGTTTTCAAGGGGTTGTAAAAGATGCTGTTACTGGTATTCCTATTAAAGCAAAAATAACCTTAGTTGGGCATGATGCTCTAGGATCGTGGGTGGAAACAGAATTACCTTTAGGAGATTATTACAGACCTATTAATGCAGGAACATATGATATTTTATACGAAGCAAATTGCTATCAATCCTACACGTTAACAAACCAAACTATTGCAGATGGGCAAACTATCATTTTGCCAGATGCATTATTAAATCCAGCATCAGCAACAGTTCCAGCTAATTTAATAGCATCAAGTATTACCACTACAACCGCAACAATTAGTTGGAACAATACCAATGTAACTTCCTATGATATTCAGTATAGAGAATCAGGAACGTTACCTTGGACAACCGTTTCTTCAACAACTAATTCCTATAATTTAACAGGATTAATAGCAAATACACCCTATGAATTTCAAGTAAGGGGTGTTTGTAATACATCATCAAATTATAGTAGTATAGCTACATTTACTACAACAGCAGTTAATTACTGTCTTTCTAAAGGAAGTTCAATTACCTTTGAGTACATAAGTAATGTGCAATTAAATAGTGTAAATAATAATTCGCAAACAAATACATCTTCTGGGTATTCTGATTATACGAGCTCTGTTATTTTTCCAAATTTAGATTTGAATTCTACAACTAATATTATATCAGTAACTAAATATTGGACAACAAGTACAAAATATAATGAAGCTGTAGTTGTATGGATTGATTATAATAAAAACGGGACATTTGAAACTTCAGAAATCGTTTTAAATACAGCCTCTAATAAAACAACACCAGTTTCAAATACTTTTTCAGTTCCTGGAACTGCTTCTTTAGGAAATACCAGGATGAGAGTAAGTATGAAATACAATGCAGTTCCAACAGCTTGTGAAACATTTGGTGAAGGTGAAGTTGAAGATTATACAGTAAATATTATAGATAGTACTTTAGGGATTGAAGATGAAATTTTAAGTGCATTTAAAATATACCCAAATCCAGCTAATAACAATTTAGTAAAAATTAGTTTACCAAATACTATTCAAAAAGCAACTATTACTATATCCAATACTTTAGGACAAAAAGTATACAGTAAAAAGGTACAAGATATTTATAATAAAGTTGAAACCATAAATACAAGTAATTTTAAAACTGGTATTTATTTTGTAACCGTAAATACTAATAAAGGAAAAGCAACTAAAAAATTATTAATACTTTAAAAAGGTTTCAGATAAATAAATTTAAAAAGGCTTCTGTTTAGAAGCCTTTTTAAATTTATTTAAGCTCATATATTAAGTGTATTGATTTGACTATAAACCATTTAATATAAAAATACAACCGTTTATTTTAAATAGTTAACATTTTATTTATTAACTTTGCCTTCTAGAAAAATTATAAACAATAGGAAAATGGGTTTAAGAAAGTACTTAAACATAGGTAATTATGTTTTTATTTTGTTTCTATTTTTGATAAGCTAT